>CEUU01109464.1_pt1 | contig 14100 bp, 9 predicted proteins | sample 531321 | NCBI WGS metagenome assembly CEUU01 (sample SAMEA2622658, study PRJEB7988) | marine metagenome | isolation source: saline water (ENVO:00002010), including
ATGTAGAAGGATTCGGTCAAAAATGGGTGAATTTCGGTGATGCCGACGTGAATGGTAGTCAGATCACATTAGAGGCCATAGTCCGAAGGCAGAATAATGCGAATATCGTTTCCAAGCATGATGGACCAACAGATGTGAATTATTTATTACGACCCAATTCGTTTCAGATAACTACTACGGATGGATTTTATATTTGTCTTAACACTTATACCTTAGCCATTAATACCTGGTATCATGTTGCAGCAACCTATGATGGAGCAGTCATTAAATATTATGTTGATGGTTGTTTGGTCAATCAAGTAGAAGCTACTGGAGATATAGTCACCAATGATTGGGATGGTGCCATAGGGAACAGGTCGAATTGGCCGAATGGACCTGAGCAATTTAGAGGAAGGATAGACGAAGTTAGAATATGGAAAGAGGCAAGAACTGAGGAGGAAATAAAACTCAATATGAATCTAGTTCTAAATCCGACGGCGGAGCCTAATTTGGTCGCCTATTATCGACTCGATAATAATTATACCAATGCCCAAGGGAGTTCTGCGTTTGATGGGGTTCCTCAAGGGACGCCTGTTTTTGCTGCTGCTTCTCCCTTGTTTATTCCTTTTGAGGTACTTTCTGTTACTCAAACGGATGTTTCTTGTTATGGTTTTTCAGATGGTGAAATTAATGTAATAGCGATAGGAAGTGATTTGGAGTATTCATTGGATGGAATGACATATGTGAATACACCGTCATTTACGGATTTGGGTCCCGGAATTTACACGGTATTTATTCGAGGGGGAGCATGTGAGGAAACGACTACCATTGAAATTATGGAACCTTCCGAAATCCCCACTCCAGTGATGACGATTAATGATCCGATTTGCTCCACAGACACTTTGTTCTTATCCACTTCTGAAGTTTCCAATGCATCTTATTTTTGGAATGGTCCTAACGGATTCTTTTCTTCTAATTTTAGTACAAGTATTGCCAATCTCACATCTTCGAACTCGGGAGATTATTCCATTTATCTTGAGGTTGATGGATGTTACAGTGATACTACTGTCCAAAGCATTGTTGTAAATGAAACCTATGATATTAATATTATCGATACCATCTGTTCTAATCAAACCTACACTTTTGGTTTAGAAGAATTGAATTCGACGGGTACTTACATTCAGAATTTACAGTCCATAAGTGGATGTGATTCGACCGTTCAACTAAATTTAACCGTTAATCCATCTTATAGTTTTGTGGTTGATACTGCGATTTGTCAGGGAGAATCTATAACCTTTGAGGGAGTCACAATGGATGTTTCAGGGTCCTATCCCTTTAATTTATTTACGACATTAGGATGTGATTCGATAATCACCTATGAATTGATCGTACACCCTATTCCAGAAGCTCCAATCATTTCATCCAACAGCCCCTTGGAATGTCCTGGTGATTTTTATGAATTCGGTGTAAGTTCTGTTGAGGACGGTTTTTATGAATGGAGTGGACCAAATCAGTTTACATCAACGGATGAACTGAATGGTTTTGATGCTCAAATAAGTGATATGGGCTTGTACACTGTCTCGGTTACAGTAAATAATTGTGTTTCCCCATTGTCGCAAACTGAACTTGAGGTGATAAATATTTATTCTTTTGATGATTTTGACTTCCCAAATGTTGTGACTCCGAATGGTGATGGTGCTAATGATTCTTTTGATTTAGAATCTTATTTCAAGACATGTACACCTTATGAAATTTTGTTTTTTGATCGTTGGGGAAATCCAGTCTATCAACACAAAAAAAATGAAACCCCTTTTTCTGGAAATTCATTTGATGGTTCAGAGCTTATGGACGGAGTCTATTTCTATAAATTGCATTATGGGGAAGGTTTGAAGCAGGGATTTGTTCAACTCATTCGCTAGATCGTATTCTATTTTCTATGGAGTAAAGATCTTTTTCATCTTGATAGTATATAGTTTGTAGACCAGCTCTTTCAGCTCCCTCAATATGTTGTGGTGAGTCATCTATAAATAGAATTTCTGAAGCTTTAAATTTGATTTGATCAACTAGCCATTGAAAAGTTTCCACATCAGGTTTCCTTTTTCCAATGACATGAGAGTAGTAACATTTTTGAAATAAGGATTCAAAGGCTGAATAGGCATTAGCATAAACTTTTTTTAGGTGTAACTCATTGGTGTTACTTAATAAATAACAGGGTATTTTAGATTGTATTTTATGAATGAAAGCGAGTTTTTCTTCAGGGAACAGACCAATCATTTCATTCCAGGCTCGTACAATACTTTCTTTTTCAATATTTCGCTGTGTGAGTATTTCCAGTTTTGAAATAAATTTTTCACTAGATATCTCTCCTTTTTCATATTGGTCAAAGAACATGTTCTGATCAAACTGATTGTATAAATTTGAAGCATTTTCAACTCCTATCGCTGTAAAGGCATCAATAGTTCTTTGGTAGTCTATGTCAATAAGAACCCCGCCTAGGTCAAAAACCACTGCGCTAATATTTGATTTATTCATCTCTTTTTATCTGAATCGTTAAATTCACAGTAAAAATGGGATTTAATTTAATCTTATGACAATCTTATGACAATAATTTATTCATGACTCCCGATATTTGTAGAGTAGTTGAAATTTAAGTGTTAGAGACTCTATATACCTTTGCTTTTACTCATCGCAATCTTGACTTAGATCAAGTTGGAATGTTGCATATTGATGCAACAGAACAGCAACCTCGATTAGCTTCTGTTAAAGCCAATTTTGGATGTAAAGAGCTCATGTATCTTTCCACATGTAATCGTGTTGAGTTCACTATTGTTTCAGATCAAAAGATATCCATAGGGGAGTTTATCAAATCACTGTACCCAAAGATCAATCAAGAGAACCAGCAGACATTAGCTTCTAATGTTGAGGTTTATGCCCATGAAGAAGCGGTCAAACATATTCTCTATGTAGCCTCTTCTATTGATTCAATGATTATTGGTGAGAGAGAGATTATTACTCAAGTTCGAAATGCTTTTGAAGCTTCCAGAGCAAATGGTTTAACGGGTGATTTTATTCGTTTGCTAGTTAAAAAAGTAATAGAAACGGCAAAAAAAGTATATACTGAAACCAATATATCTAAAAAGCCCATATCTGTAGTTTCACTGGCTTATCAGAAGCTGAAAAGTTATAATATTGCTTTAGATTCACGTTTCCTCATTGTGGGCGCTGGACTAACGAATACCACAATGTGTAAATTCCTAAAGAAACATGGCTTTAATAATTTTGTTGTTTTTAATCGTTCATTAGAAAATGGGAAAAACTTGGCTTTGGAGTTGGAAGCAGCATCCTATAGTTTGAACGAGTTGAGTGGCTATAAAAAAGGTTTTGATGTTTTGATCACCTGCACAGGATCAAATATCCCTATTATTGACCAGACCATATATAACAATCTTTTGAATGGTGAAGAAAGTCGCAAAACCATTATCGATATTGCTATCCCCAGGGACGTTGATGCCAATGTTGTTTCAAATCATGATCTTCGTTATATATCTATTGACTTACTTCAAAAAATTTCAGATGATAATCTGAAAATACGTTCGAAAGAAGTTGTTCAGGTCAAGAAAATATTGAGCCGAGCTATTCAAGATTTTGTGGATTTGACTCGGGAACGAAATGTGGAATTGGCTATGAAGGAGGTCCCTCAGCAGGTCAAAGAGATAAGGCGTGCGGCTATGTCTGAGGTTTTTAAACAAGACATTGACAATATGGACCCTGAAACTAGAGAGGTATTGGATAAGGTTCTAGGTTATGTGGAAAAAAAATACATCAGTGGTCCAATGAAGTTGGCAAAAGAAATCATCCTCAAGAAAAACATTTAAAGTGAAAACAATTACCATAGGAACTAGAGGTAGTGATTTGGCTCTTTGGCAGGCCAAACATGTCAAGTCTCAATTAGAGGCAATAGGACAAAATGTAAGTATTGAAGTGATTAAGACACGAGGCGATCAAGTTCAAAATTTGAGTTTTGATAAAATGGAAGGAAAGGGATTCTTCACTAAAGAAATAGAGATTGCCTTATTAAATCATGATATTGATTTGGCTGTTCATTCGCATAAAGATTTAGAGACCTCTCAACCCAAAGGGCTGAAAGTAGCGGCTGTGTCAGACCGAGAAAATCCGTGTGAATTGCTACTGATGAATAAGTCTGCACACAACCCGAATGCTCCTTGGGAATTGAAAAAAAAAGCGATTGTCGGCACCTCGAGCGCCAGAAGAAAATCACAATTGTTAGCCATCCGATCTGATGTCGAAATTAAAGACCTTAGAGGAAATATCCCGACAAGAGTGGCAAAATTAAAATCCGGTCAGTATGATGCCATTCTTATTGCGAAAGCAGGTGCTTTGCGATTGAATCTTGACTTATCCGATTTGATTAGTTTAGACCTTACTCCTGATGAGTTTGTTCCAGCTCCGGCTCAGGGAGTACTTGCCCTACAAATCAGAACTCAAGATAAAGAGCTTGATGAGATTCTTCAAAAAATCAACGACCATCAAATTCAGAAATTAGTTGGTTTAGAACGAGAAGTTCTGGCTCTTATGGACGGGGGGTGTCAACTTCCTTTGGGCGTTTATTGTGACAATCGTTATGTACATGTGGCCTATTCAGACGATGCCATGCACGCTTCTCGGTATTTTAGATTTCCCTATAAGGACACGGCTGAATTTGCGAGTAAGATTGTAGAGCACGTTCAACACCAAAAGGTGTAATGACTATTTTCATTTCAAAAGATGAAGAAGACTTAGGGATTATTCCTCGTTTCATTGCGGATAAAAATGTGAAGGGCATCTATCGCTCATTGATTGATTTTGAAAAAGTTTTTTTTCAGGTAGATGTTGATTTTGATGTCATCTTTTTCCCAAGTGCACGTTCTGCTCAATTTATTATTGATTCAAAGAAAATCAATTTGAACTCTTATGATTTGGCTTGTACAGGTCCTCAAACTAATGACCGTCTGATGGAATTGGGTTATCATTGTGAATTTATCGGTACAAATTCAGGTTCTCCAAAGCAAGTGTCAAAAGATTTCGGTGAGTGGCTGGGAAATAGAAAGGTTTTTATCCCCCATTCTAATAGATCAGTGTTGTCAATGATCTCTCACGTGGCAAATCACCAAGTTGTTAGTACAGTAGTGTACAATACTATTTTGTCGGATGCCATCATTGATTCTAGTGATTTATATGTCTTTAGTAGCCCAAGTAATATACATTCTTTCTTTAAAAATAACCGACTCAAAAAAGACAGTCTAGTCATTGTTTGGGGTCAAACCTCTGCGAGGTGTCTCGATCAATACAGCTACACAGCAGACGCGATATTAAAAGATGGAACTTTACAAGAACTTCATCATCTTATTCAAGAGATTCTTAAATCTCGAGAGTCACAGACAATGGATTCCTTAAAATAGCGTTTTTCAATTCAAGGGTGTATCTTTATTCAACATGTATAAGATGAAGATTTTTTTTTCTTTGTTGGTCTATTTGTGTTTTTATCAGCTTGCTGTTGGTCAGACTAATGCTCAGGAATCTAAGATTATTTACGTAAACAAGTCTGTTGACCTCGATACATTGAGTATTTATCCCAATTCTTTTAAGGTTACTTATCAAGGCATTGAACTTTCGAGTTCGGATTATCAACTTGATTTTTCGAGTGCTTTATTCGTTTTGAATCAAGCCATTAATGATACGCTTCATTTCGAGTACCAAGTGCTTCCTATAGACCTCTCAAAACAATACAGAATGCGTGATACGAGTATCATCTATTCAGAACAAAAAGACAACTATAATTTATTTAAGATTGAGAGTTCATATTCCGTACAGGATGTATTTGGAGGCACCCAGCTGAATAAAAACGGCTCTATTTCAAGAGGAGTTTCTTTTGGGAATAACCAAGATTTAGGTATTAATTCTTCCTTAAACCTTGAATTGTCAGGGAATATATCACCGGATTTAAAAATATTGGCCTCTGTTTCTGATGCGAACATACCCATTCAGCCAGAGGGAAATACGAACAAGCTACAAGAATTTGATAAAGTATTTATTCAAATTTATAATGATCGCTTAAAGCTCATTGCAGGAGATTTTTGGCTATCCAAACCTATGGGATATTTTATGAACTACCAGAAAAGAGCACAGGGTTTAAGTATTGGTTATCAGTGGAAAACGAAAAATAATAATCTTTGGAACACACAAACGAGTGGAGCGTTGTCAAAAGGAAAATTTAATCGGCAGATTATTCAAGGAATTGAATCCAATCAGGGTCCATACCGATTAAGAGGTTCTGAAAACGAGCCCTTTATTATTGTTCTTTCGGGAACAGAAAGAGTTTTCATAGATGGATTACTTTTAACCAGAGGTCAAGAATTTGATTATACGATTGACTATAATTCTTCAGAGTTAACATTTACGTCTAAAAATTTGATTACAAAGGATACTCGAATAGTAGTTGAGTTTCAATATTCAGATCAAAATTATGCAAGGTCTTTGGTTCAAGAATCCTTAGTTTATAAAGGGGATAAATTAGATTTTTGGTTGAATATGTATTCGGAGCAAGATGCAAAAAATCAACCCCTTCAGCAGGATATATCTCCAGAACAACGATATTTCTTGGGTCAGATTGGAGATAGTCTGAATCTTGCAAAAATCAATTCTATTGATTCCATCGGGTACTTTGACAATCAGAACTTGTATAAGCTCATTGATTCTTTAGGAATGGATTCGGTTTTAGTGTTTAGTGTTGACCCTGATTCTGCTATTTATCGTGTTTATTTTGAATATGTAGGCTCCGGGAATGGAGATTACGTGTTAGACGAATATAATGCTTTAGGTAAAGTCTACAGATGGGTGGCTCCGGTATCAGGAATATCTCAAGGTGATTATATGCCCTCAAGAAGTATCATCACACCTAAGAAACAGCAAATGCTCAGTTCAGGCATGAAATGGAACTATTCAAAAAACAGTATCATAGAAACAGAATGGGCCTTTAGCAATAATGATGTCAATACTTTCTCTTCACTTGATGCAGATGATAATATAGGTATTTCAAATCGTACACGGTGGATCAATACCAAGCCTTTCGGTATGTCAGACAGCGTTTTTTTATGGCACTTGAAAACGAAGGCGGAAATTGAATACCTATCTTCTGATTTTACCCCTGTTCAGCAATATAGAACTGTAGAATTTGATAGGGATTGGAACACAAGAAATAAAGGCTATCAGGGCAATCAACTCATTGGCATCTTAGGTAGTGAGCTTCGGCACAAAAAGCATGGTTATTTTGGACTGGATGCTCAGTATTTTGGAATTGGAGAGGATTTTAAGGGGAATCGAATGTTTTCAATGGGAAAATGGAATCAAGAAGGTTGGTCCTTAAATTGGGACGCTAGTTACTTAAGCGCCCAAGCTGAAAATAGAAGCAAATTCTTTCGTCACCGCATGGATGTCTCAAGAGTATTTGGACGTATTAAGATAGGCTACAAAGATGATCATGAAAGAAATAGATATACTGGAGACACCAATGCTGTTGATCCTAGTTATGAATTTTTTGATTATCAGTTTTATATATCGAATCATGATACAAGTACGATGGAATATAAGGTGTATTATCGAGAGCGTTTTGATAAAAGGATAAAGGATTTTGATTATACAAACACCGCGAAAGCGACAACGGCTGGAGGAGAAATTCACTTCAATGCTCTAAAAAATCAAAAATTACGACTGATTTCTGGGTATAGATCTCTTGCGATTTTTGACACATTACTAATGACCCAGACCCCTGAAAATTCAATTATTGGGCGCTTGGAATATAGTTTTAAATTATGGAAGAATGCGCTGCAATGGTCTACTTTTTATGAGGTAGGTTCTGGTTTGGAACAAAAAAGAGAGTTTTTATACATTCAGGTCAATAGTGGTCAGGGCATTTATACGTGGATTGACTATGATAATGATGGGATAAAGGATTTAAATGAGTTTGAAGTGGCTCAGTATGCAGACCAAGCTGACTATGTCCGTGTTTTTGTTCCGAGTAGCGCTTATGTCAATACATATTCTAACGAATTTAATCAATCCTTTTATTGGCGACCAGAGCGCATTTGGGCAAAGAAAAAAGGTATTTTAGGATTTATGGCTCGATTTTCAGATCAAGCTCGTTTTCGTGTCATTAAAAAAACGAGTAGTATAGCTGGGGGAGATGTTTTTAATCCTTTTGATATTCGTGTGCAAGATAGCAGTTTAATTTCAACCAATGCCTTTATTAGAAATGCATTGTTTTTCAACCGAACCTCCTCTATTTTTGCTGCTGGATATACCATTCAGCAAAATCAGTCAAAAACCCTTTTAGCTTCAGGATTTGATTCTAGGGTATCAAATTATAATGAGGTCAACCTACGATGGAATATTACCCGAAGGTTTTCGGTTATGATGGTTGGACAGGTTGGAATGAAACAGGTTTTAGCAGATTACACATCGGGCAGAGATTATTCAATAGATTATGAGTGGCTCAAAGCCACCTTAAGCTATCAACCTTCTACAAATTTCAGATTAACTCTTGAATCAAGGGCAGCGTCCAAAGAAAACATTTTATCTTCGGGATTAGGGGAAACTTGTGAAATTATAGATATAGGAGGCACATTCAAGTACAATCAAACGAACAAAGGAAGTCTTCAAGGTGATTTGAAGGTACTTAAAATTGATTATACGGGTTCTATAAATTCCGCAATAGGTTTTGAGATGCTAGAAGCATTGAGGCCAGGTATTAATTATACTTGGACTATTGGTTATCAGAAAACGGTGTCTAAAAATCTACAAATTACCTTCCAGTATTTAGGGCGTAAGTCTGAAGATTTGAGGATTATTCATACCGGAGGAATGGAAATTCGTGCATTTTTTTAAATTCTTTGTAACTTCATAGCCTATCCCAATAAATTTTGGCTGAATACGGAAAAATATTATTAATTGCCATGCCAGCATTTTTATTGTTGGTCGTAATTGAGAAATTATATGGTATTTATAAGGGAAATGACACGGTTCCTTTGGATGATACTGTTTCAAGCTTGAGCTCAGGAATGAGCAATGTTCTTAAAGATGTTCTTGGTTTATCTATTCAAATTGTTCTGTATGAAACATTACTTGATCATTTTTCTTTGTTTACCATTGACAATACCATTGTTGTGTATTTCATTGCTTTTATGGTAATTGATCTCTATGGCTACTGGACACATCGTATTTCGCACAAAATCAATCTGTTCTGGAATGAGCATGTGATTCATCATAGCAGTGAGGAATTCAATTTGGCCTGTGCCCTTCGTCAACCTGTTTCAACAATAGTTCGCTTCTTTACAATACTCTTGATTCCTGCAGCTGTTTTTGGGGTTCCTGCGGAAGTTATTGCAACAGTATTGCCCCTTCATTTATTTATGCAGTTTTGGTATCATACAAGACATATCAATAAGATGGGTTTTCTAGAATACATTTTGGTGACACCTTCTCATCATCGTGTTCATCATGCCATTAATCCGGAATATCTCGATAAGAATTTGAGTCAAATTTTTATTTTTTGGGATTTTATGTTTGGCACCTTTCAAAAAGAATTGGACGAAGTACCTCCAGTCTACGGAATATCTAGGCCTGCTCGTACGCGAAACCCTTTTAAAATAAATTTTCAGCATTTATGGATTATGGTCAAGGATGCCTGGCGCTCAGAATATTTGATGGATAAGATCACCATATGGTTTAGACCAACAGGCTGGAGACCTAAAGGTTTTGATGAGAAATATCCTGTGCAAAAAATCGATGATGTATATGATTTCGAAAAGTACAAACCGAAAATATCAAAATCCATTTTGTATTGGAGTATTGGTCATCTTTTTATAGTCATGTTTTTTCTAATGGATTTGTTTGCTAGAATAGGGGAGTTGCCAATTAATGAGGTTTTTGTTTATGGAATCTATATTTTTTTCACCATTTATTCTTTAACGGATCTCATGGATCAAAACAGATGGAACTGGTTGTTAGAAGTTTCTCGCACTGTTATGGTTATTTTTATTGGGTTTTGGATTGGTGATTGGTTTGGACATTATCTGGCTTTGTATTTCGTCGTCACCTATCAAGCAATAGCTTTACTTATTTCTTTTCAGCAAAGAAAGGAATATTCTCAGAATACAGAGATTGTATATTGATGAGGTTTTTTTTTCCACTTTTGCTTTTCTTTATTGTTTACCTGTTGTTTATCTTTTTTGATTACACCTCTATCCATAAATGGATCAAGCCCTTATTAATTCCTTCATTACTTTTTTTCTATTTAATCAATTTAAAGGGTAAACCCCGGATAAAACTCATTGCAGCTTTGCTATTATCTGCAGCAGGGGATACTTTATTAATGTTTGATGGACCTAACTTTTTCATTTTTGGACTTGTCGCCTTCTTGTTCGCCCACATCTTGTATATTTTAATATTCAAGTCTTTTTTGAAAAGTCTATCCATCAATCGATTTGTTCTGTTGTGTTCCTTTCTTATTGTGTTATATTACGTTTTATTCATGAGCTTTTTGTGGCCAGGTTTAGGGAAAATGAAAATGCCTGTTCTTTTTTATGCCTTTGCGATTTCTATGATGTTATGGTTGTCTTTTCAGGTATTTCAGAAATTAGGTAATGCTGCTCTATATATGCTGTTGGGCGCCTTCTTTTTTGTTTTTTCCGATAGTCTCTTGTCTATAAAGCTATTTCACACTGATTTTTTTAGGGCCCATTTTTTCGTGATGTTTACTTATTTATTGGCCCAGTTTTTATTGGTGTATGGTCTAGTCAAAATAGAAACAAGGAAGCATTTCATTTCGAATTAAACCATGCAAAACCTTATTTTTGTTTCATGACTGAAAAAAAGGGGATTGCAGTATTAGGTTCTACTGGAACTATGGGGACTTGTGCCATGGAAGTGATTGAATGTAATCCGGATTTTTTTGATTTACAGGTGATTTCAGCCTATAGTAATTCCGATTTACTTATTGAACAAGCTCTAAAATTCCAGCCTAACACTGTAGTTATTGGTGCTGAAGACGAGTATAGAAAGGTGAAAGAGTCCTTGTGGAATGAGGATATTCATGTCTATTGTGGGGAAGAGGCCTTGTCGCAAGTTATAGAATCAACGCACATCCATACTGTTTTTAATGCATTGAAGGGCTATGCAGGCTTGAAATCTTCAATAACAGCTATTTGTGCTAAAAAAGTCATGCTTGTAGCGAATAGAGAAACTTTATTGGTGGCCGGTGAATTGATCTCGGCTTTGGCTCAAAAAAACGGTGTAAATATCTATCCATTAGTGCCGATTCAGTCTGCCATATTTCAATCTTTGCTGGGTGAATTTCACAATCCTGTCGAAAAGATTTCCTTGATGACAGATAACAGTCTTCGGACTTTTACATTCGAACAATTAAAAGATATGAAGGTGGCACAATTGCCCGTTTCTCTTTCTGGATTGAAAGATTCTAAACAAGTCATTGATTCGATGACTCAAATGCATATTGGATTTGAATTGATTCAGGCCAAATGGCTATTCAACCTCAAGTCAGAACAGTTAGAGATTATTGATCATCCTCAATCCGTTGTACAGTCTATTGTTCAATTTGAAGACGCTGTAATGAAGGCGCATATGGGTCAATCGAGTATACGTGCATCCATCCAGTATGCGATGAATTATCCGTATCGAATCAAGTCAGAATCATCTCGTTTTAATTTTTTGGAATATCCCAAATTGACTTTTGATATTATAAATACAGATATGTTTTCAGGTATTGATATATGTTTTGATGTTATTGATGATGGGGGCACTTCAGCTTGTGTTTTGAATGCCTCAAATGAAATAGCGGTACAGGCCTTTTTGAAAAATCAAATCAGCTTTACTGAAATATACCAGCTTAATAAACAAGTGCTTAAAGCCATTGAAACTAAAAACAAGCCTGTTTATGATGATTATTTGTCTACTGATCATGAATCAAGACAAACCGCCTTAAAACTTTTATCATGAAAACCATCTTTTTTTTAAGTCTATGTTTTTTAGCTCTTATTTCCTGCAAGCAGTCAGTAATTTTAAGGGTTCAATATCACCAGCCACATTGTGGAGGCGCACCTCCACAGCCAGGACATGAGGATGGAACTTTTTATCCATACATTGGAACTATTCTATTGAAAAGTAAGCAAGATTCCTTGCTGATTTCTACAAGATTGGGTGGGGTCGATGTGAAGCTTCGAAAAGGAGGTTACTCCTGGTATGAAGCAAATAAATTAGAAACTGCTGAATTTATTTATCAGGGCTTGCTTGGATTAAATCCAGAGTTTTATATTCCTGGTGATTTAGAATGTGTAAAGTTTTGGAAAACGCAAAGCGACGGTTCTTTTTTATTCAATAAAAATAGTGATACTGTGGTTTTAACATTACCATTGGACTGCTACACAAAGGGGTTTCCATGTGTTGAATACATTGGGCCTAAGTATCAGTAGATTCAATCGCTTTGTTTTCTTCATATAAAAGATCAAGCTTCTTATAAGCCTCTCTAATATTGGTAATAGGTTCTATAACCAGTCTGAGCTTGTCTTGCTTTTGAATCAGGCGGTATCCTTGTCCTTTCGTCATTATTTTTTTGAGAAGCTCAGAAAACACATCGGTTTCATAGAATAACGATTTGGGGTCAGAAATAAACCAACCTACGAGTTTTTCAGATTTGATAACCAATCTTTCGAGCCCCATCTTTTTTGCCAACCATCTCAATTCAAAGGAAAAGAAAAGCTCTTCGACTTGCTTGGGAAGAGGGCCAAATCTGTCTTTTATTCTTGATTCAAACTCCGCGAGTTTTTCTTTGGACTCGATGTGATCCAGTTCCTGATATAAGCTTAATCTTTCGGAGACCTCATTAACATAATCATCTGGAATTCGAACTTCATAATCCGTTTCGAAAATACACTCATCCGCAAAGGAAGTCATCTGATCCGTCGTTCTATCACTAAATACATCTTTGAATTCATTCTCTCGAAGCTCTTTCATGGCTTCATTCAATATTTTCTGGTACATCTCAAAGCCAATCTCGGAAATGAAGCCACTTTGCTCTCCTCCGAGCATGTTTCCTGCTCCTCTGATATCCAAATCTTTCATCGCAATGTTAAAGCCAGAACCAAGATCTGTAAATTGAACCAAAGCTTCTAGTCTTTTTCTTGATTCAGATGAAAGCAAGCTAAATTTAGGAGCAATCAGATAGCAAAAAGCTTTTTTATTACTTCTACCTACCCGTCCTCGAAGCTGGTGCAGGTCACTCAATCCAAAATTATGGGCATCATTAATAATAATGGTATTGGCATTAGAAATATCAATGCCAGATTCAATAATCGTTGTAGCAATAAGAACATCATAGGCTCCCTTGATAAAATCAAGCATGGTCTTTTCAAGAATTTTGCCATCCATTTGTCCGTGTCCAATCCCCACTCGTATTCCAGGACAAAGGCGTTGAATCATACCCGCAATTTCTCGAATATTTGAAATACGGTTGTTTACAAAAAAGACTTGACCACCTCTTGATATTTCGTAGGATATTGCATCACGAATCGTTTCTTCATTTAATGAAATGATTTCGGTGAGTACCGGTTGGCGGTTAGGAGGCGGTGTATTAATGATGCTCAAGTCTCGAGCTCCCATGAGCGAAAACTGAAGGGTTCTTGGAATTGGAGTTGCTGTCAAAGTTAGTGTATCGACACTTGTTCTAAATGTTTTGAGCTTGTCTTTTACTGCGACACCAAACTTTTGTTCTTCGTCAATAATCATCAATCCCAAGTCTTTAAATTTAATTCTATCTGAAACAAGAGCATGAGTTCCAATAAGAATGTCAATCTCTCCAGATTTCAATTTTTTGATCGTTTCTGTGGTTTCCTTTGTAGATTTAAATCTATTGATATAATCAATGTTGCACGGAAATTCGGATAGTCTTTCTCTGAAACTTCGAAAGTGCTGCAATGACAAAATAGTTGTTGGGACTAGAACGGCTACCTGTTTACTGTCCGCTACAGCTTTAAACGCAGCTCTAATAGCGAC
>CEUU01009412.1_pt1 | contig 13973 bp, 12 predicted proteins | sample 531321 | NCBI WGS metagenome assembly CEUU01 (sample SAMEA2622658, study PRJEB7988) | marine metagenome | isolation source: saline water (ENVO:00002010), including
AAGCTTTGGCAAATAACGTCGATAGAGCGCGGGTGCTTCAATACCGCATATTAGATTTGATCAACCTCATGCTATTAGGTGTGAATTTCCCTGAAGGTTTTAAGACTGGTGTGGCTGTTCGCGGTTTTGACGTGGGTCCGGCTAGGACGTCTGCGAGTGATGGTGAACAGGAATATCTGCTTAAACTCGAGTCTCAGATCGGATGTGTTCTGAGCGATATGGGCTACGCCGTGCGCGGTGCCCGCGCGTGTCCCGTCACAAACCTATCGCCTATTGTAGGTCGTTGATATCTACGACCTGTGCCCGCGTTCTTATTGTAGGGGCTGGCATTATAGGGCGTTCAATTGCCTACTATTTATCTCGTGCCGGCGCCCAACCAATTCTAATCGAAGCCCGTGAAGGGCCTTCTGATGCTAGCCGCGCTTCGCTTGGCGTGCTGACTCATTTTAGCGGTGGTCATAGCGTCTACGGTCTGTTTATACGCGACAGCCATGCGGTGCACAGGCCGCTGGCAGACGAGTTGTTTGACGAAACGGGCATTGACGTTGGATGGCGTCCCTTGGGTGGTATCAATCTCGTAACTGACAGCGAAGATGAAGCGCTGATTAAAGCGCAGTGGGATCAGGCACGGGCGCGAAGTGTACCCGCTGAACGGCTCAGCGGCGAGGATATTCGCAGGATAGAGCCGTCTGTTGCTAGCGACGTATGTTGGGGACTTTACTTTCCTGAAGACCAGCGTGTGTCGCCGATGCGGCTAGGAGATGCCCTACTGAAGGGTGCGATTGCGCGCGGGGCTCAGATAAAATACGGTGAGAGCTTCTTGCGTATCGCCGAGAGCGGTAAAGATCGGGTGCTTGTCGAGACATCAAAGGGACGGCGTAGTGCAGATTGTGTTGTGCTTGCCTCCGGAGCGTGGACCGCTTTTCTTGCAGCATCTTTCGGCGCTCATGTGCCCGTGCGCCCAGTACGCGGAGAACACGGCTGTTATCGTGGAGAACGACTGCGTCACGTGCTACGCCACAGCGGACATCAGATCATTCCTACTGCGCGAGGTAATATGGTTGGGGCTACCGCAGAGGAAGTCGGTTTTATTGCGGATACGACAGAAGCAGGGCAACGTGCACTACATACGGTATACACTCGACTGCTCGCGGTGTCCGAACCCCTGCGTTCGCAGTGGGCGGGGCTACGAGCAAAGCCCAAAGCAGGGCGTCCTATGATTGGTCCACTCAATGAGCATCCGCGTATATTTATTGCTACGGGACACTATAAGAACGGCGTCTTGATGGGGCCGCTTACAGGACAGGTTATAGCGCGCTGGATACTTGAGGGACAGCCGGGCCGAGATATGCAGCCCTTTGTCCCTGAACGATGAGCGCGATCGGGTAGATAGCGCCATCGCGTTTGAGACGAGCGCCCAGATTGCTTTATTTCATATGTCGCGTTTCCTCTATATTAAACTATTAGGGAGGTCGTCATGGCTATAGAAACCAGCGAGCTTGTAAATTCGCTTAATTCAGTTACTTCAATACCCGTAGTCCCCTTCCGTAAGGGGAAAATAGATTACGATGCCCACGCTAAAAATATCCATTATCTCATGGATAACAATCATTTAGAAGGTGAGCGCCGGCGCGTAATTGGCATTGCGGGGACAAGTCTAATACATCATATCGGTCGCGATGAGCAGGTTCGTCTAATGGGATTTACTGGCGAACATATGGCTGGTAAAGGCGTTCTCATGTCTGGTATTGCCCCGAATCCGATAGCCGATGCGGAGGAACTGATTCGTCGCGAAGCCTCGCTATCCGTGCCGCCTGATTGTTATCTCGTAATGCCGCTGACGGGCGTGGGAAACGCCGAGGGCATTTTTCGCAATCATCTGGATATGGCAGAACGACTAGGACGAGAGACCGGGGCTCGGTTTCTATATTATTTGAGGAACAAAACCGAACGAGAGACCGCCATCCGGTTACTCAACGAGTCCGATTTTTTTGTCGGCTTGAAGATAGGAACAGATGTCGGTGACGTGACTACAATTGTCGACGGTGTCAATTCAGGAGCAGGCATAGTTATATGGGGCGTTGGTGACCGTTCTACTGGGCCAGCTAGTCTGGGCACGCTAGGACATACTTCTGGTATTAACGTCGCCTTTGTTCGCGCATCAGACGCAATCAACAACGCGCAACGCAGCGGAGACTTAGAGGCCTCGCAGCGCGTCGAGGACGAAATTGCCGCGTTTGAGGATATTCGTTTTCGCGACGGGCGTATGTATAACTACTCGGCCGTAGTTGAGGCGATGCATCTGATTGGAAGTAATGCGATTGACGGTGGGGATGGAGGTCCGTTTAACCCGCGCGTGCCGGCGGATGTGGCGAGTGAAGTGGCCGCTGCCGTCGAACCACTGATGAAGTATCACTAATCTGAGGCTTACTCTGTCTGGCTGTCGAGCTGGTCTAAATAGGCCTGCCACTCTAGAGGTAGCAGGTATTTCTTTTGGTTGTTGCACTCTTTGCAGCAAGGAACGACGTTGGACTTTACCGTATAGCCTCCGCGACTAATTGGCACGATGTGATCCATTGTCAATTCTGGTGGAGGAAAATGTACTCGGCAGTAATGACAGTGCCCGCTAGCCCGTCGGTTCTTCCACCACTGGGAATGACGTAGTTGACGGGCTTTGTTTTTCTCTCTGCTTATGTGCTCTTCGGGTGCAGGTAAAAAGTAGTCTTCAGCCATACACGTAGTTTAGCTTCGGATTTTCCTTGGTGCAACGGATATATAGCATATGAACCAAACAATCCCTCTATTTCCACTGCCGTTGGTCGTTTTTCCCAATCAGGCGTTGCCGCTCCATATTTTTGAACCGCGCTACCGCGATATGTTAGCCGATGTGCGCGAAGCGCAGGATCAAGGGGAAGTCATTCCTATTGGCATATGTTTGGGCGAAGATAGCGAATTGAGCGCGACGGTGGGCTGTGCCGTGCTGTTAGAAAAAGTGCTTAACGAGTATGGTGACGGCCGTGCCGATATTATATGCGTTGGGTCTCGGCGTTTTACTGTCGGTGAAATTGTGAGCGAACGATCCTACTTAATAGTCGAAGCATCTTATATAGAGGACGAAGAAGAGCCTTTAGACGTCGCACTTCTCCAGAAAGCCCAACAGGGCTATATGCGTCTGTTGGAACTAACTCAGGAAGAGTCGGGTGACCGATTTGAGGGTGTCGTTCCACAGAACGCTTTTCAGATTGCTCAGTCGGCTGCGCTGCCAATAGAAAGGAAGCAAGAAATATTGCAGATGAACAGAGAAAATGAGCGTCTTCTCCTTCTCTGCAACCATTTTGATGAACTTGTTCTGCGCTTGGAAAGCCGCCGTGCTGAGCGCGTAAAGATTCAGTCTAACGGTCACTCAAAAAACCACTAGCTCAACGGCAATAGAAGCGTGCGTAACTTTTTCGGTTAGACATGAGCTGTGGGTTGCGACGAGATGCCTGTTGAGGTTATCGGCACCGCTCTATCTGACTAGGTCGACAAAAATGTGGTGGGCGACTTCTAGACCGAGCGTTCGGGGTTGATGCGCTTCGACAAGGAGGGTGATAGGACCTTTAAACGGTGCTTTCTCGCACACTTTAACCATGATACCCAATTGTAGGCCCACATCATTCATATAGCGGAGCATCGCCGGATCGCGGTCGCTAACGCGTTTGACTACTGCGCGCTGTCCACGGTCTATATCGGATAGACGCGCGTAGGTTTGTTCTTCAATCTGTCCGTTTTTGTCGGGAATGGGTTCGCCGTGGGCACCAATAGTTGGATGTCCTAACATTCTATCTATACGCTCTTCAAATTCTTCTGATATGGCGTGTTCGAGTCGTTCAGCTTCCGCGTCGACCGCGTCCCATGAATACCCCAGTGCCTCGGAAAGATAGAGTTCGATTAGGCGATGATGGCGGATCGTCTCAAGAGCAATTCTTTCCCCCGCTTCTCTCAGTACTACGCCCCTATACGGCGCGTATTCGAGCAGGTTTATCTCCGCTAGTTTCTTGATCATATTGGTCGCGGAAGCCGCTGTCACGCCCATGCGTTCGGCCAGAATAGAAGTAGTTACTTGGTTAGGTGCATCACTCCCGTGTTGTAGCTTGTAAATTACCTTGAGATAGTCCTCAATAGATTGGCTGATCATAAATTCCTTTTAGAGAGAGAGCATACGGCTTATATTGATCCCCCCAATAGTATTAGTAACGACCTTGACTTTATTTTAGTCAAGGCTAAATTTATATACTATTCGCGTTAAATGAAAACAAGAAACGAGCAACTATGTTATTTCGCCACGCGATATGCTTTCTTCTCGCCTTTCTCTTGGGATGCGCGGGAAGTTCCACAGAGAATTTAAATGATGCAGAACATGTCGCAGTGGTCTGTACCACGGGTATGGTTGCCGATTTAGCACAGCGCATAGGCGGCGATCGCGTTCGCGTTATGGGACTAATGGGGCCGGGTGTTGATCCGCATTACTACAAGGCATCACAGGGAGATTTGGCCAAGCTCGAGCGTGCGGATTTGATCTTATATAACGGGCTTTTACTCGAAGGTAAGATGCAGGACATTTTTGGCAAGATGGCCCGCACCAAGCGCATTGTAGCCGTAGCCGATGCGATTGACAAGGCTGATTTACTGCAGCCTGACGAACTGGAAGGGCACTACGATCCGCATATTTGGTTTGACGTGTCTCTGTGGAGTAAAACCATTGATTCCGTTGTGCGCGCATTGTCCGAAATTGATCACGAAGGCGCTGACAGCTATAAGCGTAACGGCGATTCATATCGAAAAGAGCTAGATGCGCTCGATGCGTGGGTGACGGAACAGGTTGAGCAAATCTCCAGTGGGCAGCGTGTGCTAATTACCGCGCATGACGCGTTCGGTTACTTTGGACAAGCCTACGGAATCGAAGTTATGGGATTGCAGGGAATCTCGACGGTTGCAGAATATGGCGTCAACGACGTAATCGGATTGGTTGATCTTATTACTGAACGAAAGATTCGCGCAATCTTTGTCGAGAGTAGCGTGCCGGAGAGGTCGATTGAAGCGGTGCGGCAGGGTTGTTTACAGCGCGGCCACACTGTAGCTATTGGTGGCACGCTCTATTCGGATGCTATGGGAGGTCAGGGTAGCGGCGCAGATACGTATGTGGGCATGGTTCGGAGTAACGTTGAGACCGTCGTAGGGGCGTTGCGATGAGTGATCCAGTGCATTCTGACGGGGCAGTGCCGCCGATTCAAGTACACGATATGACTATTGCCTATCACAAAAAGCCCGTTCTATGGGATGTCGATCTGGATGTGCCTGAAGGCGTTCTGGTTGGGATTATCGGTCCAAATGGTGCGGGTAAAAGCACGATGATTAAGGCTGTGATGGATCTGATTCCCAAGGCATCGGGTTGGGTTAAAATATACGACCGCCCGTACGATCAAATGCGCAGTGCGATCGGCTACGTACCTCAGCGCGAGTCCGTTGACTGGGATTTTCCCGTAAATGCGCTGGATGTGGTTTTGATGGGGCGTTATGGACACGTGGGATGGTTCCGCAGGCCTAGCAGCGAAGATCGTCGCATCGCAACAGAGGCGCTGGAAAAAGTAGGCATGGCCGAGTTTGCCCAACGGCAGATCAGCCAACTGTCGGGCGGACAGCAGCAGCGTGTATTTTTGGCCCGTGCGCTTGCCCAAGATGCACGTATTTACATGATGGACGAACCCTTTGCGGGGGTAGATGCGGCAACCGAGCGCGCAATTATTGACATCTTGATAGAATTGCGTAGTCAAGGTAAGACTATTCTGGTTGTTCACCACGACTTGCAGACCGTGACCGCCTATTTTGATTGGATTATCATGCTCAACATGCGCGTGGTTGCAGCTGGCCCAACGGGGGAAGTGTTTACGGATGAGAATTTGCAAAAGACGTACGGCGGTCGCCTAACTGTGCTGAGCCAAGCTGCCCAGGCTATGGCTGATCACCGCAGGGGAAATTAATGCTAGACAATGCGCTGCGTTTTCTTAGTTTGGCCGACGCCAACGTCCGTTTTGTGCTGCTCGGTTCGCTGCTGATTGGAGCGACTGGAGGCATGTTGGGTAGCTTTGCCGTCCTGCGTCGACGCAGTTTGCTAGGCGACGCGCTGGCGCATGCCGCTCTGCCAGGCGTTGCGTTGGCTTATCTGGTCACGGGAAGCAAATCATTGCCGGTATTACTCGTAGGGGCCACAGTCGCGGGCATCCTCGGCGTCCTGCTGATTCAGTTCATAACTCAGTATACGCGTGTGAAAGACGATTCTGCAATTGGTATCGTGCTGTCCGTATTTTTTGGTATCGGTATCGTGCTCCTGACACACATACAGCGTGATGGCGGGGGCAATCAGAGCGGCTTGGATAAGTTCCTCTTTGGTCAAGCCGCATCTATCGTGGGCGACGATCTAATAGTAATGACGGTGCTTACGGTGATTATCATCGTCGCCGTACTCGCGTTATACAAGGAATTCAAGGCGCTTATTTTCGATGCAGGTTTTCTAAGTACGCTGGGTTTTTCTGCTCGCAGAGTGGATGCCATGCTCATGGGACTTATCGTGTTGACGGTTATGGTTGGCCTGCAAGCCGTTGGTGTAGTGCTTATTGCCGCTATGCTCATAACGCCAGCTGTGGCAGCTCGCTTTTGGTCTGAGCGCCTCGGCATTGTGGTTGTTATTTCTACGGTGTTCGGCGGTATTTCAGGCATCTTCGGTACCTTTATAAGTTCGCTCGCACCGCGTATACCGACAGGGCCTGTGATGATCCTCGTTGCGACCTCATTCTTTATTGTATCGGCATTCTGTGCGCCGAGACGTGGTATGTTGGCGCGCTGGCGCCGCCACCGTCACAATGCCGAACGTGAACGACGCCACCATTTTTTGCGCGCTTTTATCGAACTGTCAAACAAAGAGCGCCGCGATACGCTGTTAGCTTCTTTGCTGGCCGTAGAATTAGGATGGAATGTATCGCGCGTCGAGCGGATTGGACGCAAGTTGGCACGTCAGGGATACGCCCAGCGCAGTGACGGCCAGTGGTGTCTTACGGACGCGGGTGTTGATGAAGGCGTTTTCATAGTCAAGTCGCACCGTCTCTGGGAGCACTATCTGTATTATCGCTCTATTCTGGATGCAGACCACGTGGATCGTCCTGCTGACGAAGTAGAGCATTTGCTTACGCCGGAAATTATCGCGGACTTAGAGCAGATTCTAGCCGAAGAGCGTGGTATTGATACAGACGAAGTAGTCAATATACACGGAACGCTCAGTCACTATCGTCGGGGGGGACGCGAGTAATGGAAATCGCTAGCGCGTTCTGGATTGTACTAACGGGTTCGCTTGCATCTGCGTCCTGTGCGTTGCTCGGCACGTTTCTCGTGTTGCGCAAGATGTCGCTGCTCGGCGATGCACTGAGTCACGCTGTGTTGCCAGGTATTGCGATTGCTTTTCTGCTATCGGACAGTCGGGCAATTATACCTATGTTTGTTGGTGCTGCGCTTTGCGGCCTGCTGACGACGTTCCTAATAGAAGCTTTTCACCGCAAGTGGAACGTGCAGGAAGATGCCTCAATTGGTATTGTTTTTACCGCGCTCTTTGCTCTGGGCGTGGTCTTGGTTACGGCTTATGCTGGACAGGTCGATCTCGATCAAGAATGCGTGCTGTATGGGGAGATCGCGTATACGCCGTGGGATACGCTGATCTGGAACGGGGTTGATGTGGGACCTCGCCCCGTATGGGTATTGAGTGCGGTCTTCATACTCAACATGCTTTTTGTGTGCACGTTCTACAAAGAATTAAAAATCGCGTCCTTTGACTCGGCCATGGCCATGGCGGTGGGAATCAACGCAACTCTCATACATTATTTGCTGATGGGTATGGTATCGCTGACCACGGTCGCAGCGTTTGAATCTGTGGGTGCTATTCTCGTTGTTGCCATGTTTATTGTGCCCGGAGCATCGGCCTACTTGTGGAGCGATCAACTAGTCACAATTCTTCGTCTTGCCGTGGTATTTGGTGTGCTTTCGGCCTGGGTTGGGTATTGGACGGCTGGTGTCTGGGGCAGTTCTATTGCTGGATCTATCGTTGCCGTGGCTGGGTTTATTTTCTTACTGTCGCTGCTATTTTCACCCAACCAGGGCATAATAGCGCGTTTGTGGCAGCACGCCACTCTTTCCGTGCAGGTGGCCCAAGATCATATGCTCTTGGCGCTCGTGCGGCATTTTGAGGTAGACGAGACACACCGCTCAAGTCGAGAAGATCTGCTGCAGGCGACTTCGGTCTCTTACTTGGTATCGCGATTAGCCTTGCAGTCATTAGAGAAGAGTAGGCTGGTTGTACACGACAAGGGGGGCTGGGCATTGGCTGCCGGAGGCAGACAGGAGGCGCTGCGCCTCCTGCGCAACCATCGCCTGTGGGAAACGTACCTAAGCGGGCTGGGTCTTCCGGAAAATAGGGTGCATGGCCCGGCCGATGCCGTAGAACATTTTATCGGCCGTCAGCTGGCTGCCGAACTGGGGGCCGAAGTAGACCAGTCGATAGATCCACAGGGCAAACAGATACCTATATCAGACGATTAGATTGATGCGTCGATGTCTATCCACCCGCACGTTTTGCTTTATAGCCTCGTTCGTCTAATGCCTGGACGACCTTGTCTGCGTTGTCGCCCTGTATTTCGATAACGCCATTTTTAACCGAACCCCCTGTTCCGCATAGCCGTTTGATCTCCGAAGCTAGCTCTTTCATCTGTGCATCGTTTAAATTTAAATCGGTGATGGTCGTAACAGTCTTTCCGCCTCTTCCTTTTTTCTCCCGGCGCACGCGAGCAATGCCGTCTCCGCTGCTACGTTGAACGGTCTCTTTTTTCTTTTCTGTAATGCGTCCGCGGTCGCTTGAATAGACCAGACGGCTGTTGTTTGTCATGAGATTTGTCTCCGTTTAATGCGTTTTTGACAGCGCTGCTTCTGTTCGGTTCTGCGCCGTCACCTGAGTGCTTGCAACGCAGTTACGTCCTGAGCGCTTTGCCTCATACAGCATTTGGTCAGCTCGTTTAAAGAACTCTTCGAAGGAAATCGGTCCGGCATTTTCTGATGGTGCTTCGGCTGCGAATTCAAGGCAGGCAATGCCTAAGCTAACGGTTATGCGCGTGCCATCTGGCGCCTGCAGGACGCTTGCGGTTTTTTCACGCATGCGATCTGCCCATGTGACAGTAGAAGAAAGGTCGGTATCAGGTAGTATGACGATAAACTCTTCTCCTCCGTAGCGTGCGGCCATATCACTTCGGCGACAGGAGGCACTTATTAGGTCCGCAAGTTCTTTTAGTATGATGTCCCCGGCATTGTGGCCAAAGGTGTCATTTACGCGTTTGAAATAGTCTATATCGAAGACGACCATTGAAAGAGGGCGTTCGTGGCGGTAGGCCAGACTGATTTCTCGTTCGGAAAATTCGAGCAACATCTGACGGCTGTATAAGCCCGTGAGCGGATCGTGAAAAGCAATATATTCAAGTTCGTGCTGTACAGGCTGCGCTTTATCTACGATGCGCTGTGTGAGCGTCCATTTCAGCGCATTGAGAGTGTCCTCTTTGATGTTGTTCCCCCGCTGTTCATGGTCTCTAGCCAATGTTTTTTCAAAGTCGAGTAGGAGCTGCCAGATGAGTTCAGCAATGTGTCCGTCTATTAGCGTAACATTGTCATACTGGTGGCTTAGTATATGACGCTGTGCTATAGAGCGATTCGTTGCATTGATAAGCCAATCTACCGGCTGGGCATCGACCAATTGTTCCATTTCTGTATAGGTCTCTATCCCTGAAGCTCTAGCTAAATCTAGAGCTGGTGCATGTGAGTCGATATCACAGATGCCCACAATAATGACCTGAGGAAGTCTAATCAGCGTCTGCAAGAGTGCTGTACCGCCGCGTCCTCCTCCAATGATGCCAATTTTCTTAATTTCGCCTATGGTGACTTGCCTATGTTTATTCATCGCTGTAAACCTGTGCACTGCATATTAACAACCTCTGACGGAACGTACGAGTTTTGGAGAAAAATACGTTTGGCTCATAAGAGAGCGATGCGCTTTTTCTCGAAATAGACTCGGTCCCATTCTGCGTTCCATCCAGGACTTTGAGAGAGACGAACGTAGCCACTAACGAGTAAGAGAGGATTCATCGGATCTATTTCTCGACTTAAATCATCGCGTGTGCTGGGCAAATACTCGTAGTAGCGGGTATTGCCAATTCAAATGACGAAATAGAAATGCTGGTGACTTTCACTGGAGGTGTCTTGCATCTCTAATGCGGCCGACGACGGGACAGTAAATTGGATCTGCATAATTAGGGTGGCCCTTCGAGTCGGCTGTAAGTCCATCGTTTGGATGAGAAATTAGTTGGTCGTTATCATAGATTGCTCTGTACTGATTGCTGGCGGGCTGTAGGTGAAACGCGATTGAGCGTCTTGGATTTTGTGTATAGTTGGGACCGCTGCCGTGAATGGTTTTGCAGTGGTGGAACGTCACTTGGCCGCGCTGTAAAACAGCAGGAACCTTAACGATAGGCGATCCGCCGCTGTTAAACTGTTTTTCAAGTCCGCTCAAGTCGGAAGAAAAAAAGTTTAAGTGGTTGTTTTCCGGCCAGTGCATGCTGCCTTCGACAAAAGTGATCGTACCAATGGACTCGTCCATGTCGGTGAAGGGAACCCACGCCGTGAGCATACTGTCGGCGCTACATGTGCGCCAGTAACCATAGTCGGTGTGCCATCCCACGCTTTGCGGTGTCTGGTCATCCGAGGGCGGCTTGTAAAGCAGCTGGTCGTGCCAGAGACGCACGTCGTCTTCGCATAGAAGTGCGGCTATAAGGCCGAGAATCGGTTTGCGCAAGAGGGTGTTTAGTTCGGGCACGATGAGAGTTGAGAAATCATTTTTACGCAGGCAGTCGATGCCGTCTCCAGGATACCATGCCAAGGAGTAGGTTCGATTGTTGGGCAATGTTATATCTCTTTTCTCTAAGCTCGCATAGTAGCGTTCGCATGCAGCGATTGCTGAATCTAAATCGTCTGCTGAGTAGATTTTTTTAGAGATGTAGTAGCCCGTTTTATGATAGCGCTCTACGTCTTCAGGTGTGGGGAGTAAAGCTGCAAGTTCATTATCTTCGGGTGATGTCGCTTTTCGATTACTCATATCTCTTTTCCTCCATTAGTTTCGGCCCCCATTCTAACTCGTCTAGCGTGCCGTAGTCGCGCCAGCCGAAATCGTAACGTATTTTGGGGATTTCAAATTCGAAAAACCAGCGAATGCTCATGGGCAAACGCTCTTCTCCCCAATAGCAGAGAAACAGGGCACAGCGTCCGGGTGGTGTATCTATAACACCTATGGGAGTTAGGTCGGAAAATAGCGCGTCGCTTTCTTCGCGTTGCAAATAGCGCTCTAATTGAGGTTGATGTGCTGCAGCTGCGTTGCCCGTGCCAGGTCGAAGCTTCAGTGGACCATCGTCGTTCCAGCGAGAGAGCCCCTCCACTTGGGGTATTTCGTCAACGTGCTCCAAATAGAATGGAGTGGTCCAGCCATATTCACCGTCAACTTGCTGTAATCGAAAATAGAGCCATTTACCAGGTAGCTCTTTTGGAGTAAGCTCGAACTCGATCGAGAAATCGAGTGCCGACGGTCGCCAGCTGCGCAGGCGATAGTTTCCGCATATCATATCTACGCGATCAATAGAAGCACACGCGTGGGATGAAAACGCAATGCGCAACGCATCGCGCACCGGAATTTGTGCGCCCATAGGTTGCCTGTTGGCCGTGGCTTCAAGGTAGATACGCGCACCGGATGTAGCATAGGTGCGGCGAGTTTCTAGCGCATGCCATAAAAAGTCGCGCGATAGCTCGGAAGAGTAAATGGCCGTGAGGGGGCCCGTTCCGTAGGCTGCATCGCGCTGCTGCATGGGGTACTTTTGACCAAACCGTCCGCGGAATGTTTCGACTGCGCGAGGCCCTCCCATCAGGCCTAAATGCAAGTCAGATGCGCCGCACAGCGCCGGCCGGTAGCCCAAGTTGAGGGCTTTTTGAAGTAACCATTCGGCGTTGCCAAAGCCCGAACTCACTTCTAATAGGCGCTCTCGCCGGGTGCGGTGTAGATCCCACCGAGGTGGATCGCCGCCGATGTGAACTTCTAACATGACGTCTTCGCGCTCGTCGTAAAGGGACTCTAGCTGAGGCATGGGTAGGCGCATTGAGGGTGGCGTAGGCTCTTCATAGTACTTAAAAATGACCTGTCGGTCGCCTTCTTGGGGGTGTGCTTCATAACCCAAGAAAGGCACGTAGCGTCCCGGCTCGTCCATTTCTTCACACGCTTCTCGATACGGACGCCAAATGTCATCGCGGCGGTCTGGATCCATAGACATGGCTGCTGGGCAAGAGAAATCAAAGCGGCCTATATCACGCGCTTGGTGGTGTCGGCTCAGCGGCGTCAGCTTGGGAGAGGGTAGATGCATAAGGTGCATGGTCGAGTCTCCCCAACCGTGTGCGTGAACGTCTCCCCAGTAAACGCGCGAGCGCGGGTTCTCCTGCACGATGATGGGGTTGCTGTTAAAAGACCCCGCCTCGCTTGTTCCCGGTATTCGATATACACCGGGTGTTTTTATATGCACCTCGTTGAAGATCTTCAATCCTCTATCTGAAGGTGAAAACGCGTGGCTGTCCGGCATGCCCCAAACGCCTTCGGGGGGTGTAAAGTCGACGGTGCCCCCATAGTCTTCGACCAGATTGCGGTTGCGGTCGAAGACGCTGAAGTGGAGCGGAAAGGCTTCGCTAGGTGCTACGACGGTAGGACCCAGCAATCGAGCGTATCTAATGATGGGGTGGTGAACTAGGTGGAGTGAGTGTGGATTGCTGAGTGCACCAACAAAAAGCTTTTGGTCCGGTTCGGAAATGGCTAGGAGGAATTGGCCTTCTGTCGCCGACCAGAATACTTCGCTCCCTACGCTGCCTCGGCTGCGATCGCCAATGTGAAGTGTGATATCTTCTCCTCGGCGGAGCACGCCAGAAACGATGTGAATCGTCAGCAAGTTGACTGCACTAGAGCCCACGCTCAGAGATAGCTCGGCCCCGCTACTGCTGCTGCTAATAGTGCAATAGTCGCGGCTGCGTGGGGCGTGGGTCTGTAGCGCGAAGGCAATCTGGGTATCGAAGCGTATAAGTGCGAGAGCTGATCCTGCTTTCAGGTCGGATTCCTGATTTGATATGCGTAAAATCCACGTGCCGCGCGTGCCGGTGATCAGCGGCTGGTTGAGTGCGTCTATGCGCTCGCCTGCAAGTGTTTCAAAGTGGACGTCCATGTGAAATGCAAGGCGACCGGGGATATAATGCTGCGGATAGGCAGTGCGGCGTTGCAAGTAAATATACTCCTTGGTAGCGTCGTTTATGGGGTGCACCGCGCAGGTCTGCAGCGCAGTTCGAAATTCGTTTTAACAATGGACAATCTAATTGAAAATATAGTTTGAAATTTGGTCAAATAGGCCAATTGACTCTGCTCTTTGTCTAACGAGTCACTTACATATCTGCGCCGCAGTGCTTGCAGAATTTGGCGTCGACGTCGTGCCCTTCACTGCTGCATTGGGGACAACTTTGCGTCGATATTATGCGCTTATTATTTTGCATGGCCCACTCGGCTGTTACGATTCCCGTTGGGACGGCGAGAATGGCATATCCAGTGATCATGAGAAAGGCCGCCACGGCTTGGCCCACGTTGGTCTGCGGTGAGATGTCACCGTAGCCAACCGTCGTTATAGTAACAATTGCCCAGTAGATACTGCGCGGTATGCTGGTGAAACCGTTTTCTCTCCCTTCAATGAGGTACATCATAGCGCCAATTATGATGACTATGTGAATAACTGTGAAGTAAAAAATCATAATTTTTCTGCGACTAGAATGCAGCGCGCGCG
>CEUU01018535.1_pt1 | contig 13902 bp, 15 predicted proteins | sample 531321 | NCBI WGS metagenome assembly CEUU01 (sample SAMEA2622658, study PRJEB7988) | marine metagenome | isolation source: saline water (ENVO:00002010), including
GTTTAATTTGTTTATAAGTATATTTATTCAAATCCTGTTCTGTTTGGTCACCATATCCGGTCCTTACTAACACAGGTCTTGCTCCTACTTTCATGGCTGCTTTTAAATCACTCATTTTATCTCCTACATAGAATCCATTATTCCAACGCAATCCTGCGATTTCTTTTTGTGCAATTTTAAACATGCCTGCATTTGGTTTTGCGTAAGGATCATTTTTTTCACTTGTTTCACTAAAGTATATTCCGTCTATATCTGTACAGCCTGCTTTTCCTAACAAATCTAGCATGTAATTATTAACTGATTCTACATCTTCTATAGACATTTGCCCTTTAGCAATGCCACCTTGATTTGTGATAATTACTATTCCATATCCTTGATGACGCAGATTTGCTATGGATTCTAAACTACCAGGAATAGGTTCAAAGTCTCTTGGATGTGTGCAATAATGTCCTAGATCAGTGTTGATTACACCGTCTCGATCTAAACCAATAAAGATTTTACTTGTCATAGGTATACCAACCTGTTATAATATATTTTTCACCTTTATAAATAGGATTTCCTCTGTGCGGATACATATAACTTGTTGGAAAAATTACTAATTTGCCTGTTTCTGGTTTTAATTTCACACCTTGATATAAAAATTCTGTTTCGCCGCCTTCTTCTACATCATTTAGATATAACATATAGTTCATTACCCTTGAAGAAGATCCAATGTCTGCAGCTTCTGCATGCCAAGCATGATATCCTTGATGAGGTTTTGATTTTTGTATACTCATACCTTTTGGACTATGCTGATCGCTATCTTTCAGCATTTGATACTTTTCCATATATTCAAGTGTATATACTTCATGTAATTTTTTGTAAAAATAATCACATAAGTTATAGTCATAGTGATATTGATGTTGTGTATGAGCCCAGTCAAACACAATTCTTTCGTCTTGATTTACTTTTACACTGTTTTGACTGTATGTAACTTGATTCCTAGCCATAACATCAAAGTGTCTAATTATTTCCTCGCAATATTCTTTTTCATAAGAGTTAGGATATTCTTCTATCCCGTTAAAATCATCTTTCATTGTGTTTCCTTTATGTATGGTATATATCTTTGTGCTATAGCTTTATGCACATTTGTTGAATAGTGTTCGCCGTCTACTTTTTCGATATCAACATATTTTTTCAAATAATTTTCTGCATCTATTTGTGCAATTTTCGTGTTTTTAAGTTTTGTATAATAATTTTTTGTTTCGCTAGGTATATAACATCTGTCGTTAATGTTCCAAATATACATTTTAGAATTGTTTTTTTCGCATAACATATCACACATTGTCATATATGTAAAATAATCTTCTTGCACTAAATGTGTATTACTGTAATGCCACATTTGCATATACACATGTGAAGTTCTTCTAATGTCTGGCTCTGATTCCCAAACCTTTGTATCCTTCATGTAAGGAAAATCATCATAGTCACTGGCCCAAGGTTTCAAATAAGTTTCTAAATATTTGTTGTTAGGAGAAAGAGCAATGCTAAATCTATCAATATTGTCTTCACAAAGATTCTTATCGATAAAAAATTCTTTTGGAAATATAGTTTTTTCGTCTAAATCAGGATTTATTGCTATAGGAAATCTACCCCAATAAGTGCTTTGAACAAACACTTCATCTATATCGTTATATTTTTCAAAAGCATAGGATATAAACCTATGATATGCTCTATTTCCTGCTCCTGCACTTGCCATAATTACAATTTTTTTATCGAAAAGTTGACTGTATATTTCTGCGTAATTATTATCGCGCCATACATTAGGTTCGTCTGCAGGAGCATCTTCTCTGTAGCCCATTGTGTGACTGCAACCTACAAAAAGTGTTCTACCCATGTGTTGCCTCGAAATCAAACACCATTACTTTGCGTTCATCAATTGTTGGATACACTCCGTGCCATATACGTGCATCCATTACCAGCAACAATCCTTTTTTTGGTTGCCACCAGTTCACATGTGTTACACCATCTTCATCTTGTAGTACAGCGTAAAAGGCACCTTCATCGTTTGGTTGCTTACCTATGTCGTCAAAATAAAGAACTGCTGTACATCCTGTACGTCCTTTTGTATGATTATGTAAACCTTTCCAACCTCCTGGATAGTATCTTATACTCCAAGTTTGAATGTGATTATATATACTACAACCAACATCGCCTTCATCTAATATTGCATTTGTTTTATCTATTATAAAATCAGCAACATCTTTTGTTTCTTCTAAAGTATGCGGTATTTGATATCCGTTGACTGTTGTGCTTTTGCCCGGTTCAACTAAATTAGGATGGTCACTGTCAAACAAACATTCGTAGTCTTGCCACATAGGAACATATGTTTCTATTAACCATTGCCCACTACTTCCAATATATAATGTATCATTCATCTTTTTTATCAGAGGCTGTAATAACAAAATTTGCGGCTATTGTTGCTCTTCTTTTATCTGTTTTGTTAGGTAACACATAATGTGAAATATAGCTAGGAAAAATAATTAATGTTCCTTTTTTTAAAGGCGGTGTAATGTGTTGATAATTGTAATCATTAAATATCCTATCCATACCAGTAGCTCTAATCATTTGAAAATTAGGGCATTCAAATACAAGTGCGCCTCCAGGATCTTTTTCTTGATCTGGAAAATCTAAAAAATAAATCGCACTAACTCCTCTACCAGGAAATGCATGATCATGCGGCTCTTGATAATCACCTTTTTCATATTTGTTGAACCACATTTCGTCACAATATACACTATAGGGTACCTGTGGATCTAAACTTTCTAAAAATGTATTCATATGAGGACGTACTGACTCAAAAAATACGTTCCAAGGCAACTCTTTGTTTTTTTCATTTCTAATACTGCTCTTGGTTTCAGCCATAGTCCACATACTGTCGCTAATATAACTATCATCCTGTAGAAAAGGCTCCCATTCTTTTAGAATGTCGTCTGCTTCTGACATTTGTCCAATATAAAAATGTGTGTCCCATAAATCAACACGCATTATTTCCAGGCCTCTTCTTCAGTGTTAAAAAAGAAAACTTGTGTAAGTCTTCCTGTTTCTGGTGAATTACCAAATCCTGCAATCAAACTTGCGTGATCCATGTTGCCATCATAAATTACAAGTCTGTTATAAACGTTACCTATTACATTTACTAGATCATATTCTCCGTCTTTTTCAAGATAAAGTCCTGTTCCTGCTTCAGACGGCGCATTAGGATTCAAATAAAGCACACCAGCATAATCAGTCCCATCTTTGTGTATCCATGTTTCTGCACCTTCATAGCAAAGTTGAAAACAAAAACTATCCATTGTAAACTCTTTTATGTTTACACCTAATATTTCTTGAAATCTATGATGTATAAACATTTGATAGTCATCATCGCAGGCTAAACTTCTCATTCCGGGAAATGAACCTGTGGTAGGATAGTCTAAATTAATTGCTTGTTCTCTTACTAAGTCGGGTTTGGGTAAAAAATTATCTATTACTATTGATGTTTTTTTCATTAATCAAAATCCATGTAAATATTTCCGCTTATTGTAGTGCCAGTGTTTCCTGGCATAACAAAGTGTTCTACAAAACTTGGAAATATTACTATGTCTCCTTGTTTACATTCTGGTCTAAAATCTAAAGGAAATTCAGGTACACTATTGCCAAATTGGTTTTGAACGTCCTTGAATATCGGACTCATAAAAACAGTTTTACCTGTTTCTACGGACTCATATATAACAAAACTCCAACTACTGCGAGGATGAATATGTATATCTTGCCAATCATCTTTTTCGTATTTGTTACGCCATATTTCTCCAAATCTTGGATTATTGCCTATTAGGTCTTGTCCAAGATTACGTCCAATTACTTCTATAAGATATTCAAATGTACTTTGGGGTATGTCGTGTTTTTGTCCTAGTGTACTATTGGTTTCACTGAGCCAAATTTTTTCAAAAGGTGCATCACCTATTTCAATTTTTTCTAAGTCAACTTGATCTACAAAAAAAGGAACATGAAATAGATTATACTTCAATTAAATCTCCTTGCAGGTAAAGGATCACTACGCATAGTTTTATATACAAGAGTAGCACGTAAGCCTTTGTATGTATCATTTGGTGGCAGTCCATGATGTGGTATATTGCCTTTGAATAAGAAAATACGTCCTGGTTTAGGATAAACTTTTTTCCATTCACCGTCTAGTTTAATTACAGTTTCTCCGCCCCATTCATCTTTCCATTGTCTATTGACATAATAAATCCAACTTAATCCGTTATCGCATTGACAATCTGTATGTTCAATAGTATTATGTATGTATTGCTGACCGTTTACTAAAATTTCGCCAATATCTAATTTAAAAGGAATTAATTTTGTTACTGCATCATATATCATATTCCAACAACTGTCGTGTGCGTTAGGACTGTTAGGTGGATAAATTTGTTGCTTAAATGCAGGTACTTCTGCCCAGTTAGGATCTGCTCCTACATCATAAAAAGGATCTTCAGGATAATTACTAGTGTGACCATAAAACCAACTGTATCCGTTAAAAACTGTGTTATGCACATGATCTATTACATACTGTGGGAACAGATCATCAATTACAATCATTTGATCCTTTGCCAAATCAAATCTAGATAAGTCTTTTTCTTCTTTTCCGTTAATTAACATTTTCTACCTTCGCTAAAATATTGTGTTCTACCATATACAAATATTCAATTTCGCTGTTAGCAAGAGTTCTAAATGCGTCATCTAAAGTTTCAACTAATGGTTCTCCACCTAAGTTGAATGATGTGTTGAATATAATTGGAACACCTGTTTGATTGTAGAATTCATTTATGTAATCATAGTATAATGGATTCTGTTCTCTTGTTACTGTTTGTATACGACAAGTGCCATCAACGTGTATAATACTTGGTATTTTTTCTGTTACACCTGGTTGACAATTCATTGCATACATCATATGTGGTGACTCTTTCATACCACGCATATCAAACCATTCTTCTGCATGTTCTGCTAGTATTGTACCGGCAAACGGACGGAAATATTCTCTACGCTTTACTTTGTTAACATGATCTTTACCGTTAGGATCTGTTGGATCATACATAAGACTTCTATTTCCTAAAGCTCTTGGTCCTGCTTCTGAACGTCCTTGAAACATTGCAACAATATTTTTTTCGCACATTAGTTTTACCACATCTTGCATTTTTACTTTTTCTAATGTAGCATTATAGTCATCTGCTAGATGACCGATTTCTTTATTGTCATATCCATAAGATGGACCCAGGTACAAACTATCTGCAAAAGGTAAAACTTTTTCACTGTTAGATATTTGATGATATGCTATATATGCCGCTCCAATAGCTGTGCCTGCATCACTGCTTATAGGTTCTACATACAACTTAATACCATGTTTATTTAATTCTTCTAAGTAAAAATAATTTGCTACACAATTAAGTCCATATCCACCTGACAGCACAACATTTTTATCTCCGGTGCGTTCAACTGCATCTAATATTAGATCAAGGACTTGTTGCTGTGTTTCTGACTGAACTGCATATGCTAAATCCCTACGATTATCTAACACTGTAAGATCGTCTATACCCCATTTCTTATCTTTTGGTGTCCTTAAAAATTTAAAACGTTCTTCATTTATTCTTGAACTATTTGGATAGGTTGGTATTGTAACATGTCTATTTGCACAAGTCCATTCTCCTCCAGCATCTGTAAATAACGGAGGTATATCTTTATTAGGTTTTCCGTATGGAGATAGCCCCATAGTCTTTCCTGCTTCAATTGCTTGAAAGCCACAGTAATTTGTTACTGCTTCGTATACTTTAGTTATACCTGCTCCGTCTGTAATAATACACTCATGTGTTCCAGATTCATCATACTTTTCACTACTCATATGTAGATTGTGACCACTACGATAAGGACCATTTCCTCCCAAATGTTTATACAGTGTTTTTATTTCAAATGGATATTTGCAATGAAAAATAGTTTCAAGCTCAAACACCATATGATTTTCACCTCTTTCCATATCAATAGGAATAAAAGTTCCTGCACCGTCAACAATAACTGCTGTTGCTGTTTCAAATCCGCTACGATAAAATGCACAAGCCGCATGTAATTTATGATGCATGTGTGCTAAATCTACAACTTGTGGATGATTATATATGTCAATATGAGTAAATTGATCAATAAGTCCTAGTTTACGTGCTAGTCCTGTGTACACATCGTCTCCAGTAAAGTCTACTCTTCCGGCTGTTTCATTCAGTGGCTGGGTGTGTGCAATTACTAAGTAGTCAAGTTTGTTTGTATAATTTAAAATTTTTACCATAGAGGCATAAGGTCCTCCATCATATTTTTGTCTACTTAATCTTTCTTCTTCAATAGCAAATACAATTTTGCCATCTTTAAGTAAACATACACTACCGTTGTGTCCTCTTGTGATTGCCGCAATCCATTGTGACATTATTATTTTTCTCCAAAACGTTTTATAGTAGTGTTTCCTGGAATAAGTTTGGGCTTATCTTTAGGTTTTAAAGGTTGAGGTTTATTTGTTGGTCCTAGATGTTTACGCACACTTGCAAGTATTGTATCAATTTGATCTTGTGATAATTCCATTGCTTCATCGTTTAGTCTATCTTGTTCTTCTTCCATTGTAAGTCGAATAGGAGCATATACACGCTTACCTTCACCTACATCTATAATATCAAAATTACTATCATCAGGATAAGAAATGTTTACAGGATATGTGCTACCAGTTACTATTGTTGCTTTTTTACCAAGTGCTTTTACAATGTGTTGTCCTAAACTATCACATCCTAAAAAATGATCCGCAATATCAATTATACCGGCCCAAACACGCATGTCTGGTATTTCAGGTTGTGCTACAGGGTGTTTAGGATTAGGATTATCATCTACAACTACTGGATGTTCACTCATTATAATTACTCCATACTCTTTTTTAAGAATATTAATTATGTCAATTATGTTATTGAGTTGAAAACTCCTTGAGGTTGGATCTACTAAAAAATCTCCCATATTTTCTACTGATCTTCCAAAAGGTTGTATTACCAAAGTTTTATCAAAACCAGTAACTTTCTTTACTTCTTCTACTACATTTGCCGCACCAACAACTTCAGTTTTATTTAAATGTAACTTAGGATTTGGTAAATCTCTCAAACCTTTATTATTAATCTCAATGTCAAATGCCTGTGCTAAACTACATTTTTGATTATAATATTCCCAAACTCTGTACGGTTCCGGTGACACACAGTTTCTATTTTTTATATATGTTTCAAAAAGACTTTTGTGCCAATGGTCAAACGCTCTCTTTGAAAGTGTAGGATGACCTTTGTAAAAGTCAGTTCCGCCTTCACATACAATAATAAAATCGTCTTTTGGATTTTCTTTTTGATATAGTTCAAATGCAGGTATACTTGCAATTACTCTTCCTGCACCACCGTTCATAAAAAATGCTGTAGATCTTGCCAAATTAAATTCTCCTATTATGTTAATAATAACATAAAAATTAACTTATTGCAAGATATTTATTGGGGGAATAAAAAGAAATGCGCCATTGTGGCGCATTACATAATAATCAGTCTATGATTAGATCTGGCTGTGGTTCTTCTTCACTTGCTGGATCAATTGGCTCCATGTTGTAAGCGGCCCAGGCTGGTATTCCTGCATTAATCATTGTAGCTGGCCAGTCACGAAGTGCTTGTCTATAGTTCTGCCACTTAGTTTTTAAATCAGTTGGCATATCATCAACTATTTCACTGTCACTATTTTTTAGTAGTTGCATACGCTTGGCACGTACATCCGGCCAATCAGGAAGTCTGTCTCCTCCACCCATAACTGCTTGTGGAAGCGTAACTGCTGGGATTGTAATATTGTCATCTTTATCAACATGAATACTATCTATCTCATACACATCTCTAGCTTGTAAAGGAGTCTGATAAGAAAATTTGTTGTGTCCTGGCACTTCTTTGACGCTTGGAGGAAATGCTTCACCTGTGTAATCTTCTTCTTCCTCGTCTAATACAGGTCCAAGTAATTGACATACAAGAGGATTTGATATACAATCTACTTCAACATATCTGCAACCTTTACCTACTGGGCGTCCATCGTCTTTTTCTAGTTGTGTAATAGGGCCGCTTTCCTGCAAACCTGTTTCATTGTTTATAATTAAAAATAATTTGTCTGGACCATCATACACTTTTTGGACAGTTTTGCCATCAGTAAAAGTATGATCTACCATATATTCATTTGGTATTTTCATTGTCCATGTAAATTCTACCATAGCCATAATTGTATATCTCCTTCTGAGTATTTATTATTCATTTTAAAAGAATGTCACTTTAACGACTCCGCCGCCACCAGTGCCTCCCTGTCCGCAACATCTACCACAATAGTTTGAAGTTGCACTTTGTCCGCCTGCGCCATAATCAACGATCCAACAACCGCATCTTATCCAACAGTAATTCGAATTTTGTTCATAATAGTTTTCACTTAGATTAGGTGCTCCTGAAGAATGTCCATTGTGCTTCCAACAGTGACAAGCCGATCCAGGATACATATATCCTGATTGTCCTTGGAAGTTACCACTGTGAGTATACTCTGCCCAGTCTCCTGAACTACTAGTACCAACACATCCTGGTCTAATACAATATGGCATCACAGAAAAACAGTGATCCGTCCAAGCAGTATTTGCTTCGCCTCGATGTCCTCCACACGCACACAAATTAGATATGTTGTAACCGTTCACATAGGAAGTACAACCATTACATGCTGTACAATTACGCGATAAACAACGATATACACCTGCCGCACAAACTCTATAAGCACAACCAGGGGTTGTTATGTGTGATTTACTTACATATGCACCGCCACCAGGTGGTTTTGTATGATGGCATCTATTACATGAACACGCACCATTACCGTTGCCTCCTGCTCCCCATAGTTCCCAATTTAGATTACGCACACAACTAGGCACTGACCAGTTACAACAGCAACCTGCAGAACAACGACAACTTATTCCGTAAAACCATTTTACACAGAATCTTTCTCTAACACCACTTGCTAGATTATTATAGTCAAATGTACTGTTAGGAATTTGATCTGCAACTACTTTTTTGTAACTTGTGTATGATGCCATTATAACTCCTAAATATATGTGACCCTAACAAGGCCACCTCCGCCTGTTCCGCCTTGTCCACAACAACGACCACAGTAAGTATTCATAGCACTTTGACCTCCTGTGCCGTATGGTACACTCCAGCAACCACATCTTATCCAACATTCTCTTTGATCAGTCATAGCCCAACCTGCAATCTTTGGTGCTGATCCCATGTGTAGTTGCTGATTGTGACAGTGACAGTATCCTGATGCTGTACTAAACGCTTGTGTAGCACCACCTAAACCAAAATCTGTACCCATTGTGGTTGGACCGAGACATAGATGCCTTGTAAAGAAACAACCTGTTGACCAAGAAGTATTTGCTTCACCTCTATGTCCTCCACATGCACATAAATCGCTCAAATTATATCCGTTAACGTAACTTCTACATCCATAACAGCTTGTACAGTTCCTTGATAGACATCTATATACTCCAGATGCACATACTGTATATTGGCATCCAGGATTTGTTTGGATAGTTTTAGAACCATATGTACCGCCACCGGCTCCTCTGAAATGGTGGCATCTATTACATGAACATGCGCCTGCACCGTTACCACCTGATCCCCATAGTTCCCAATGTAATCTTTTCACTTGGCTAGGCACACACCAATAACAACAGCATCCAGCAGAACATCTACATGGAATGCCAAAAAACCATTTTACACCAAAATTGTTAAGTGTGTTACTATTGATCATGTTATCATCAATAATACCGTCTTGTATTTGTGATCCATTAATTTTTTTATAACTTGAATAATTAGCCATTCATATTTTCCTATGCAAAAGTAATCTTCACAACTCCTGGTCCACCTGTACCACCTTGGCCACAACAGCGTCCGCAGTATGAACTCATTGCACTTTGTCCGCCACTACCAGGAGGTACAATCCAACATCCACAACGTATCCAACACACAGACTGTGCTTGTGATACTTGTGTACCTAAAAATGGTGCTGCTGACGGACGAACATATTGAGAGTGACAGTGGCAATTAAATGTAGCAGAGAAGTGTCCGCTGTGATTGCCCATACCAAAATCTGCATTGTTTGATGTTGGGCCTAAACAACATGTCCAACAACTCCAACAAGGAGTTGCCCAACTTGTATTTGCTCTACCGCATGCTCCGCCAATCGCACATAAATCGCTTAGACCGTATCCGTTAACATATGTTGTGCATCCTCGACAACTTACACAGTTCCTTGATAGACATCTATATACACCTCCTGCACACATAGTATACTGGCAGCCCGGTGAAGTGCTTATCATTTTTGATGCATAATAACCTCCGCCTGCAGCTTGATAATGATGACATCTATTACATGAACATGCTCCTGCACCATTGCCTCCAGCACCCCAGAGTTCAAAAAACACTCTGCGAGTACAGTTTGGCGCACACCAATAACAACAGCATCCTGCTGAACAACGACATGCATTTCCTATTAACCATTTTGTGCATAGTCTGTGACGTGTGTCTGTACCAAGTTTGCTCTCAGTAACAGTTCCATCTACTATATTATCGTTGCTTATTTTTTTATAACTTGTGTATGTTGCCATGTTTGGTGTTTATCCTTATTAGATTGTAAAGATTCGCCATCCATATGTTGAATTATAATAACATAATTCAAAAGCCGCACCTTCTGAATTTACAGTTAGATTGGCATTATCACCTTGAATAGGTTGTCCGTTTCTTCCAACAGTAAGATTGTTTGAATCAAATGTTTTAGCAACATCAAAAAATCTTACACGCATTCCTTTTGCAGGCGAACTTGGAAGTGTTACAGTAAAGCCACCTGAAGCTGTGTTACACCAGTTGGTTTCGAACGCGGCACTTGTTCTTGCTCCTGTCACATCAACATCTCTGAATCCACATCCAATCCATGTAGTGCCGTTGTAAAATTCTAAAATATTTAAATCTGTATTGTATCTTGTATATCCTTCAGCTGGAGTAGGTCTTTGTGCTGTTGTACCATTTGGTACGAGTATGTATTGATCCTGTGCTGAAAATTTCAAAGTACTTGTAGGTGTTACATTTAATCCTGCGGCATGTATTTGACCAGCTGCACCTATACCACCACTAGTGGTAATAGCACCTGTAGCCTTAGTAGTGCTTCCTGTTGCGTTAGTGCTTTCAAAAGGAGCATCTGTAAATACATGTCCTGATCCATTTGGATCAATTACAACATTTTGATTGGTCGTCACAGTAATCAAACTGTTATCGACGACACTCAAACTTGAAATTGAACTTCCTACGTTACCTGTCAGCCCGTTTGTTACTCTACGTCCCATAGTTACTCCTTATGCAGTTGATGTCTCAATACCGTATGCTACGGCTGAAACAAGTGTACTATCTGCTCTTACAACTAATATTTTTGATGCATCCATTACAATACCAGTTCTTTCCAGCACTCCATTTGCTAATATATCTGCGTCATATTCAATATATTCTGCATTTGTTGGAGTTGCCGCACTTGCTACTGCTATTCTTACACTTCTTGTACCTGTACTCCTATTACACAGTGATACTGTCACCACTGCAAATGTATCTGCTGGAACGGTGTACAAGCTAGTGTCTGCCGCTGCACTTAAATCAGCTATTCCTAGTCTTCCTGTTGCCATTTTATAATTTCCTTCCTGTTATCTTAAAAAGTAGTTATACGCTACTGGCAGGCCTACTACACCGCCTTTGAAATTTAATTTAGCATTAATATTTATCACTTGCCCGGCAACCGTTGTGATTGTGTTGGTGCCTATGAAAATACTTCCTGCTGTAACACTGTTCACGTTCAATGACGCACCGCCGCCACCAATTTGTGCTTCAATGTAAGCCTTAATAGCTCGTTGTGTAGGTACAACGCTATCTGAGTCAGCTGTAAAAAATGGATCTGTTGAGAACTCATTAATACTTGCTGAATTTCCACCTAATGTAACCTCACCAAGTGTCAGTTCTTGTAGTCCTGAAATGTTAAACGCTTCAGCATTAAGTGTTGCAACACCAGTTGCTTGTTCAACATTAAACAAGTTACCAACTCTAAAGTTACCGTCTTGGTCTGTTGCTGTGAAGAATACTCTACCTCCATCAAAATCTGTTGTTTCTTTTGTTTGATCTGGTGCAACTAATGGTGTTCCTGGATAATTTGTGTCTACAAAACTACCTGTACCGATATCTAAGAAGTCATGCCCTGTCAAACGCACTTGTGAATAACGTATACGCATTGTGATATCATCTTGATCAGCAGGAGCATCTGATACGGTTATATCCGGACTTACTTGTATAAATGCTGTATAATCTCCGTCAACTGTGCCTTTGAAACTTGTAACACTTACTAATTTAAAAATTTTGTCTGTTATATCACCAAATTGAACATTTGATCCTGATACTGGACGTTTTGTTAATCTTCTTACAGCAACGTTAGATCCGTTTTGGAAAAAGTCAGCAAATCCGTCGCTAACTGGTTTGTTTATTTCTGCACTTGCATTTTCGTAACCTGAACCCCTGTTTAAAAATGTAGGATTAGCAAGTGTTTGATCAAACAATCTTACAGTAGTTTGCACATCAAATGTATTGTTATTATCTGTGATTGTTATTGCTGGCGGAGTTGCGTGTCCACTTCCAGGTTCTACCATTCTCACTTCAAAAACTTTTTCATTTGCAACACCAACTCTACCCCATGCTCTTACAGTGCGTAATATCTCTGTAGCAAGATTGGTACTTCCAGCACACACTCCAAAGAATCTTGGAGTAGCATTGTTACTTCCGAAAGCTACTGCGTCTATTCCAGATGCGCCGCCAATTTGTGCAGTGGCTGAGGCCCATACTGTGCCGTAATTTGAATAATAATAACTAGAACTTCCTGTTCTACTTGCAACAAACACACCCTGTCCATATGCTATATCACTGTAATCAGTAGCGGCAGGTAAGGCAACTTCAGTCCAATTCAATCCTCCGTCTATAGTAAATTGTGCATGGGCACTGTTAGTAGATATAGTAACAAATCTGTTATTACCAAATGCTATTGGCCCCCAATTTCTAGCTGACGCACCGGCATCAGTTGTCCAATCAGTTGCATTTGTTGAGAAAGCTACTTCTGTTGATCCGCTTTTTACTGCTACCCATCTGTTAGCACCAAAAGCTAAACCTGTGTAACCTGTGCTTGGTAAAGCGTTAGCAACTTCTGTCCAACTTACACCGCCATCTGTAGTATAAATTATATCCCGTGTTCCAGCCCAAATCACTACTCCGATGTTTTTACCAAATGCAACACTTGGCGCACTATTGTAAGGTCCGCCGGGAGCGGCTACTTGATTCCAATTTATACCATCTGTTGATCGCCACAGCTGGCTTGAACTTGAACTTTGTCCTGCAATAATTTGATGACTTGTTTTTAAAGTTGTGGAGCCATCATCTATTAATCCGCTCATTATAGCTGTTGCACCGCTTGGAGCTGTACCAGGTAGTGTAGCGGCTGTCCATGTTGTGCCATCATAACTGTAGTTAAATGTTGCGGCACCATCTGTAGTTGCTATGTATATACCCTGTCGACCTTTACTGCCTTCTGCATCAATTGCTGTGATTGCTCCTGTAACACTGTTTACTGCTGTTACTGTAACGGTTACATCATTTGCTGTGCTTACACCACCTAATGATGTACCTGGAATAGTAAGTGTATTTCCTCTTGCATAACCTGTACCTGCTGTATTCAATGTAA
>CEUU01035463.1_pt1 | contig 13831 bp, 11 predicted proteins | sample 531321 | NCBI WGS metagenome assembly CEUU01 (sample SAMEA2622658, study PRJEB7988) | marine metagenome | isolation source: saline water (ENVO:00002010), including
GCTCACGGTCGTTGCCTATAATTTGGCCGACGTTGGGCCGGAGGACGGTGGATTTGGTTGCGTGCCGGGTTCGCACAAGAGCAATTACCGTTTCCCCGGTGAATGGCGTGATATGGCGGAAAACATAGAGCCCTGTGTTCGCCGCGTTACCGGTCCGGCAGGAACGGCCGTTGTTTTCACCGAAGCGCTGACTCATGGAGCGTTGCCGTGGACTGGTCAAGGTGAGCGCAGAACGGTTTTTCTAAAGTATAGCCCGCATCCAATATCGTGGTCTGCGCGCTACTTTGATGAGACGGAATTCGAAGGCTTGACCGAGCGTCAGCGTGCTATTTTAGAAGCGCCCAATGCGCGATATGGGGGCAGGAAATAAACGCATAACGCTCCAGTTTTGCCAAGGAGACCGGGGCGTTATGTGTACCTAATTTAACCAAGTGGTGTAATTACAGATACTCTACAATATCTGTCGGGAGGCAGTTGAGATCGCGGCAAATATTGGACAGGGTATAAGGATCCATACTGTCTGTGCCTGCGTCGATCGTTTTTTTTATGTGCTGATAGGTCGTCAGATTGATTTCGGGCTTTCTATCTTCGAGTATTTGTTCAATTTCTTTTTTCTTAAATCGTATCATGTCTTGTTGCTTCCTCGTCGCATAAAAAGGTTTCGTAAGTAAAAGCCCATTGCAAATCGACTTTATTATAACATTGACTAAGTCGATAGTCAAAAAAGTTAAGTCCAAGATGCGCATATTTGCTCTATCTGATTTACACGTAGACTTTGAGGAGAACTGGGCGTGGGTGCAGGCCATTTCTCCGGTGGACTATAAACGTGATGTGCTCATTGTAGCGGGTGATATAACGCATCAAATCGAGCGTGTACTGCAAACATTTCATGTGCTGCGAAAGCGGTTTCTTCGTGTCTTTTTCGTTCCTGGTAACCACGATTTATGGGTGCGGAGCGAGTTAGGAGATTCGCTGGAAAAAATGGATACGTTGCGATCGGCGTGTGAAGAGTGTGGTATTGACATGAAGCCGGCAGAGGTGCACGGCGTACGGTTGGTGCCCCTTTTGTCATGGTACTGCAGTCATTTTGATCCGCGATGCCAAGATTGTAAAGTACCGGTTGCTTGGGGAGACTATCGCTACTGTAGATGGCCAGAAGAGGTGAAAGAGATTGATCGCTATTTCTCTTCTCTCAACGGAGAGCCTTCAACGAGCGCGGGGCTTACGGTGACCTTTTCTCATTTTCTGCCCAGGTGGGAGCTGCTCCCTGATGTGACATATCTGAGATTTAAGGCGTTACCATTAGTTGCGGGCAGCTCTGTAATAGAAGGACAACTGCGGGCATGGGGTGCACGCATTCACGTTTTCGGCCATAGTCATATTCCTTGGGATGAAGAGCTTGACGGGGTGCGATATGTGCAGCAGCCGTTGGCATACCCCAAAGAGCGTCGTGGACGCACTCCCCGATTAAAGAAAATCTATTAAGACCGCACAGTGTGGAGTCGCTCTACTCGTAGCGAAGTGCATCAATTGGACTGAGCATAGCTGCCTGGCGGGCAGGATAAATACCGAACCCTATGCCAACAGCGGCCGAAACGCCAAAGGCTAAAATAATTGTCCATGGCTGAACAATGGTGCGCCAGCCGGCATAGAGGGTGATGATTTCGGGGATTGCATAGCCGAGTAAAACACCTATCGTGCCCCCGAGCAGGCTCACCATGAGAGATTCTACTAGAAACTGTGACAGAATGTCTTTGCGGCGTGCTCCTAATGCGCGTCGTATGCCAATCTCTCGTGTGCGTTCTAGGACGGAGGCCAGCATGATATTCATTATGCCTATGCCGCCAACCAACAGAGAGATACCCGCAATACACCCCATGACGACGTTAAATATTTGTTGAGTTTTTTGGCTTTGACGCAGCAACTCTTCGGGAATGGCAATCTTAAAATCTTCAACTCCGCGGTGGCGTCGATTAATTATAGAGCGCACGATTGTAGCTGCCTCCGACAACCTATCAGAATCTGTCACCTTAACCGTAATCTGCGTTAGTTCCGCCTCGTTATTAGCAAACCAAAAACGTCGCAGCACCGTCGTGAGAGGAATGTAAATATCTTCGTCCGTATTGCGGACTTCGAGCACGCCTCCAATTTTACCTCCAGCCGCTCCCTTATCTTCTAAGACGCCTATAATTGTGAACCACTGGTTGCGGATTTTGACGCGATGACCAATGGGATCCTGAAAAAAGAACAGAGCGCGTTTGGCATCGCTTCCCAATACGCAAACGCGTCTTGATTCCTTCATATCTTCGTTGTTAAAGAATACGCCGTCGCCCATGCGGGCATTGAGCACTGTCAAATACTCGGGGGTAGTGCCTACTATCATGGTGTTGAACGTGCTGCTACCTGCTAGTACGTTGCTTTTAAACTCGCGCTGTGGGGTAACAAATTCGGCTAGCGGGAAGATCCGTCGTATCGCTTCTGCATCCTCGCGGTTTAATCCCTGCGAAAGGTTTCGGTCGCTACTTAAGGCATTTTCCTGTCCCTCTTCGCTCTTGTCCCAATGCTGTACAATGATATTGCTTATGCCCATCTGCCGTATCTGCTCGAGCGATTCTTGTTTCGCACCTTCTCCAATAGAGAGCATGGCAATAACGGCAGCCACGCCAAATATGATGCCGAGCATAGTTAGCAGGGTGCGCAACTTGTGGGACGTGAGACCTGCGATGCTCAGAGCGGCGGTTTCTCGCAGGTTCATCTTTTATGGACCTTCTGCGGGTTGTGCGCCGCCGCTTTTTGTGCCGCTGATATCTTCGCCAAGGAGAGTTGGATCGTGTAGCGTAACGCGATCACTGGGAGTGAGTCCGTTTTTCACGACGACGTAATTGTCGTTGCGTTTGCCAAGAGTTACTTCCGTTTCCTCGCTTTGGTCATCGACTATGCGATATACGACGGTGCGGCCGTCTTTTTCAAAGACGGCGTCTAAAGGCACGTAAAGGGGGAGTGGTGCTGACTCGGCTAGGATTTCTTTGCTGGGAGGTGGCTGTATTGAATCTTTTTTAACGGGAAGACGAGGTGGTATGGTTTCAATCATGACTTCGCTTGTAGCAGTCATACCCGGGCGGAGACGCTCATCTTGCTGGTCAATTTCAATTGTTATGTCAAACACCTTAACATTTTTTTCGCCCTCTTTCTCCCGTCCCAGCGTGGCTATACTGGAGACGATTCCAGTAAAGTTCGGACCGGGCAGTGCATCAAGTTGTATGACGGCATTTTGGCCAACGGTAAGCTTGTCGACGTCTACTTCATTGACGTAGGTTTTGACCTGCATTTTTGAAAGGTCGGGCAGGGAAATAATGTTGATGCCGCCCCAGATGTTGTCTCCCACTCGAATCTTCTCGTGGCCGCTGCCTTTCCATACTTTGCCGTAGACCACGAGGCCTGGTTTTTCCGCATTGATGGTTATGGCGTCTACTTCTTTATTTGTTCTATCTAGATCACGCTGTTGACGCTCGATATTTAAATTTCGCTTTTTTATATCGGCGGTGTTGACCACCCTTTGCGCCTCTAGCTTTTCCACGGCTTGTTGATAGCGAAGTTTTGCTTTGCGTGCTTCGATTTGTGCGCGTTCCTTTTCCACCATTGCTTCAAAAGCCATGCGTTCAACCTGGAGTTCGGCCAAGCGCAGATTGGCTTCCTCATTTTCTATAGCAGCTTTTAGTCTTGTTATGTCTGCCTTCTGGGTAGCTTGAGTCTTCTCCAATTCGGCGCGCGCCTGCTCGAGTTGCTGTTCGTCGTCGGCCAGACGCTTCTGAAACTCAGTCGGCTCAAATTGAACGAGTAGATCACCAACGTCGACCTGTTCTCCCTCGGGAAAGAGATGTGTTATTTTGAGTTCGCCTCGAACGCGGGGGGCAACAATATTCTCCGCTTTTACAGCCTCTAACTCACCGCCTTTCAGGTTAAGAGAGATAATAAATTCGCCCTGTTCGACCGGGTAAGAGACGAGTTCGGACGTTTCCCTGTCGTCAGTAAGGGCAAACCAAAAATAAGCGGTCACCAACGCTGCGAGGAGAAAGAGAAGGCTGCTTTGTATGCTGCGCTCTTTTTTTAGCGATTCTTTTGCAGACAAGGTAATACGTTCCTTTCGCGATGCTCGCGGTCTACTTGGGCGGAGCGAGCGAAATGCGATCTCCTTCTCGCAGGCCGCCTTCCACTACAACTGCCTTGCTGTTGCGCGATCCCAAAGAAACTTCCACGGGACGCATGCTATTCCCGTCTACGCGATATACATAGCGCTTTTCTTCGCGGTATACAACAGCAACTAGGGGAACAGTAAGCGTTTCTTTTTGGTGTTCAATGACTACGGCTACTTCAGCAGACATACCGGGTTTTAACCGATTATCTTCTTCACTTATATCGATGAGCATTTCAAAGACGCGGATATCTATTGCACCGGGTTGGGGCGTTGCCATCGGTGCAATGTGAGAGACTACACCCTGGAAGATGGGGCCAGGGAAAGCCTCAAGGCGAATGGAGGTTTTTTGTCCTATTTCCATGCGCTTGATGTCCATTTCACCGACGAGGCAGCGGACCTGCATTTTGGAAAGGTCGGGTAGGTCAATGAGCGCGTGTCCTCCCCATATATTGTCGCCAATGGTTACCTTGGATTCTTCCTGTGCGCCAGGTTTACTAATCTTTCGATAAACGACAATGCCCGGTTTAGTTGCGTGGACTTGTGTGCGTTCGTAGTTACTGCGCGCCCGGTCAAAGCGCAGCTGTCGTCGGGCGATGTTGAGCTGGTGACTTTGGAAGTCGACGCGATTAATCACCTCCTGGGCTGTGGAATCTTCGCGTGCTTCTGCCAAACTTCGGTGTGCCTTTTCCATTTTGATGCGTGCTTGTTCTAAGTCAATTGGCGAAGCAAAGCGCTGTCTTTCAAGATTGAGTTCGGCCAGTCTCAGAGCCGCTTCCTGCTGTTCAATTCTGCGTTTTAAATCAGCTAAACGCTGATTGCGCTGCGCCTTGGCTTTCTCGAAGTTCGACTGAGCCTCGAGGAGTTGTGCTTCGCGGTTACTCATATCGTCTATGAATTGAGCTGGATCAAATCTAATGACTAGATCGCCGATTTTGACTAGGCTACCTTCGGGCGCTATGTCCGTTATTTTGAGACGGCCGCCAATGCGTGGAGAAGTTATGACTTCACCGTCGGCGGCCTGCACTTCCCCTCCTTCAAAATGCGTCATCTGAAAGGAACTGCGCTGAACTGTGTGTAGCGGAATCTGCGCTGTTTCTTCGCTGCAAGCGATGAGCGCAAGCGCACAGAAAAAGAATAATGACCTCATGCTCGTTGATCCGATGAAACGGGTTCGTCCCGTTCGACTACGCCGTCGCGAAAGCGTACAATTCGATGGCTGTAGCAGGCGATCTCCTCTTCATGGGTGACCAAGATAAAAGTGTTACCCTGAGCGTGTAAATGGCGAAAGAGCTCCATAATTTCTTTGCCAGTGCGCGTGTCGAGTGCACCCGTGGGTTCGTCTGCGAGAATAATAGCAGGATCGTTTACCAATGCGCGTGCGATAGCTACGCGCTGGCGCTGACCGCCGGATAGTTCATTGGGGCGATGATGCATACGCTCAGCTAAACCAACGGCTTCAAGAGCATTTTTTGCGCGTTCGCGGCGCTCCGCTAGAGTGACGCTGCTGTAGACCAGCGGAAGTTCGACGTTGTCCAGGGCATCCGAGCGCGGAAGTAGGTTAAAAGTCTGGAACACAAAGCCTATCTCTTGATTTCGTATATGAGCTAGAGCATCGTCGTTCATTTTACTAACCTGTTGACCGTTGAGCTCATACTGACCAGAAGTGGATACATCGAGACACCCCAGAATATTGAGCAGCGTCGATTTACCCGATCCAGAGGGACCCATGATGGAAACATACTCGTTTACGGCAATCTCGAGGGAAATGTCGCGTAGGGCGTGCACCTGCGTTGTGCCCATATCGTACGTTTTAGTCAGATTGCTAATTTTGATAATAGCAGAGCTCATTCAACGGATAATAGGCTAGTTTTCGGGGCCCAGCCGCTCAAGGGCGAAGATGGTTGGCGAACTTCTACCCAGTCGTTTTCGCGCTTTTCCATGAGTAAGACGGTCCCCTTGGAGACATACTTATCACCTGACGGGGTGCTGTTTGGTCTAGTTGAAAGTGCAATATCTTCGACGGCGACAACCATGCGTGAAATAAATGAGTCGACGATATTAGTAAAACTCCCTAATGCATCGCGCGCGTAGTCGTTAGCCGGTTCGATCCGGATAGCTGCTAAACTGCTATAGCGCCAGGTTATAGACACGTTGGGGGGGGCGCTGCTGCGCAGTCTATCGACAAAAGGCCGCCCGTCCGGCTTCGGAGGGCCTTCTACTTGATATATAGCCGTTACGAGCGATTCGTTATCGGGGTTACGGGGATTAGGTTGGACGCGCCAGCCAAGGACAGAGCCTCGGGCGTAATTTTCTATTATATACGCCTCGGTTACCTCCTCATAAGTAGCTGTTATGCCTCGATATGAGCATTCTGCTTTTCTCAGGGATAACAGATCGTTTTCGACTATTCGCTTCGGATTTGTATTGGCAAGAGGCACCAAAATAAGTGTCAGGGTTAGGATACTAGCTGCCGGATGTGAAAAGAAGAAAGCCAAGAGTTAATAAGTTGATTATTTGCGCGGTTTCGTTTGCAGGAAGCACATCGCGAAGGGTGATTATTGTCAATCGCTCAAAGGGTAAAATAGAGTGGAGTAAAGATTGGAAGATAGCGGAAAGACGCTGTGAATCCTGTGAATGTATTGTTGAACCATTTATTTGTTGGATCGGAGCGAAAGAATGGAGCGCAGTGCGCGCTAAACCCAGTAGATGTTATTATCCGTCATGCCAGTGAAGAAGTCTACAATCAACCAAAAACCTGCAACGGCGAACTGTCCGAGAATGAGTCCCAAGAAAAACGGCCGGGCGCGTTGGAACAGGGTTGGTCCCCCATAGCGCAAAATCAGGCTCTTGATAAGCCAGGCTAAGAATACGCTGAAGGAAATGTAGTTAGTCATCGAAATGGTACTTACTGCAAATCCTAAAGGGTGGAGCGGCCACCACAAAAAATGCTGACGCGCTAACATGAGCAGGCCCATAACGGTCCCTCCAGAAAGCGTAGAAATCCATCCTATAACATTGGGACCCTGTGGGTCGTTGAGATGTTTGCTAATGAAATTGAACGGGTATACTGGGCCTCCAGTGGGACCAAAAAACCACCCGTTTAGGTTGATTCCGCCGTATTCGTAGCTTAGGTAGAGCACGGTGACGATGGAGGTCCCCATGCTGATAAGAATGGATAGCGCAATAGCGCCAAACAGACTGCGTTTATGTCTACCGAGCGTGTCGTCAGCGAGTTTGAGTCCGTTAGCGCAGGACGCAAGCACAAAGGTGCGTATGTCTGCTGCCCAAACAAAAGTGAAGCCGAGTGCCGTTAGCGTATTGGGGCCGAGGACGGTATTGCCTAATCCCGAAGTTACAAAATCCGAGGCAATTAGCGGCGCGCGCGCCGCTGCGATTCCCCCCTCCGCTACTACACGCGTCACGGCGATAAAGAGCAAATACATTGAGGTGAGGTAAATAGGTAGTACCCACCAAGCCATGCCGGCCAACCAAAGCCAGCCACAGACAAACATATTGCTGATTAAAAGGCCCAAAACGGCAGTGCGATAAGAGAGCATTTCATCGGAGTCATCGACTGAGGGATCGTTTTTGATGGCTTTTCGCCAGACATCTTTTAGGTGGGGCTTAGCCGTCCACAGGCCAAAGATTGCCAAGACTAACATAGCCCCCATGCCTTGATGGGCTAACACGGGGAAAGACCCAGCATAGTAGAGCTTTTGTGTACTGGCAATACCCAGAATGCCAAAGATGCCTTCTTGCACCCGGGCTAATAAGTTGAAAAACCAAATAGCAAAAGCGATTTCAAGATTGACAAAATAAGAGAAGCCCAGCATTGGAAAAGAAAGTACGATTTGTAGGGCTGTAGTATTACGAAAGAGGGGTATGCTAGTTTGTAGATTGACATCTGGAATGAAGTTATAGTAATTGTGCAACGCACGTAGGGATCCCACTATAAAAGGCAGAGCAAAACCGATCCACATGAGAGTACTCTTAAAAAAGGGCTTGATGATGGAAGGACGATCTCCGTCTTCGATCATGGCCATAGGCACCTGAACCAAGGGAAAAGCCAGGCGCTCGCGCTCGATCCACTGTTTGCGTAGCACTACGCTGATGCAGATCATGGAAAAGTAGATGGATAGGACTAACGGCACCCATGCGACGAGCGGTTTGAGCCATACGGTCCAAGGCAGCGCGTAGTTTCGTGGAGCGCCTTCGTAGAAGTATTTGACAGCCTCGTAATCCTGCGGGATCAACCAGGTTCGTATGTAAGGATGGATCAGTTCATTCCACTCGTTTTCTGGGCTGGCGTAGTAGACTGCTCCACTGATAATGGGCAGTAGGTACTCCGTCAGGCCCATTGTTGGTATGGCGCATCCGACTATTCCCATTATATATACAACGGCCAGTTCCTGGCGGTGGAACGCTAGGCGAGGATGGAGCAAACCGAGAAATGTGTGCACGAAGAAAATAAAGACAAAAAAGAGAAATATAGCTCCTGCGGTGCTGAAATCGAGAGCCATATAAGATCCGCGTAGCACCATGTTGCCGTAGGGAGCTCCTAAGCCGATACAGAAGGCAATCAGGGCACCCGCCAGCAGGGAGCGGAACGTGACGCCCGAGGTGGACGTTTGCAATTCACTCATTGGTCAACCGCAGTGGGAACTCGTTCTTAAATGTGGCGGGATCCAGTCCCGCATCTGCTGAAGATAAGGCTTGGCCGTTGTCATTTCAACATGGAGGTAAAAACTCACAATGGAGTACCGGAGATTAGGAAGAACAGAATTAAGGTGTAGTTCTGTGGGGTTGGGAACGTGGGCGTTTAACTCATCTGTGTACGGACCTGTGGATAAGGCCGTTGCACTCAAGGCCATCAACGCCGCGCGGGAGGTGGACATCAATTTTTTTGATACAGCTCCGCTTTATGGGACAGGTAAAGAAGACGGTATTGCCGAATCTATACTCGGCAAGGGGCTGCAGAACTGCCGGAAAGAAGTCATTGTTTCGACCAAATTTGGACGCAAGCCGACGGAGGGTAATAAAGCCAATTTCAATGGTCGTTATGCGCGTCAGTCAGTAGAAGAAAGTCTTCAGAGACTAGCTACAGACTATATTGACCTGCTGTTTTTTCACTCGCCTTTTTCGGCACGAGAAATACATGACGACGTGTGGGAGAGCTTAGAACGTTTGAAAAAAGAAGGAAAGGTCCGGTTTATTGGTCATTCGATATCTAAGTTTGAAGATACGCAGGGTATGGCCCGAGCCTGGGCCGAAGAGCGTAAAATTGACGTGATACAGGTCGTCTACAGCCTATTAAACCGCGAAGCCGCAAAGCTGATCGATGATTTGGGCAAATCTGGCATTGGAATTGTTGCTCGCGAATCGTTGGCTAATGGTTTTCTGTCGGGAAGCGTGCGACGCGATAGCACATTTACTCCCGGGACGCTGAATGCGCGCTATAACCGAGAAGAAATTAAGGCGCGGGTTGAACGTGTTGCGGCGCTGTCTTTCCTCGTGCGTGACCCGGTCGAAAACATGGCGCAGGCCGCGCTGCGCTGGGTACTAGACAACCCCTGCGTATCGCTCGTTTTGACGGGGGCAAAAAACGCCACAGAGGTGCTTGATGGTTCCCAGGCGGCGCAGTGGCCGGCCTTTACCCCAGAAGAAATAGATCGATCTGCTCGACTGCATCTCAGTGATTTTCCAGCGGCTTAGAGAGGTAAATGTAATGGGCATACCCAAGATTGGTTTGGTCGGTATGGGAGGATTTGCTCGGACGCATAAACAATACATCCAAGCCGTAGAAGAGGCTGGTATTGGGATTCAGACGGCTCAGGTTGCCATTACGTCTGATCAAAATTTATTTGCCAAAAATTTAGCAGAATTGAAGAGGCGTGGGGTGCGCATTTTTCCTAGCCTGCGTGAAATGCTGGCTCAGGCCAGAGAAGACCTCGATCTGGTTTGTATTCCCACGGGCATTCCGCTCCATCGGCCCATGGCTATAGCAGCACTCGAAGCCGATTGTAACGTACTGGTCGAGAAACCCTCTGCCGGTTGTATTCAAGACTTGGACGCCATGCTTGCGGCCGAAGAGCGGAGTCGCGGCTTTTGTGCCGTTGGATATCAGCACGCCTATAGCTCCGATTACCTCCGTGTAAAAGAGTTTGTCTGCTCTGGACAGTTGGGTCGAATTCGTCAGGTTCGCTCCTTTGCTTGCTGGCCGCGCGATCCAAACTATTACAACAGAAACGTCTGGGCGGGTAAACTCGCGTTAGGAGACACATGGGTTCTTGACGGCCCCCACAACAATGCCTTGGCACACGCTATTAATATTATGTGTATTATGGGTAGTATGGAACTCGGGCAGGCTCTGCGACCCCGGGCTGTGCAAGCTGAGCTATACCGAGCCAATGCGATTGAAACGGCCGATACGGTCGTTCTGCGTGCTGAGACGGAAGAAGATGTTGATGTTTTTTTTGCTATGAGCCACTGCACAGAGGATAATGTCGATCCTGTGTATATCGTGAGCGGAGACAAGGGCGAAATCGAGCTAGACTATAGCGGATCGGCTCGTGTGCGGCTTCGCGATGGGAGCGAACGAGCGTGGGCTAGTACGGAGTCCAAGCCCCGGGTTCTGCAGAATGTGGTGCAGGCGATCGTTGGTCAGAGCACGCTTTACTGCCCGTTGGCCCTTACTCGAGCGCAGACACTTTGTGCCTGTGGCAGCTTTGAATCATCTACGATTCACACGTTGCCTGAGTCAATATGCCGTACGCGAGAAGGGGGAAGACGTACGGTTGATGGGATGCGTGCGCTGATACAACGCGCCTGGAGTGAAGCGAAACTTTTTACTGAAATCGGCGTTGAATGGGCTCGTCCTGGGAAACGTATTGACCTGAGATATTACTCCTATTTCCCGACCTTTCGCAGAGAAATTGGACCTTTAAGTAAGGTGGATGCTTAGGTAATTTGATGGGTTGTAAATAGGTTTACCAAGTAGGGCAGACACCTAACTGTGGATGGGTCTGTTGACTGTTAATGTCGCCTATGCGGATTCCGCTTTCGCCGTAATTTATGACAGCCATGTTAACCCTCCCCATCTTCGATTCCGTTAAATCGACGGTAGTATATAAGAGCTGCTTTCCAGTAACAATTTTCACGGCGAGAAGGTCGAATAGGGCCTCAATGAGCGTGCGGCGTCGCACTCGCATTTCGTTTGATTTATGGCTTTGTGCATGCCGTTTGAGTACCTGTTCCTGTTGGAAGTAGTTGGTGTTGTGCGATTCCGTAAGCACTTCGGCTGTGGTGAGTCCCCAGCCCATTTGTGGGGTCTCCTGTAGAAAGTGTGTTTCTGCGCTCATTTTGAGTGCGGTCTGTTGAATGTTTTCAAAAAATTTTGGGTACAGACGCAGTAGGTTGGTCCCAGTAATATGGAGGATTTTACCGTCGAAAAAAGCGCGTTGGATGCGCGGAACCATGACCAAAGAGAAGCTCTTTTCTTTGGCATGATTCATAAGGTGACAGATAGCCGGATCACGCATTTTTTTTATCAACTGTTGCTCTAAAAGCAGGCGGTCTTCCGGAATTATCTGAAGGCCTAGATGCTTTTCCAATTGATCCAACCTGATGAGGTGGGGCAACAAACTTAGCCGTTTCTCATCAAGAGAGTTTACTGTTGTTTCCTGCTCGCTCTTGGCCTCTGCAGGGGCTTCCTTCTGCCGCCCTTCTTGCTCCTCTAAGTATTGTAGGGATAACTCTTGTTCAACAGGGAATAGCGCATCGTTTTCTAGGTCAGAAGAGGAATTCTCTGTATTAAGGGTCTGCAAGGGTGGTGTATCGACGGGGGAAAGTAAATCTTCATCGCCGGCAGAGAGTGCTTCAGTCGTCTTCTCTCCGCTGTCGTCTTCCTTTTCTTCAAAGACCCAAAGATCTGTTTTATCAGGCGGCTCTCCACTAGACGTTCCACTTGTTTTTTTCTTTTTCTGCTGCTTTTCTCCTTCGTCTATAGTCTTTTCTTTGCGGTCGCCTTGCGTTTGGATAGACCTCGGAGTCTCTTCTTTTGGGGATTCAACAGATGGGGTAAATCCAGAGATTTCCTCTGTGGAATTTTCCTCTGAAAAAGACGAACAGGACTTTGGTGATTTGGGCGATTGCTGGGAGAGTACGCGTCCAGAAAAAGTAGGCGAAGGGGCCGGGGATTCAGTTTCGAATAGGTTGTCTGATAGATCATCCGTAGCCACTCCAAAGAGCGAGCTGTCTCCGCTGAAAAGGATGTCTTCTTGCGCCGCATCTTCATCAGAAATAGGTTCGTGATCTACCAGCAGCGCATCAATTCTATCCGCCATTGGAGCGTCGACGTGAGCGCGGGCGGTGAGTAACGCGCGTTTGGCTAAATTGTCTAAGGACTCGCTGCCTTCTAAAAGGGTCAAGAGTTGTTGACACCATACGCGCATGAGAAACTTTTTTTCTTCGCGCTGGATATCGTGCAGGCGGATGTGGGGTTGAGGCGACGAGGCGTCGTTCATTAAGGAACCAATGTCGGATAAACGCCGGGCCAAAGGCGGCGTTTTGTGCGCCAGTGAGGCAACCCCACTTTTCCGTGAATTGCAATTTTTTGATCCTTCTGAACGGTGTATACGCTGTAGGGGATCTCTGTTCCCTTAGCGTAGGAGGTCGTCGTGCAGGAATTGCAGTTTTGTTCAAACAGATGTTCCTGTAGTGCCTCTCCACATATGATACGATCGTATACGTCCTCTGTTGCATTTTTCTGTAGGATCGCGCTGCTGGAAAGAGCCCAAGCTCGGGCATAGGTTGAGAGTCGTTTTTTCGGACTGAGAAGCGTGCAGTTGAGATAGTCAATTTCGCACAGCACCCACTGGGATTTCTTTAAGGGGTCTGCGTAAAACGGCTGGGATTCATACCAGTTAGGCACGCTGCGTCGTTTGTAGAAATATTTATCAAAGCGGAGACGGAGGTTTTCTAACGTACAGGGCACGCGAACTCTTTCTTCGTCTCCTACTTCTCTGTGACGCATCAGAATCAGGGTCGAAGAAAACATCTGTTGAAGCGCTGGTAAATCACAGTCTTTCATCGCGCTTGCTACATCTGTAAGCAGAAAAAGTTTACCAAGAAATTCATCGAGCGCTTTGTTGTATTGATCCGATTCTTGCTGCGAGAATGCGCAGCCGATTATTTTTTCGAGTTGTTCGAGAGTGATGAAGCGGTCCATAAAAATCCACCGTGCTCGCTCTTGATTGGAAAGGTTAGTCAGTTCAGGGGTTGGGCCGCCAAAATTAGCTGGTGTGCGGACGGGCCGTTCCCTTGGTCTGCGCTCATCATCGTGCGTTTTGGCTGGCTCTTGATCGGGGTACGAAGGGCCAGACCTATCTTCGACGACTCGTTGGTCTATAAGCGGTTTGAGGTGTTGCCCCAAATCATAGGCCAGTTGCTCGTCTTCAAGAAGGCCGAATTGCTCATCTTCGAGGTCTATAATGGATTGAGCGAGTTCGTCTCGATTCACTGCCAGTTCACGGTAGAGTTGACGGGGACAGAAATTTGTCATGCGCTTTGCCGCACGTTACGTTATTCGCCTTAACTAATAAAAACAACGCGATAAGTCAAACATATATGACGGGTATT
>CEUU01073968.1_pt1 | contig 13742 bp, 12 predicted proteins | sample 531321 | NCBI WGS metagenome assembly CEUU01 (sample SAMEA2622658, study PRJEB7988) | marine metagenome | isolation source: saline water (ENVO:00002010), including
AGATCACACTCTCGCAGTACCGCGGCAAATACGTGGTCTTGTTCTTCTACCCGCTCGATTTCACGTTCGTTTGTCCAACTGAGATCACCGCATTCAGTGATCGCTACGCTGACTTCTCGAGTAAGAACACCGAAGTGTTGGGCGTTTCTGTAGACAGCCAGTTCAGTCACCTCGCCTGGATCCAGAGTCCTCGTAATCAGGGTGGTCTCGGTGATATCAATTATCCACTCGTTGCCGATCTGAAAAAGGAGATCTCCACGGCTTACAACGTTCTCGATGAAGCCGAGGGTGTTGCGCTGCGCGGGTTGTTCATCATCGATCCTGAGGGTGTGATCATGCACTCAACCATCAACAATCTCCCAGTCGGTCGCAACGTTGATGAAACTCTGCGAGTCCTTCAAGCCTTCCAGTACGTTCAGTCCAATCCTGACGAAGTCTGTCCCGCAAACTGGACTCCAGGTGAAAAGACCATGAAGCCCGATCCTGTTGGCAGCAAGGAATTCTTCGCTGCGATCAACTGATCCGAGCCCAGTCCAGATTTCAAGAGTCCGCCAACGGCGGACTTTTTTTATGGCCTCTCGTTGCTCTCCTGTTTTCGTCGGTCGAGAAGCTCCTTCAGTGCAGCATCAAGATCAGCTGCCATTGCCACACGACGCCCATCGCTGACCACAATTCTTGTCAATGTGGGGAGGCCACCCTGCTGCGCCTTCAAATAAATCGGCTCAACGTAGAGAAGCGAATCCCCAACAGGAACAACAAGCAGGTTTCCCTGCACAACCTGCGATCCTGCACGGTTCCATAAAGTGAATTGCTGACTGATGTCAGGATTTTGATTGATCAAGGCCTGAACCTGTTCAGGGCCGAAAATTGGAACATCACTGGGGAAACGCAGCAAAATCAGTTCCCCGTAGTGTTCACCATCACTGCGGGCCGCCAGCCAGGCCGAGAGATTCGGTCGTGCCAATGGGGTCAGAGGTTGCAGCAGCAGAAATTCGGAGGTCTGACTTGGCTTGACCTGGGCTGTGATGTGATATGGAGCAACGGGAATCTGTTTTTCACCGTATAACTCCATCGGGACCTGCCAGACATCGTCACCGCTGTAAAAGATTCGAGGATTGGTGACGTGATATCGCAGCAGTTGTTGTACCTGCAATTCAAACTGTGCCTGCGGCACCATCAGGTGGCGTCTCAGGCTGGTGGGCATTACCTCGAGGGGTTCGAAGAGTGAAGGGAAAACCGTCGACCACGCCTGAATGAGCGGATCGTCGGGTTCGTTGATATAAAGATGAACCTTTCCGTTATATGCATCAACAACCGCCTTCACCGAATTACGGACATAGCGCAGTGGACGACCATCAGGGAGAGTTGCCGCATAAGGAACAGTTCTCGAGGTTGTGAACCCTTCAACAATCCAGTATTGATGTTGACCCTGTTGATATCCACTTGGGGCATCATCAATGGGAACGGAGACAAGATAAGGGTCACCCATCAGATTGAGAAATGGTGCAAGAGTTTTCACTCTTTCTTTGACATCTCTGCGCAGAAGCAGTCTTGATTTATCAGTGAGTGCGCCGGTGTTCAGAAAACGAGGATCCGAGAGATATGTGGCTGCTGTGATCCTCTGCCAAAGATGTTCAAGGGGAACACCCGCTGAGCCGGAATAATGGTTGTAGGTGTTATCATCACCCTCCGGGTAATCAAATTCCTCGATCTTTGTCGGTGCCACCGCATAAGGAGAAGGAAGCGCACCAAAATAAAGAGCTGCTCGACCAATGGGAACTTCACGTTCAACATCAGTTTTTGTGATTCCCAGTGATTTATTTCCTTGAATACTTGTGGACTGGCCAAGATCGCTGATGAAATAAGCAGGAAGACCGTCGGGTTCACGTGTGTTGACCGGATTGAGTGTGAAACCGAATCCATGAGTGAACACAAAGTGTCGGTTCTGCCAGGTCCGTGATCGTTCAGGGAGGGCTGCCTGATCCAATTCACGGGCAGCAATGATTACCTGTTGGTTCTCATCACTGTCTGCATTCAGTGGATACCGGTCAACGGAGGCATTCGCGAACTGGTAGTAAACCCTCAGTTGCTGCAGCTGTCTGTTGGAGGCCAGCATCGGCTGGCTGTCCCAAAGCCTGATGTTCTGAAGGGTGCTGGCACCCTTGATCAGATCGTTCTCCGTGATTTCTCGGGTTGGAGTGATGCCACGGGCCTTGATGGAATCCAGCTGATAGGCCCGACGTGTCGATGTGATGGATCGGCTGAGGTAAGGAGTTTCCAGCTGAAGTTCTCGGGGGCGGACCACCATCCACTGAACGACCGGCGCCAGCAGAAGTTCGGCCAGAACTGCCATCACAGCAACTGAGAACATCGCTGTTCTCAGTTGTCGACGACGACGGATCGCAACGGCCGGCCAGGGCAGGAAGGTTGCCGCCATCAGAACCAGCAGAAAAGCAATCCACTGACGCAGCGGCAGCCTCAGATGAACATCGAGCCAACCGGCTCCGGCAACCAGACCGCTCTGGGTCCAGAGCAGTTGATGTCGAACCAGCCAGGTGAGTGCGGCCAGAACCAGCAGAAGAACAGCCAGCACAGGACGCAGCAGGGCGCGTTCCTGAGCATTCCAGCCAGGAAATCCCCAGTCACTCAGACAGGGTGAGCGGGTCAGTCGACTCCAGGCGGATGTGCTCAGCGTCAGCAGAATCTGGAGCAGCACAAGTTCCAGGGCAAGAGCCACCGCTGAAAAGCGACCGAGTCCGAAACTGAGATCTGCTCCCAGCAGTGGATCGATCGTTCCCGAATCAGGAATCGCCATCGCCAGTGCCCAGACCGACCAGCTGCGACCCGCCACTGCACAGATACAGAGGCTTCCGTACAGGAACGCCAGGTTGATGCGCCGTCTTCGACCAAGCCCATGCGTGATCAGCAGGATCAGCAGAATGCTGATGATCAGAACACTCCATTCCGGCTGAAAGGGAACACTCCACCAGTGGGCCAGCAGAAACGGCTCTTTCCAAGCCAGCCAAGCCAGTCGTGTGGTGATCCCCAGAACGCTCAGCAGAATCGTCAGGCAGCTCAGCAGGGAGAGGGAATAGACACCGCCACGCAAAGCCGGTAACTCACCGCGGGGGGTCGGCACATAAGCCCGCATCCAACGCTGTCTCCACCAGGCGCTGACCAGCACCATCAACACTGCCGCTGCAGCTCCGAGAAACTGAAAACCAAGGCGTTGGGCGTAGATCCCCTGGTGCCCGAACTGGGCAAACCATGACCACTCAACCTGAAGCCTGGCGAACAGCCAGAAGCCAGGAATGATCAGCAGCAACCAGGCTGCCGAAGGACGGCAAAGTGAGGGAAGGCCCCGTTTGAGCAGGCTCAAGCCCCGGCAGGCAACTGATCCAGGCTAGAGCTCCTGGAGGGCACGTCGATCCCTGCGAGAGCATGAAAGCGATCTGACTGAAGCGTTTCCTCCTCGATCAAAGCCTCAACCAGAAGGTCCATGAGCTGACGTCTGGGTTCGAGAAGATCGATGGCCTGCTGCAGGGCTTCCTGAGCCAGGGCCCTGACGCGACGATCGATCTCTCGACCGGTGCTTTCTGCATACGACTGCCTGGTGTTGACCAGATCACGGCCGAGAAAGACTTCCTGATCCTGACCTTCAAGGGCAACAGGACCAAGATCGGAGAACCCGAAACGCGTCACCATCTCCCGCGCTAGCTGCGAAACCATCTGCAGATCACCACTGGCTCCCTGAGTGATCTCGGAATCTCCGAACACGACCATTTCCGCTGCACGTCCGCCCAATGCCATGACCAGACGTGCTCTCAGATAGGCACGGGTCACCAGACCCGAGTCGATGATTTCCTCGTCAGGGAAAAAACGGGTGAAACCGCCCACACCACCACTGCGCGGCAGAAGAGTGACCTTGTCAACCGGATCGGCATGGGGGGTGAGTGCGGCAACCAGTGCATGGCCGATTTCGTGATAGGCAATCAGGCGTTTCTTGGCGCAGTCCTGGAGCGGTGCGGCGGTCAGCCCCATGGTGATCCGTTCCAGAGCCTCCTCAAGCTCCCTGTTGCCGAGGCATGCCTCTTCGTGACGGGCAGTGAGAATGGCGGCCTCATTGAGAAGGTTCGCCAGATCCGCTCCTGAAAATCCAGGCGTTCTGCTCGCCCATTCAGCAAGAGAGACCTCTTCGGCGAGGGGCCGCGTTCTGGCATGCACGGAGAGAATGGATTCACGACCGCGGCGATCAGGCAGACCAACCTGAATACGCCGATCAAATCGCCCAGGACGCATCAGGGCGGTGTCCAGAACATCGGGCCGATTCGTTGCCGCCAGAAGAATCACCCCGGAGTTGTCGGCAAAACCATCCATTTCAGTGAGCAACTGATTCAGGGTCTGCTCACGTTCGTCATTGCCCCCGCCGATCCCGGCACCGCGCTGCCGACCGACCGCATCAATCTCATCGATGAACACGATGCAGGGGGACTTGTCCTTGGCTTTTCGGAACAGATCTCTCACCCTGCTGGCACCGACCCCCACGAAGAGCTCAACGAATTCCGAGGCAGCGATTGAAAAAAAGGGAACCCCTGCTTCACCGGCAATCGCCTTGGCGAGAAGCGTTTTTCCAGTACCAGGAGGACCGACCAACAGAACACCACGAGGGATCCGGGCACCTAATTTGATGAAGGTCTCAGGCTGTTTCAGAAAGGTGACCACCTCCTGCAACTCTTCCTTGGCTTCCCCGATCCCGGCCACATCCTCGAAGCGGACCGTGATTTCATCCTCCGGACTTGTTCTGGCCTGACTTCGTCCGAACCCCATCGCCCTGTTGGCGGCCTGTGCCGACCGCCGCAACAGCAGTGACAGGCCGACAACGATCAGAACAACCAGGGCGAGGTTGCCGGCAAGACCGGCCATGGCCTGCTCCTGGCGGACATCCTTCACATTGAGAGGCGTGCCTGATGCCTCAGCGACTCTGAGAATCTGCTGGTCATTCGCCAGCACGGGAACGGTGACCCTGCGCCCATCCGAATAGGTCACAACGACCTGACGCCGACCCGGCACCAGCACCAGTTCCTTGACAGAACCCGATGAAATCTCCTTCAGAAGCTCGCTGTAACTGACTTCCGGCTCTTTTCGGAACAGGGAAAACGGGATTCCCGACTGGTCCTCAGGCTTGGTCTTCGGCGCTGGAGTTCCTGGTTCTGACTGGGTCGGCTGCTCTGGGCTCACACCGCTGATGCGTTGGACAAAGACTAGCGATTTGACGAGTGGCCTCTTCGAAGTGGATCATGGCTGTTTGGCAGTGAAGCGCCCGCGATGGCCGTCCCGAAGAAGAAAACCTCGAAGAGCAAGCGCAACCAGCGACATGCTGTCTGGAAAGGCAAGGCTGCAACCGCAGCTCAGCGTGCTCTGTCCATCGGCAAGTCCGTGCTGAGTGGTCGCGCCCAGGGGTTCGTTTATCCCGTTGCTGAAGACGACGAGGCTGAAAGCTGAGATCTCATCAGATGAATCTCACGGACTTGGCGTGATTCCGTGAGATCCATCACCACACTGCTGGTCGACAGTTGCTGCAACCAGCTGGGAGGAAGCGCCGCCAGCACCATGCGGTTGAAGTCGGACAGATTTCGATCGCTGTAGCCGATTCCACTCCGCTGCTCCAGCGTGATCAGCTGTTCCTGCTTCCAGCGCGAGGACTGATGATTCTGAATCGCGCGCAGATGCCATAAATCATCGAGGAGAGACCAGATGCCCTGATAATCACGCAGCAGCGCGATGCTTCGTGATCGCCAGATGAGCTCTTGCTCCGAGAGAGCGTCAAGCACTTCCTTTTCAATCGAGGGACGTGGTGTTGCCCCGAGAAACCAGCCCTCCATCAGCACAACACTCGGATATGAATCGCTGACTCCGCTGCGATCACCGCGTCCATTGCGCAGCGATTTGTCGAATCGTGGTGCTCTGAGGCTGCCACCCTCTCGCCAGCTCAGAAACGACCGAATCAGCTCATCGATGTCATGACTTCCTGGAAGTGCCCTGGGAACAAACCAGGGGTTGCCACGCATACTTTCCTCCAGTTGTTTCGAAGGCCAGTAGTAGTCGTCGAGGGAGAGATGCTCCACCGGCCAACCCAGTCGCTCCGATGCTGCTTTGATCCAGCTGCAAAGCGTTGACTTTCCACAGCCAGGCAGGGCACTCACACCCAGCACGACCTGCTGATCGCTTTGCAGAGCCCTTTCAACACGGCTGAGCAGAGGCAGAGCCACAAAGGTGATCCAGTCATCATCAACGGGCACGTTCCATTGATTTCTGGCGAGATCCAGGCCGCCTTCTCTCTCCCATCGATTCCACCAGTCATCGAAGGAGTTCCAGCCGAGGCTTGCCAGCAGCGGGATCAACCCCTGCGGCATCCGCTCCTGAATCGATTGGCTTTGGCGCTCAGGATCCAAGCTTGAAAGCCTCGAGCACCACGGCATACACCGTGCCGATACGAAAATTGTCGAGTGCGAGCCACGAAATCGGCCATGGTCCAGGACGAACCTTGCTGCGGAAACGCACGATCACCTCGAGAATGATCACCATGACCAGCACCGCAACAGGACGGTTCTGACCTGATTTCTGGTACCAGATCATGGTCACGTTGCTGCCGATGATGAAACCGAACAACAGGGCGAGAACGCCGACACTGCGTCGTCTCCACGGACCGACCAGCGCCTGGTTCATGTGTAAACCGATCCTGCGCTGCAACTGCTCATAGCGCGTGGCCTGAAGCGTCATCGCAAGGGAACCGAAAGCAGCAGTTCCAGGTACTCCAGCGTGATCCATCCCGCAGCACAAGGGGGGCCGGCAAATATCACCGACTGCTGATCAGCTTCACCGAGGTGGTCCATCACGGCATGGGCGTGATGGCGGCACTGTTCGAGATCGCGGTCCCAGGGTGATGGCGTCAACAGGCAGCGAAGACCGGCAGCTCGCGCAGACTTCAGCCCTGGACTGGAATCCTCGAGCACCACAACCGCCTCTGGATCGGCTCCGCTTCGATTCAGCGCCAGTTGGTAGGGATCAGGATGTGGTTTGTGTCTGTCCACCGCATCGGACGTCACCATTCCGCGAAAAATTCCGTTCAGTTCAGCCGGCAACGACTGCAGCAGTGCCTCCACGGAAGCTTTGCCACTGCTGGTGACGATCCACTGCTGAACGTCCGCCCTGTCAAGTTCCCTGAGCAGCCGTTTCACACCGGGACGCAACGTCACAGCCCCGGAGGACACGATCTTCAGATAGTGCCGTTGTTTCGACAGCCGAAGCTGATCCAGAAGTGTGGCATCAGGCAACAATCCCTGACGTGCTGCGTAATTCTGAACGCGCTGCCGTCCACCGGGAATACTCAGAAGTTCGCCGTAGGTCTGTTCATCCCAGTGCCAGCAGAGTCCGCAGTCCTGGAAGGCGTTGTTGAAAGCGATCCGGTGACCTGTCAGTTCGGTATCAGCAAGCGTTCCATCCACATCCCAGAAAACAGCCTGCAAACGAGTCATCGGGGACAAACGACAGGTCTCCAGCTTGATCGATCGCTTTTGCAGCGATGAGGGCGCACAATGCAGCCATTCATTGTTTCGGCATGGCTTTGGGAGCCCAGGTTCAACAGTGGCGACTCCCACAACCCATCGATGGTGATCCCCTGCCCACAGTGGATCTTCCACTGCCTCTGAAGGCAATGCTTTTCCGGCGCGGACTGTGCAGTGCCGAGCAGGTGGAGTCGTTGCTCAGTGAACAGCCGCTGCCTGCTCCAGATCGGCACTTCCCTGAACTGGAAACAGCTCTGAAAAGATTGAAAAAGGCCTGTCTTGAGCAGGAACCTGTAGCGATCTGCGGGGACTACGACGCTGATGGCATGACCAGCACCGCCCTGTTGATGCGTGCCTTTGAGGCCATGGGTGCCTGTCCTCAGGCGGCGATCCCCAGCCGTATGGACGATGGTTACGGTCTCAACATCGGCATGGTTGAGCAGCTTCATTCAGAGGGTGTGCGTCTTCTTGTGACGGTCGACAACGGAGTCGCGGCCCACGAAGCACTGGAAAAGGCTTCCGAACTTGGTGTTGAAGTGATTCTCACCGATCACCACACCCTGCCTGCCGCTCGGCCCAAGGCACTGGCTCTGATTCATCCAGCGACGACTCCGGACAACTCCCCCTATGACTCACTGGCCGGAGTGGGACTGGCCTATGTACTCGCCAGAGCCCTGGCCGCGGAGTTGAACAGACCCGAGTCGATCTCCACCGCAAGAGATCTTTTCTGTATCGGAACTGTTGCCGATATGGCCCCACTGACCGGCGCCAATCGAACACTGCTGCGGGAAGGCCTCGGTCATCTGCATCGCAGCAGCTGTCCTGGCGTGCAGGCGCTGCAGCAACTGGCCGGTCTTGGCGATCGGCCACTGCGTGCCGATGACATCGGTTTTCAGCTGGCTCCGAGAATCAACGCTGTTGGACGCATCGGCGAACCCTCGCTGGTGGTGGATCTGCTCACGGCTGATGATCCCGGTCGAGCCTTCGAACTCGGACGTCAGTGCGACTCACTCAACCGGCAGCGTCGTGAGCTCTGCGATGCGATCGAGGCGGAAGCTGTCGCATTGCTCGAGAGCGATCCCTCACCGCTGCCACCGTTTCTTCTCCTGGCTCAGGGTCACTGGCACCACGGTGTGATCGGCATTGTTGCCGCCCGTCTTGTCGAGCGTTATCAACGGCCGGCGGCACTTCTGGCCAGTGATGGTGATGGCAGGATGCGAGCCTCAGTCCGCGCACCTGAAGGTTTTGCAGTTGATTGTGCGCTGCAGAAGTGCAGCGCACTGCTGGATCGGCATGGTGGACATCCCGCCGCCGGTGGTTTCACCGTTCAGATCACTGAGGTCAGTGCACTTCATCAAGCACTCAACGTCCTGGCCACTGATTGGCTTGAAACAAGAGGTGCGGATCTGCTGGTGCAGCCGGAAGCACTGTTGCAACTTGATCAGATCGATCATGCGTTCTGGCATGACCTGCAGAAACTCGAACCGTTCGGCGCTGGACATCCGAAGCCACTGTTCTGGTCGCGTGGTTGCCGGATCAGTCATCAGCAGTTTCTGCGAGGGGGGCATCTGAGACTGAAGCTCGAGCAGAACGGCGTGGAGCGTCAGGCCATTGTCTGGCGCTGGCCTGAGCAAGCCGTGCTCAGCCAGATGATCGATGTGGCCTACACGGTCACGCAGAATCACTGGCGCGGTGAAACGCGATTCCAACTGGAAATCAAGGCTCTCCGCCCTCACCTTGAGACGATGGAGCTGCGTCGATCGACTGGCAGCTATCGCGTCCAGCGCCTGAACAGCGAGAGCCTTGAGCTGATCAATCCAGATGGCGAGTCGCTGCTGAGTCGTGTCAATGACGCTGGAGTGCTGGAGAGCGACGACAGGCGTGCGGAGCATCCTTATGTTGCAGCCTTACTCCAGGAGGCCTGTGTCGGCCTTGGATTGCGCCCATGAGTCCGGATAGCCGCCACGAATCAGTTCTGATTCCGGGAACGCTTCCGTCCCAGAGTCGACTGCAAGGGGTTGCCCGCCACTTCATCGGGCTTGTTCTGGTGGGTGTGCTGATCGGGCTGGCCTGTCTGCCTCTGAACCTTGTGGATCGGGTTCAGGATCAGCTGTACGCCCTGTTGCCGACCACTGCCACGGAACAGTGGACCTTGAAGGGCCTGATTGTGGCGTTCATGCCGCTGGTGGTGATGCCGATCCTGCTGCTTCTCCAGCGTGGTCCTTGGCATGCGGGAGCTGGCTCGGGCATTCCGTCAACAATGAACGGTCTGGAGGACCCATCCAAACTGCCAAAGGCGATGGCAGCCCCAGGCACCGTTCAGCGAGGTGTGCTCTGGTCTATCGCAACCGTGGCCATGCTTCCTCTCGGCCGGGAGGGTCCTGTCGTTCAGTTCGGTGCAGCGGTGGCACGAGCCTGTCACCGGCGATTCCGCGACTGGCTCCCCTCTCTCAATGAACGGCAGATCGTTGCCATTGGCGGCGGAGCCGGACTTGCCGGAGGTTTCAACACGCCCTTGCTCGGAGCGGTGTTCATGCTCGAGGAGCTCACTGCCGATTACTCGATTGTGACCATCTGGCCTGCGCTGGTGATCAGTGTTGCGGCTGCAGGTTTCTCCAACTTCGGAGGAGAACCGATGTTTGGGCTCGGTGTGCTCAACATCGCTCTGCCGGAATCGGAACAGCTGATGATGGCCTTTCCGATCGGAATCGTCTGTGGATTCGTCGGAGGCTTGTTCAACAAGGGACTGGTCTGGCTCACAGGCAGGCTCACGCCCCTTGTCAGAAGCCGGCCTCTGCAAACCGGTCTCTGTCTCGGAGGAGGGCTGACCGTTCTTGCACTGCTCAGCTGGGGAACATCCACTTCGGACGGCGAAGCGCTCGTAAGACAGCTGATCGAGGAGGGAATGCCCAATGCACTGGGCAATGATCAGGATCTGATCACAGGACTCACCAGCATCTGGATCACACTGGTCCGGGTTGTGGGACCAATGCTTGCACTGAGTCCCGGAGTTCCTGGTGGACTGATCGATCCCTCACTGACGTTCGGTGCCGTCCTCGGCTACACGATCTGTGCCGTGGTGGGAATCAGCTCGCAGGTTGGAATCGGACTCGGGCTGGCCGCCGGACTCTCCGGGGCCACTCAGCTGCCGCTCGTCTCGATTGTGTTCTCCTGGCGCCTCGCAGGAGATCAGCAGCTGTTTGCCGGTGTGGTTCTCGTTTCAGTACTGGCTGCCTACACCGGACGCCTGGTCTGCAGAGATCCGGTGTATCACGGGCTCAGCAAGCTTCAGAGCGCACCGCGGCGGTAGAAGAGAATGAAGATGACAGCGGGGCCGGCCAGAGTGATCAGGGCCAGTGCCGCGAAATTGGCGATCAGGTGGAAATCAAGACCCATGGAACGAAAGCAGATGAGCGGCATGTTGCCTCACCCAGGCTACGAGGCTTTCTCCCTCCCCGACCGGAACGAGCGGAACCTCTGTGACGGCTTGTCACAGCCGCAGTCAGCAGAAGCGAACTGCGAGGCAGACCATTGACACGCAGGGGGCAGCGCTGGTCCTGCATGGATCAGTGTGGTGCCTGCTGTCGACTGGCGCCCGATGAACGTCCCGAAGCGGTCGAGGCACTTGATCCGAGTCAGCGTCGTGAGTACCTGTCAATGGTTGGGGCCGACGGCTGGTGCATTCATTTCGACAGTGGATCAAGGCGATGTCGCATCTATGACTCGCGTCCGGATTTCTGTCGCGTCAGCAGCCTCTGCAGCCTGTTCGACATCAAACCTGAACAGGCCGATCCGTTCGCGATCTCATGCTGCCGGCAACAGATCCGATCGGTTCATGGCGGTCGCAGCAGGGAACTGCGTAAGTTCGAACGTCTGATCCGCACCACGGACCACCTGTGATGACAGATTCCGGCACCACACAACGTCCTGGTTTCGCTGCTGTCCTCCTCACAACCTTCACCACTGTTTTTCTGGCCGAACTTGGTGACAAAACCCAGCTCGCAACGCTTCTGCTCTCGGCGCAATCGGGTCAGCCATGGCTGGTGTTCGGGGGTGCCGCACTGGCATTGATCTGTTCCAGCCTGGTCGGGGTGCTGGTCGGACGATGGCTCTCAACCGTGATGCAACCTCAGCGTCTCAAGCAGATGGCCGGTCTACTGATGATTGGCCTCGGGATCTGGCTTGGCTCTCAGGCATTGCAATCGTTGATCAAGACCAACCCTGTCTGACGCAACGCTTGAACGCTCTGCTTCTGAACATTTCCTCTCCATGAATCTCCCCCTGCTTCTCTCCATATTTGCCACGGTTTTCCTGGCGGAGCTGGGTGACAAGACTCAGCTGGCAACGGTGGCGATCAGCGGCACATCAAACCGACCGCTGGCTGTGTTCATCGGCTCATCCGCTGCGCTTGTGCTGGCGAGCCTGATCGGTGCCATCGCAGGAGGTTCACTGACAACCGTTGTTCCTGCCGCCTGGTTGCAACTGCTGGCATCACTCGGATTCCTGGCGATCGGTCTGAAACTTCTCTGGCCTCTTCTCAGCGGAACCGAGTCCGCGGCATCGATCGACGACTGAATCCCTTGGAAGCCAGGGACTCCTAAGATTGAAATATCAACGGTCAGCGCGGTCCTCCGCTGCACGCGCACCCGAGATGATCCCTCCCGGTCCTGAAGGCCGGTCACTGCACATCGTTCCGATGAAATTCACGGTCGCTGACCTGCTCGATCAGGTGCCTGATGAGGGCAACCTCGAGACCGCCAGACTGGAAAAGATTCTGCGGCTGACCAACCGCTCCGAGAAACAGTCTCTCGAGCTCGCCATTCAGGGCCTGAAACGTCTTGGAATCCTTGATCGCGACAGTGATGGAGTCATCAGCAGAGGTGCAGCCGACGATCTGGTCGAGGCGCGGCTTCGCTGCAGCAGCAAAGGATTCTGTTTTGCCATTCGTGATGACGGCGGTGATGACATCTACATCCGTGATCATCAGCTCAATCACGCCTGGAACGGCGACCGTGTCCTTGTCAGGCTGACCAGGGAGGGCGGTCGACGCCGGTCACCGGAAGGGGGTGTTCAGTGCATTCTTGAACGCTCCACCACCAGTCTGCTCGCTTCGGTGGAAAAGCAGGACGATCGCGTTGTTGCCATCCCCCTCGATGACCGTTTGCTGGCGTCGATCGAACTGTCGGAAGACGATGCCAGCCACGCCGACAAACCCCTCGGCATGGCCGTTGCCGAAGTCGTGCTGGATCGCTACCCAGTCGCTCAGTTCCCTGCGCAAGGCCATGTTGCGCGATCCCTTCCACTCGATGGTGGTTCAGAGGCTGATCGTGAACTGTTGCTGACGAAAGCCAATCTTCATCAGCGGCAGTCGCCGCCACGTGCAAGCTTCAAATCACCATCAACCAAGAAACGTGAGGACCTGACCTCACAACCCGCACTCATCCTCAATGGATGGAGTGCTGAGAATGCTCCAGCACTTCCGGTTGTTCATGTCGTGCCCCATGAAGGTGGCTCCCGTCTATGGATCCACACCCCAGCAGTGGCGGAACGCCTGAGTCCCGGAAACAGCTTTGACCAGTGGTTGCTCGGCCAGTCGGAAAGTCTCTGTCTTGGAGGGCACTGGCTTCCTTTGCTGAGCCCTGCACTTTCCAAGGCGAGCGCCTTCTCGGTTGGCCAGGATCAGGACGCCGTGTCACTTCGGCTGGATATCGGGCCTGATGGTGAATGGCGCGACTGGGAGTTCTGCCTGAGCCGGGTTCGTCCCGTTGCAGAAGTGAATGCCGCGGCTCTGCAGGCTCTGGCATCACGAAAACCGAAGTCGAGGGCTGTTCCGGCGGCTCTGAAGCCGATCAAAGACCAGATCGGCCAGCTGGAAACACTTCATTTCTGCGCCAAACAACTTGATGACATTGAGAAGTCGCAAGGTCGGATTGAACTCGATCTGAAACGGGCTCAGGCTGAGGATCTCGGGGATCTCAACCCTGTGCCAGCTGATGGCGATGGCCGCATCTGGTCGACGCCACTTGACCTCAGCTGCCCGAATTCGATTCTCTCCGTTCTCCTCCGCCATGCCCATCGCGTCTGGGAGGAACACAGCCGTGCACTCGGTTTACCGGCAATTGTTCTCGATGCACCAGCGGCCGATGAATCCTCCCTCAATGACGTTGCGAAAGCAGC
>CEUU01015113.1_pt1 | contig 13663 bp, 15 predicted proteins | sample 531321 | NCBI WGS metagenome assembly CEUU01 (sample SAMEA2622658, study PRJEB7988) | marine metagenome | isolation source: saline water (ENVO:00002010), including
AATTTATACCCAAAGCATCTGTAGGGAGCGCGCAGGATAATGAAATATCCAGGGGTAAATTTATTTCAATTTTATCCATAGGATGGCTTGCTTTTCTTGCTGGACTAGGTGGTTTTTTTACTGCTTTGGGTAGAATGTTTTTTCCAAATGTAAGTTTTGAACCTCCTCAAGAATTTAAGATTGGTTATGCAGAGGACTTTGAAGTAGGCAAAGTAGATTTGAGATTTAAAAAAGAATTTAACGTATGGGTGGTAAGAGACAAAGAAAGTATTTATGCGCTATCAACAGTTTGTACTCATTTGGGATGCACACCAAATTGGCTTGAGGCAGAAAAGAAGTTTAAGTGCCCATGCCATGGAAGTGGATTTAGAAGTTCAGGGATGCATTTTGAAGGCCCTGCACCTAGACCATTAGAAAGATATCGTATTTTCTTAGCAAGCGATGGTCAGATTGTAGTTGATAAGAATAAAAAGTTTAATTTTGAAAAAGGAGAGTGGACTAGACCGGAAGCATCTTTAAAGGTCTAAATTAGAGAGTTATGGCAGAAAATGAAAAAAAATCAATTTTTCAGTATTTATTAGAATCACAACTTTATAAATCAATCATAAGATCTGGAGTTCCTAGAACCAGAAGACAAAGAATGTATGCTGTTTTGGGTAATGTATTTTTACATCTTCATCCAGCAAGATTGCCTCGACATGCAGTAAAAATAGGCTATACCTGGTGTATGGGAGGATTATCATTTTTTATTTTTGTAGTTCTAACAATAACTGGAATCATGTTAATGTTTTACTATAGACCTACTGTTGAATATGCTTTTACAGATATAATTGATTTAGGAGAGCAGGCACCACTTGGTATCATGCGTGAATTACACAGGTGGGGAGCTCATGCTATGGTATTAACTGTATGGCTTCACATGCTTAGAGTTTTTATGACAGGATCTTACAAGCCCCCAAGAGAATTTAATTGGGCTGTTGGAACTATACTTATGACGTTGACAATGTTTTTGAGTTTTACTGGCTATTTATTACCATGGGATCAATTGGCTATTTGGGCAATTACTGTTGGGACAAACATGGCAAGAGCGCACCCATTTATTGGAAGTGAGGGTCCTGGAGCATCTCTATTAACTATTGGAGATTTGAATTTAGTAACAGCATCATCAGATGTTCGTTATGCCTTATTAGGTGGAAGGTTTGTTGGAGAGGCTACATTACTAAGATTTTATGTATTACATTGTATTTTAGTTCCATTTATAGCAATGATTTTTATGGCGGTACATTTTTGGAGAATAAGAAAAGATGGAGGTATATCTGGTCCACTATAGGTGGATTGGCACTATTTAATGCATAAATTATTATTTTTTATATTTAATTTTTCATTTCTTATAGGAGCAGGAGGAGGAGGTCCAGTTTCACAAGATTCGGGCTCCCTTTTGATGATATTTAAGGAATTTGTTAATGTAGTTTCAGAGCCCATTATATCTTTTACTTTGCTAACTGTAGTTTTTCCATTTTTATTTCCGCCTACAGATTGGTTTGATAAGATTCACAGAAAACTTGGGTTACATTATATGTGGACTAATCCAGGCGGTTACGTGCTATTTATTATTACAACTGTATTTTTTTATTTAGGATATAATGACCCCTATTTTAGTATAATATTAAATAAACCAGATAATTTTCCTATTGTATTAATGGCATATTCAATGCTTTTTGTGATATGGTATTCTATGAAAAAAGCATACATTAATGATGCTCGTTTAGAAGAAGGTAAAAAGCCGAGAGAGTATAATGATCCAGAGGATAAGGTATTGGTATGGCCAGATTTAGTTTACATTGAATTTATTTGTTTATTAATATTTATGGCATTTTTAACCATATGGGCAATTATGTTTTCTGCACCTTTAGAAGAGCCTGCCAATGCTGCTGCCACTCCAAACCCATCAAAAGCACCATGGTATTTTCTAGGCTTACAAGAAATGTTAGTTTATTTTGATCCATGGATTGCAGGTATTGTTTTTCCAATATTTATTATTTTAGGAATGTGTGCGATACCGTATATGGATATCAATAAAAATGGCGATGGTTATTATTCATACAAAGAAAGAAGAGTTGGTATTTTTATATTTATGTATGGATGGGTTGCGTTATGGCTATACTTAATAGTCATAGGAACATTTTTTAGAGGACCAAATTGGAATTTTTACGGCCCATTCGAGTGGTGGGATCCTCATAAATTAGAAGTTCTTAATAATGTGAATTTATCAGAATATGTTTGGGTCTATTTGTTAGGTCAAGAAACTCCTAGCAATATTTTAGTAAGAGAATCAGTAGGCTTTATATTAGTCTTTGCTTATTTATTTGGGCTACCTCTATTTTTAAGTCAGACATTATTAAAAAATATGTATAAAGCATATGGTCCAGTGCGATATGCATCTTTATGTATTTTTGGCCTTACTATGTTATCTTTACCAATAAAAATGTTCCTTAGATGGACAATTAATTTGAAATATATAGTCTACATACCAGAATGGTTTTTCAATATATAGATGAGGATGATTAGTGGATTATAGAAACGATGAGAGATATTGGAATATAACTTTATTGAACAAGTGGTTCTTATTTGCAGCTGCCGCTTGGACATTATCCATGATTTGGATGTTTATTGATGATAATGATGATGAGTTTAAATATTATCAGAGTGAATACTATTCTATTTTAAAAGATAAAACTGAAACTGATTTTAATAATTTATATCAAGAAGTTTCAGATGTAAAAGCACAACTAGAATCAGAATTAGAGTCTAAAAAATTAATTTTGGAATCCAAGAATGACTTAATTCTAAGTATCAATGATTCTATTCAACTAGTCAAAGATAAATATTCTAAAGTTAATATTGATTGGAAAGCATTAATTGTTGAGGTTGATGTGGCTAAGTATTTAGTTGAAAAAGAAATGGCTGAGAATCAATATAACGAAGTATCTGAAGCCGCTTTATTATTTGATGATTTAAATGTTAAGAAAGTTGAGATGAAAAAAACTAAAGAATCTTTAGAAATTCAAATGCAGACTTTTAATGATCAAATTTCATCTTTAAAAGAAGAGGTAAAACAGGCACAAGACAAAAGAAATAAGGAACTAAAAAGATTAGATCTTGTTGAAAATCAACTAAATAAATTAGATCGTGAGAGAATGTCATTAGCAAATCAGGTTGCTGACATTGTAAGAGATCTACCTATTGTTGATTTTTTAGATCCAAAATTGAAGGTTCAACAAACAGTGGTATCAGATGTAAAGTATGATGTCAATTTTGCAAAAGTTGCATCAGTTGATCGTTGCGTAAGTTGTCACATGGGTATTGAAGAAAGTAAGTTTAGTAACGAAGAGCAACCATACAAAAGTCATCCTAATTTAGATTTAATGGGAGCGTCATCTTCACCTCATCCATTTAGTGAATTTGGATGTTCAAGTTGTCACTCTGGAAGAAGTAGAGGTACTGGTTTTACATCTACAGTTCACATGCCGTTTGATAAAGCACAAAAAAAAGAATGGGAAGAAAAATATGATTGGGAAATTATGCACCACTGGCTACAACCCATGCTACCTTCTGAATACAGCCAAGCAGGTTGTTTTAAATGTCATACTCAACAACCATACTTAGAAGGTGGAGAACAATTACAATTAGGTATTTCTCTCATAAAGCAAAATGGTTGCAATGCATGTCATCATATTGAAAGTATACCAAAAGATTACAATGTTGGTCCTGATTTAACAAAAGTATATCAAAAATTTGATAAGGAATGGACTTTTAAATGGATTAAAAACCCACAGAGTTTTAGATATAATACTATGATGCCACATTTCTTTGAGCAAGATAACAATTCATCTCCAGAAATGATTAAAAGAAATAATGCTGAAATATATGCAATTACTGAGTATTTATATAAAGATGATGATTACACACAATCTAACTCAAGCGCTTATTTAGGCGACATGGAAAGTGGCGAGATTTTAGTTAATGCTATAGGATGTATGGGTTGTCACCAGATAGCAGAAAATACGGTTGATTACGAGCCAGAAACAAAAGAATATGAATTTTATTTATCAGAACATGGGTATGATGTTGAAGAAACAACTAACCATAATTTACTTGATCAACAGGGCCCAAATCTAATTGGTCTTGGTTCAAAAGTATCTGCAGAATGGCTATATGAATGGTTGAAAAATCCTAAAAATTATTGGGAAAAAACTAGAATGCCAAATTTAAGATTATCAGATCAAGAGGCAAAAGATATAACTGCATACCTTCTATCTTTTAGAAATGAAGAGTTTGAAAATCAAGAAATTCCTAATTTAGAACATGATACATTTTCAGATGAACTTGATAATATTGCTTTTAGCTGGCTTAGCAAATCATTTAACTATCAAGAAGCTGAAGAAAGATTTAATGATCTAAAAGATAATGATGAGATAACAGGTTATGTTGCAGATAAAGCAATTAGATATTATGGTTGTTATACATGTCATAATATGGATGGTTATGAGGATGCAAAACCTATTGGCGCTGAATTAACTTATGTAGGATCGAAGCCCTTAAGTAAATTTGATTTTGGACATATACATGATATCCAACATACAAATTTTAGTTGGATTAATCAAAAATTATCAAATCCAAGGATTTATGATAGAAGCAAAGTAATTGCACCTGAAGATAAGTCAAGAATGCCAAACTTTTATTTAACTCAAACCGAAATTGAAGCGATAACAACTGCATTGCTAGGCTTAACAAATGTACAAGTTGAAGAAACTAAATTAGCTGATTTAGATAAGAGCATGCAGGAATTAGCAGGATATAAATTAATCAGACAATATAATTGTTATGGTTGTCATGAAATATATGATGAAGGTGGAAGAATAGCAGATTCAATAAAAGAAATTTTACCAGAACAGTTACAGGCTGAACATAGAAATTACGCACCCCCAAGTTTATATGCAGAAGGTTCAAAAGTTCAATCTGATTGGCTATTTTCTTATTTACAAGAGCCAATAACTATTAGACCTAACTTACAAGTAAGAATGCCATCATTTAATCTTAGTGACGATGATTGGAATGCAATAATTGCTGCTTTTAAAGATATGGAAGATAATGAGTTATCTTATGAATCAATTCATATAGTTGATGAGGATAGCAGAGAATTTAGACAAGGATATGAATTAGTTTCAGATTATGGGTTTTATGATTTGGATCAAGATTTGTGGGTAGATGCTTTTAATGAGGGTTCAAGATGTTATGTATGTCACTTTGAAGGTGATGTACCACCAGGAAAAGATTATGCTATTTCTGATCCATTAGTTTGGGCCCCTAATCTTGCTCTTTCTAAAGAAAGGTTAAGACCTGAATGGGTTAAAGAATGGTTAAGAAACCCGCAGCATTATATGGAATATACAAAGATGGTTGCGCCTGCTTTATATAATAAATGTCCAGAATGTTTAGATGGGGAATTGACTGACGAACAATATGCCCAATTAAAAGATATATCAGATAATAAAGATAATCCTAGTTGGAGAGCAGGAGAAGAAGCGGATTATCGACTAGAAGCTATAACTGATTGGATTTTTTCTGTTGATGGGAAAATAGATATATCTGACGATATTAAAAGTTACTTTGATAAAAACGGATATATTCACTTCCAAGAAGAGGAAGATGATGAAGATGATTGGGGAGATGACGATTGGTAAAGTTTAATTTAAACCATTAACTTTTAAAATATTTTCAATCTTTACTTCTACTTCTTTTGGAATCCAAGAATCACCACCAAAACTATCAAACAAACTATTGTCAGGACCTAATATCAAAGACTTTAATGTATGATTAATATCTCTAGGGTCACCTTCGTCAATACCACTAAATCCTAAGCCTGCCTGCATAGTTAAATTCAAAATGTCATTTTTTCTACCATAACTAGATAAAAAATGTATATTTTTATATTCATCAAAAATATTGCCATATGCTCTTTTTAAAACTTTAGGTGTATCATAATTATAATCAAAACTTATGATGATAAATTCAATGTTGGAATTTTCTTTAAAACGATTAATTAAATATTGATTTTTAAGTATTACTGCTGGGCAAAAATTTGGCATCGGACATCTGGAAAAGATAAAAGATATAAATTTAACCTTTCCTACAAAATCATTTAGTTCGACCTCATTATTATTCATGTCTAAAAAATTAAAATTTGATACTTTTTCTCCAATTTGAATGATTTCATCCTCCTGAAAGAAATCATCAAAAGTTTCATTTTCATTTAGATCTCTGTGCCCAACAATTTTTAAATTATTTGCCCAGGTTTTTGCAGGTGCATTTTTTCTATCTAAAATATTGAAAGTAAAATTCAAGCTATCACCAATTTCAAATTCATTTAAACTAATTGAAGAATCTATATTAAACATCATTGTCATTTCCATCATAAAACCTGGAACTTCATCATGCTTTATCATCATCTGACTTTTATCATTATAGATATCAATAATAACTCCTTTGAAAGGATATGAAGTGATTTCACTTTCTTGCTTTGAACATGAAAACAAAAATATAAATAAAAGTAAGTATTTAATCATATGAGGTAGGTTTCAAAAGCCAACCAACGTAATGATTGGCTTTTGAAATCAAGCGTTATTTCTTTTTTGCAGGTCTTTTAAAAGTCATAGTTCCAGCATCAACTGATTTATCAGCAACTGTTACTGTTTGTTTAAAATTATCTCCACAATAACCTTCTTTTTTCATGCTTTTGTCCCATTTTTCATGCCAAAAACATAATTCATAATCACCTGCTTCAAGGCCAGATAGATCAATTGAGTAATTTCCATTCTCATCAGTTACGCTCCAGTAAGGATGATCTAAAACTACAACCCAGGTTTTCATCCATGGATGCACATCACATTTAATGTAGAATGGATCTTCTTTACTTCCAAACTTTTTAGTTGATGGATCAGATTTTGCTGGCATAGCAAAATTGAAAGCACTATTAACTTTTGACATTGAATGAATATTATGTAGAGTTTTATCACTATTTTTAATTAATAACTCTTGACCTTCCATAATACCTGTTACATGAGGAATGTATTTACAACCAACTTGATCTAATTCTATAGGATTAGATGGTACACTAGAAGAGTGTTTTGGGTTATTAATCCAAACCATAACATTTTGAAGAAAATTATCTTCATTAATTAAAAAACTTTCATTAAATACTGGTCCAGTATGAGACTTTCCACAAATTGGATCCGCATTCATATTAACCTTTTTAGGTCTAGGAGCTTTACCATCATAAAAAACTTTACCTGCAACTTCTGCTATATCAGCAGCTAAAATTGTGGTAACAACCATTGTTAATATTAGCCATTTATTTTTCATTGTATTTATCCTTTTATTTAAAAATAATTAGTAATTATTGCTTAAATTTAAGGTAGTTTTTATTAATCATTCAACAATATTAGTATACGATATGTGGACATTAGTTATAATTAGTCATTTTTTAATGTTAGTATCATTTATCCTGCTCTTAATTTCAGCGATAAATGGTCACTTTGTGCCTGAGATTGGAGGTGGCTTGACTTTAAATTCGACCTCAATAGTTTCTGTAATGGTGTATGTTTTTACACAATCACTTATATTTTTCTTAATTATAACAATTAATAAAAGCATGAATGCAATAATTGTGGATAACAATTATGATATTACAAATGAAAGATATAAGCGATTTAAAAGAAAGATGCATATACATACTACAACAAATATTTTAATAATATCAACATTAGCTATTTTATTTGCAGCAGTTCATACAGATATTATTAGTGAAACAGTCCATAATATGCTGTTTATTTTAGCATTAATTCATTACGGATACGTCATTGTTATTGAATATAATTGTTTTAAAGAAATAAGTAAAATAATCTCTCGTATAAATGAGTTAAATGTTAGTAAATTATAGACGGTTAGAAATGTATTATTTAGCAAAATTCTTTGAGTTAATTGGTATTGGTGTTATAACATATAGTTTTTACATATATTTCCCTGATCCAATGACTTATGAATTGTTAACTTACGGATCATGTTTTTTTATTGCTGGTTGGATTATAGAAAAATTTTTATTAAGAGGTTAATAGATTGGACTTTAAAGTAGAAGATCATTTAAAAGCAGTTCCAGAATTACCGGAACTAATACGAACAAAAAAGAACAGGCCACCTAAAATGGCTGTAGTAGATGAGGATAATTGTACTGGTTGCTCTGCTTGTGTTCCTTTTTGTCCAGTTGACTGTATTGAGCCTGTTCCAGAAGATAAATATGATGATGTTTCGATACCTCCAGTTCAAGTTAGGTGGAATGAATGCATAGGATGTCAGGTTTGTGCTAAAGTGTGTGATAAATTAACATGGCAAGCTATAAGAATGATTCCTACAAATGCATTTGAAGAAAGATATGAATTTACAGTAGATAAAAAAATTGATAATGGGTAAAAATGAGTAACGATAATCATCAAGAATCATTTATTAGAAAATATATATTTTCAATTGATCATAAATGGATAGGTATACAGTATGGTGTAACCAGCATGATATTTTTGCTATTCGGATTTGTATTGATGATGATAATGAGATATCAACTAGCTTACAATACAAGTACCGGATTAGAAAAGGATATAATATCTCCTGATATGTATAATGCGCTTGGTGCAATGCATGGGACAATTATGGTATTTCTTGGAGTGGTGCCAATGGTAGTGGGAGCTTTTGGAAACTATTTGGTTCCATTGCAGGTTGGAGCACCTGATATGGCATTTCCTAAATTAAATATGATGAGTTATTGGCTGTATTTTATAGGCGGTGCAATTATGTTGGCTAGCTTTTTCATTCCTGATGCACTTCCTGCACATTCAGGTTGGACATCATATGTACCGCTTGCTACTCTTTCATCTGGACCTGGACAAACATTTTGGATTTGTGGTATGATTTTCTTGATAGCTTCATCGCTTCTTGGTTCAACAAATATAATTGTTACTATTTTTCAACTTAGAGTACCTGGTCTAACTTGGATGAGATTGCCATTTTTTATATGGGCTCAATTGGTAACTTCTTTTTTATTACTTCTAGCTTTTCCACCTTTACAAGCAGCAGCAATATTTCAATTGTCTGACAGATTAATTGATACAGGTTTTTTTAATCCTTACGCTGGTGGTAGTGTTTTATTGTATCAGCATTTATTTTGGTTTTTAGCTCACCCTGAAGTTTATGTATTGATTCTACCAGCTTTAGGTATTGTTGCTGAGGTCGTAGCAAACAATATTAGAAAGCCTCTATGGGGATATAAATCTATGGTATACTCAAGTGTATGGTTAGGATTTATGTCTTTTATTGTTTGGGCCCACCATATGTTTTTAACTGGTATGGGAACAACTATGAGTAGTTTCTTCATGATAACTACAATGATTATTTCAATTCCATCAGTCATTATATTATCAGCTTTATTTTTATCACTTTGGGGAGGCTCGATTAGATTTAATACGCCAATGTTATTTGCGTTATCATTTCTTCCAATGTTTGGTATCGGAGGACTTACGGGATTGCCACTTGGATTAGCAACTGCTGACATTCACTTGCATGATACATATTATGTTATTGGTCACTTCCATTATGTGGTTGCACCTGGTACCATTTTTGCAATTTTTGCTGGAATTTATTTTTGGTTTCCAAAGATTACTGGCAAAGCAATGAGTGAAGTTTTAGGAAAAATACATTTTTATGGCTCATTTGTATGTATGAATGGAATTTTTATGCCTATGTTTTTACAAGGATTAACAGGTTTATCTAGAAGAATGGCAAATGGTGGTTATGACTACGCTCATGCTAAAGAGGTTTTATATTTAAACGAAATAATGTCTATTTCAGCATTTTTACTTTTCTTCTTCCAACTATTTTTCATTTATAACTTCTTTTGGACAATATTTAGAAAGAGATATGAAACAGAGACTGATCCAAATCCTTGGAATGCTACAACTATTGAATGGACGGATGCAACCTCTCCACCTTTAGGTCATGGTAACTTTGAGGTCATACCAAGTGTTTATAGAGGAGCATATGAATATAGCGTTGAAGGTCGTGATAAGGATTATTATCCACAAACAGAGGAATAAATAATTATGGATATTGAAATACCTTATAATGTTGAAGAAAGAAAAGATACTGGTTTATATAATAGTAAATTAGGTATTTGGTTATTTTTGGCATCAGAAATCATGTTATTTGGAGCATTATTTTCAACATACATCATTCTAAGAACTGGTGACCCTTTTTGGATGTTACATGTTAAAGAGGCTCATTTAAATGTACCATTAGCAACTTTGAATACAGCAGTTCTTATTTTGTCGAGTGTAACATTTGTTATGTCTTGGGTTTCACTTAAACTTAAAGATTTATCTAAATTCAAATTTTATATGGGCATAACATTATTATGTTCGGTAATATTTTTAGTTATAAAATATTTTGAATATACCTCAAAATTTGATGCAGGACATTTTCCGTGGACACATAATTTTTATGCAGTTTATTTTACTATGACTGGCTTACATGGTTTACATATCATCGGTGGAATAATTGTTAATGCTTATTTTTGGTTGCCTGTTGGTTCAAAGATGTGGAATACAGAGCCGGAAAGATTTACCAATAGAATTGAAGTAGCAGGACTTTATTGGCATTTTGTTGATTTAGTATGGATATTTTTATTTCCATCAATCTATTTACTATAGGAAAAATTTATGTCAAGTCATGATATACAATCACATATAAAAGTTTATCGAAATGTATTTTATGCACTGCTAGCATTTACAGTTTTAACTGTTGCAGTTTCATATATACCTTTTGAAGAATACACATTTTTGCCATTTAGTCCTATATTTTGGATATTATTTGTTGGATTATCTATAGCATGTGTTAAAGGATATTTAGTGTCAGCATATTTTATGCATTTAAATGATGAGAGTAGTACAATATACTATACACTTTTAGCATCAGTGTTATTTTTGTTTGTATTATTATTCATGCCAATGTCTTGGAGATCTAGTGGAGAGTCTCATTCATCGGAACATGAACAATATGTAGATACGGATAATTATGTAAAGTTTTATGAGCCAAAACATCATAATGAGGAAGATCACTAGAATGCCTTCAATTAAACATTTTCATATTATATTTGTGGTAGCATCGATACTTTTATTTGCATTCCTTGCATATTGGTCATTTACAAATGATATGATGTATTATTTTTATGGTTCACTTTTTTCGATTATTATAATCGGTTTTTATGGAATTAAATTTTATGCTAAAGTTAAGGAGTTGAGTTTATGATATGGATAGTTATGATAGCATTGATTGATATTTTATCAGCTTGTGCTGTATGTTACGGTGACCCTGATGAACCTGCTGTTAAAGCAGTGCAGGCAGGTATTTGGGTTTTACTTGGAGTTATTATGTTTGTTTTAAGTAGTATTGGTCTTTTCATGTATAATTTGGCCAAAAAATCACAGGAATCATAGTATGAATTTTATTAAATCATTTATTGATAGTTATATGCCGCCTAATTATTCTTCACACGGTCAACATATTGATAATTTAATATATTGGGTCCATTATTTGATGTTTATACTTTTTGTAGGATGGGGTGCATATTTCATTTATACACTTTTCAAATTTAGGCAGTCTAAAAATCCAAAAGCTAATTACGAAGGCGTAACTTCGCATTACTCAACATATGCTGAAGTTGGAGTCGTTTTGTTTGAAGCATTTTTACTGATTGCGCTTGCTTTACCTAAATGGCAGGATTTAAAAATAAATATTGACAAACCTCAAAATCAGCCAATTGAAGCATCAATTATAGATTTGAGAAATAGTTTTCTTGATATTGAAGGAGTTGAGCAAGATGATATAACGACTTTTTTCCCAGAAAATGAAATTAATAAAGATAAACAAGTAATACATATTATTGCTCAAACATTTAATTATAACATTCACTACCCTGGACCTGATGGTAAATTTGGACCAAGGCATTTACATTTAGTAAATGATGGTGAAGGAGAGTATATTGGACTAGATTGGAATCATCCAGATAGTAAAGATGACATTGTATTACAAGATGAGCTTATTCTTGAAGTAGGAAAACCGGTTTTAATTTACCTGACCTCAAAAGATGTAATACATAGTTTATTTTTACCTGAATTTCGAGTAAAACAGGATGCTATTCCAGGTCAAAAAGTTGCTATATTTTTTACACCTGAGAAGACAACCAAAGAATTTTTAGAAGATTTAAACCCATCTGAGGAATTTGTTTTATGGGATTATATTGCAGATCCTGAAAATTATGATTATGAATTTTTAGATTTTAATGGTGACCAAACTGCAGAAAATCAATCATCATTGAGAGCAGAAATATTTGATAAAAAATATGGAAGAGATACTTTTCAGATTGGATGTGCGCAGCTTTGTGGAAGTGGTCATTCTGCGATGGCTAAAGGAGATATGTTCATCGTATCAAAAGAAGATTACCAAAAATGGTATTTTGGACAAATGTGGGCAAAAAATAGTATTATTGTTGATGATGAAGAATGGGGAGATGACGATTGGTAAACATCAATTTTATAGAAAATATACTTTCCAATGAATAAAATATTAACAATAGATTATCAATCTCCTGAATTAGGACAGAAATTAACAACCTCTTTAAGAAATACTGGCTTTGCAGTAATTAAAAATCATCCAATTTCTCATACTCTAATTGATACAATTTATGATGAATGGAAAGTTTTTTTTAGCAAAGAAGTAAAAAATGACTATCATTTTGATTTAGTTAAACAAGATGGATACTTTCCATATTTATCAGAAAACGCTAAAGATAGTGACATCAAAGACTTAAAAGAGTTTTTTCATATTTATGATTGGGGTAGATATCCAACTGAATTATCAAATAATACAAATTTATTAGTTTCAGAATTTAAAAATATGGCGGATAAAATGTTGTTAGAAATTAACAATCACTCACCTGAAAATATAAAGAAAAAATATTCTATACCCTTAAATCAGATGATTAAAAATAGTGAAACTAATTTATTAAGAGTTATTCATTATCCACCACTCAACAACAAAGATAATCCAATGGCCATTAGAGCAGGTGCCCACGAAGATATTAATTTAATAACATTATTAGTAGCAGGTTCAGAACCTGGCCTTCAGGTACTTTCTAATGATGGCAAATGGATTGATGTATCTACTAGTCCTGATTATATAGTTGTCAATATAGGCGATATGTTACAAGAATGTTCAGGCGGGTATTTTCCTTCTACCACTCATAGAGTTATTAATCCATCTGAAAGAAATATGTCAAGATACTCAATGCCTTTTTTTGTACATGCAAGAGATGATGTTAAATTGTCTGAAAATTATACAGCAAAATCATATTTAGATGAAAGATTAAAAGAGATAGGTTTAAAATAACTTCTTAAATTTCAAGTTAATTAATGACAGTAATATGGCAGCAATAACATCGTAAATTGGCTCTATATCTGGATACAAAAAATTCCATAAAATCACTAGAATTAACCAAATAAAG
>CEUU01040982.1_pt1 | contig 13655 bp, 13 predicted proteins | sample 531321 | NCBI WGS metagenome assembly CEUU01 (sample SAMEA2622658, study PRJEB7988) | marine metagenome | isolation source: saline water (ENVO:00002010), including
CTTGAGAGCCTGTTGAAAGACGACAAAGGCCTCGCCGACGTAGTCGTGCCCTCCCAATCGGATCTGTTCCCATCCCACTTCGCCCACGCTCCCCCCCCACAGCGTATCATCCAGATCGAGAACAATAAGCTTCTTTGCCCGCCCCGTCAGCGCTCGAAGGACAGCCTTGACCTCGCCGACCGCCCGCCGAAACACGGAATTGGCAAAGGGAATCTTCCCCATATGCCACAGCTTAGCGTCGTAGACGCGCTCCGCACAGCTAGCCAACATAGAGTGCGTATCGAGTAGGTGAATCAGGGCGCTATCCTCAGCCAGCAAGACCAAGCGGGCGTTCATTTGCTGGACGGCCCACTGACAGCCGCCCCTTTTCAAATCGCCAGCACCCCGATTTCTAGCCGTCGGTGGCAGGGTCCACATAGGCAATAACAGGGCGCCCAGCCGGTCTTTCTTGGCGTGCAATAGTTCGACAAAGCGATCTACCCCAGAAGCTATCTCTTCCCTGGAAACGGCGCGGCCGAATTCGAGTTGAGCAAGCGCTGGAACAGCCGAATGTGGGCGCGTCCAAACAAGCGCGGCGGTATCTCCCTCCACGCCCGACCAAACCTCGTGCTCTGAAAGAAAAACGGGTTCGACAATCCCGTAAGGTGCTTCGATCACTTGCACCTGTGGGCTCTCCGTGTCGTTGCGCAAATACCCCGCAAGCGGAGCTATATTTGCATCGGAAACGAGCAGGCACGATGTCGTCATCACGTATCCCTCATACCAATCGCACTAGATAGGCGCACAGAAATGCAATGCTCTTGAACGGATTTTCCTCGGATTCCAATAGCGCTTCATCGGCCAAATTAACGCGCTGGCCACTCGCATCCTCTACTCCATTTTCCACTTCAGCTATCAGCTGTACTAAGCCAAGAGAATCGAGCGATCCACCCGGCCCAAAGAGCAGGGCATGGGGATCTTTTCCAATTTGGTCTTCGGCGCTACGCTGTAAATTGAGATCTGCAACCGCTTCGGCTACGATCCGCTCTACTAAAGAAGTTTCCACCCTTATCTCTCCTCCAGTTTCTCTGCCCATCTGCTGAGCAGTGGCTCCAGAAAATGACCTCTGTATATGCAATTTCGATAAATTGTAACACCACGCTCTGCAAGCCTCTCCATCCGTTCTAAAAGCGCCGTTGCATCTGCCCGATAGAACGATCGTCCCCCGACCTCCAAGCGATGACACACTGAATCGCTAATGTGTCGTTTAAAAAAAGGGCGCATTGATCGCCAGCGAGTACGCGGGTGAGCAACTAGCGTCGAAACAGTGTGCTCCTGCCCCGTCTCCGAGCGCACGCGTCCTTCATAGAACCGCTCGCGGTGCGTGTCCACGGGGAAGGCCACCCGTCCCATCTCTTCGACGCAGTGAACAGACGTCAGCACGTCCACATCCACGCCGAGACCAAGGATCAACCCGCCGCGCTCTGCTACCTGAGAGTACGGGCTCTTCTGGCCGCAAGGATAGGGATCACAGTGATGCGTTGCGACCAATTCTCCGGCAAGAGGTCCGACTGCCACAACTGAATGCGTCGGATGCAGGCTGCGCGCAGCGTCGGACTGACGCCGCGCCATCTCGGACAACAACCCCATCGCCGTAGGCGTTCGTCGAACATCAAATACCTCATCTCGCTCAAACCATCGCTCTGGACGCTCTAATAAATGAGTTGCAGGAAAGAGTAGCGTACCCTCAGAGCCAACGATGCGACGAAGCAGCGGCAGGAGGCGCGTAAAGGGAAACCCCAAGCCTAAAGCATCAACCGAAGAATGCACTATAGCAAGGTCGCCCTCTCTCAGACCCAGCTCATCGCGTACAATCCCCGCGAGGGCTTCCTCCTCAATCGGCTCCAAACTCTCCCTGTGGCGCACACGTTTGACCAGACGCCGGCCCATTCCATACGCGGTTCTTGGCAAGGCCCGACGCACTAACTCTTTTACCATGAGATCCATCGCGTGGATGAATAGTCTATCATAATACACTGAAAAATATTATGTTATCTCTTTCCTTGCAAAGAGCATTCACCCGCGCAACAGTCAGTTTGACATGGCCCGTACAGCCAAGCAATTTGCCGTCTCCCTCTATGAGCAACTCCACCTAGTGAGCCACCCCGGCCACTGGAGTACGCTTGTCCAACAGAGTAAACCATTCTCTTCGCACTCAGATCGAGACCACCTACAAGCCGCTTTGACCTGGCTTTGCCGAGCACACGATGCCTGTGGCGGACAGGGCGTCTCTGCCGGCTACTTTTTACGCCGCGGGTGGATGCCCGCCTACCCAGAAACAACGGGCTATATCATACCCACCTTCTTGGCCTGCCGGAGTTTGGAACCTTCCCTTGAAGACAGGGCCTGCCGCATGGGGAACTGGGAAATAGACGTACAGTTGCCCTCGGGAGCCGTGCGCGGAGGTATTGGCCTCAACACCTATCCCATCGTGTTCAACACGGGCCAAGTTATCTTGGGATGGACCTCGCTCTTCCGACACACGAACGACGAACGCTATCTATCCGCAGCCATGCGAGCCGCCGATTGGTTGGTAGACGCGCAGGACCCAGATGGCAAATGGGTCCGGTCAACCTACCTGGAGGCCCCCCGCGCCTATCACAGTCGCGTTGCATGGCCGCTACTGGAAGTCTTTGACCTCAGCAGAGACGAGCGCTATCGGAAGAGTGCGCTCGCCTTTATCGAGTGGCTCTTGCCACAGCAGTTAGACAACGGCTTTTTTCCGCATATGGCACTTGTCCCAGACGAGGTTCCCATCACCCACACCATCTCCTACACCCTGCGCGGCCTTCTAGAATGTGCCCGCCTCTTGGGTCCATCGGGAACGCACGCCAAACAGGCCGTACAGCAGTCGATTAACGAGATTATAGAACGCCATCCTACGGTCGGCCAAACGGGCTACTTAGCCGGCGCGTTGGATAGCGGGTGGCAGGCGCGCGCTTCGCATATGTGCCTTACCGGAAATGCCCAGCTAGCTCTCGTTCTTCTGGCCCTATCAGCCGACACTGAAGACTCGATGGCGCGTGCGGCACGCACCCTAATTGATCGCCTTAAAACCCATCATCCAATGGATCGTCGCCACCCTGGCATTCGCGGCGGCTTGCCATCTTCATATCCCATCAGGGGTGCCTACGTCCCGCATGCCATACTAAACTGGGGAACAAAATTTCTCGTTGACGCACTTTGGCAGGCATCCACCCTAGAGACGCGACAAGCGCCTTCCCAACGCGCTTGCTGACAGCAGGTGCATAGGCCATATTATCCATCGTTATGATTAGACCGTACGAAGGAAAAGACCTAAAACAGATCAAAGAAATCACAGCCATATGCTTTGACGGCGTCTCTATAGATCGCAATATCGAAGAGCGATTTGGCTGCGTGGGCGACCGCGATTGGCGCTGGCGCAAGCTCCGCCACATCGATGATGACGTGTCCGGAGAGCGAGCACGAGGCGTTTTTGTTTGGGAAGAAAACGGCCGCGTGGGAGGCTACGTGACGACTCGAATCGATCGCGAGAGTAAGATCGGCGGCATTCCAAATATTGCGGTAGATCCCGATCTGCAAGGCAGGGGTATTGGCCGCCATCTTCTGGAACACGCAATCGATTTTATGCGCAGTGAGGGCATGGAGTGCGCCAAGATTGAGACGCTGGCCCAGAACCCCGTAGGATCTCATCTCTATCCAGACGTAGGCTTCGAAGAAGTCGCCCGCCAGATTCACTATGTCATGCGACTACAGAAGGATGCTCAATGAACGCCAAAGAAGTGGCAGGAAACCGGGCTGCCAAATTCGCTCAGGACGGTATGATTGTTGGTCTCGGAACGGGCTCAACGGCTAAATTTGCCATACGCGCCCTGGGAAAACGCGCAGCAGAAGGCCTGCAAATCACGGCCGTATCGACCTCTATTGCTTCGACCAATCTGGCCGAATCACTCGGCATACGCGTCGCCACGTTAGAAGCGCACCCGGTCGTCGACCTAACCATCGATGGAGCGGACGAGGTCGACCCCCAACTCAACCTCATCAAGGGATTGGGTGGTGCACTCCTACGCGAAAAAATTGTCGCCTCAGCAACCCGAGAGCAAATTATAATCGTAGACGAATCGAAGCTCGTCCAACGCCTGGGCACAAAGGCTCCTCTCCCCATTGAGGTTATCCCCTTCGCCTGGCCCCTTATTCAACGCGCCCTGACAGAGAGAGACCTGCAGCCGGCTCTGCGCAAAGGAACAGACGGGGCGCCGTTTGAAACGGACAACGGCAATTTCATTATCGACTGCACGTTCCCATCCGGTATCAATCAGGCGACCGACTGCGACCGCTGGATCAACGCGCTGACGGGCGTGGTCGAGAACGGCCTGTTTATAGGCCTGACAAATCTAGTCATTGTCGGAGCAGAAGACGGCAGCTGTCGACTCATCAAACCTAGTTAGAAAGACGCACCTAACTCATAACGTCAGCACTGAGAGTAAATACTATGTCGGGAAAGCCCATTAGATCTTCGCGCCGCTCCTTTCTGCGGAAAGCGCCGCTGGCCGCTTCAGCCGCTCTGATAGCCTGCGGTCAGGCTCAGGAGGGAGATGCGCCCTCTGTTCAAACGCGCAAAAACTTCAAGTGGAAAATGGTTACGACCTGGCCCAAAGACTTTCCGGGATTAGGTACGGGCGCCAACCGTCTAGCCCAAACCATCGGGGACATGTCAGGCGGCCAACTAGAAGTCAAGGTATATGGAGCGGGCGAACTCGTTCCAGCCATGGGAGTCTTTGACGGCGTCGCAGGTGGCACTGCCGAAATGGGCCATGCCAGCGCCTACTATTGGAAGGGGAAGCACGAGGCAACCCAGTTTTTTTCTGCAGTCCCTTTCGGTTTAACAGCGCAAGAAATCAACGGCTGGCTCAGCTATGGCGGAGGCCAAGAACTGTGGGACGAGCTTTATGCAGGTTTTGGCCTGAAGGCTTTTCCCGCTGGCAATACCGGCGTGCAAATGGGCGGCTGGTTTAACAGAGAAATTAACACCCTAGGAGACTTCTCCGGGCTCGTCATGCGCATGCCTGGACTAGGCGGAGAAGTCCTCCGCCGCCTTGACGCAACGGTGCAAAACCTGCCCGGCGGGGAAATATTTCAAGCGCTCAAAACGGGTGCCATCGACGCTACGGAATGGGTTGGCCCGTACAATGACCTCGCATTTGGTTTTCACCAGGCGGCAAAATATTACTACTGGCCCGGCTGGCACGAACCGGGCACTACGATGGAAGCAATGATCAACCGAACCGCCTGGGAGGCCCTACCGACTGATCTGCAGCACATTGTGCGGCACGCCTGTCAGTCAACCAACGAAAATATGCTCGCGGAATTTACTACTCGAAACGGAGTTGCACTCAAGACGCTAGTCGAGAAACACGGAGTGCAGCTAAAGCGCTTTTCGGACGATGTCCTCACAGAAATAGGGCGCGTCGCGCGCGACGTAGTGGGTGAAATTGCCGCCAAGGATCCGCTCTCAAACAGCGTCTACGCTTCTTTTAACGCATACCGCAGTCAGTCCGTGTCCTACACGCGTATTTCCGAGGAAGCGTACACGATGGCCCGCGCGTTCACGGAAGCCTGATGGAGCGCATCAATCAGTTTATCGGCCGCACCATCCCCTGGTGTACGCTAGGTATGGTTCTGGTCACCTTTGTTATTGTTGTGCTGCGCTACGCATTTGAGCGTGGCTGGGTGTGGATGCAGGAAATCGTGATCTACCTACACGCGTTCACCTTTTTACTGGCCGCCGGATACGCGCTAGCACGCGATGAGCACGTCCGCGTAGATATTCTCTATCGCCCAGCTTCTCCCCGGCGAAAGGCTTGGATCAACTTACTGGGTAGCTTATTTCTGCTCATACCTATGTGCGCCGTGCTCTTCTATCATTCCTATCCCTACGTGATTGCCTCTTGGTCCGTTTTAGAAGGATCTAAAGACGGCGGTGGCTTGGAGGCGGTCTTTCTGCTCAAAACGGCCATACCGCTTTTCTGCCTTCTGCTCTTTGCGCAGGCCCTTGCAACGATTCGTCAGTGTATCTCTACGCTACGCAATAATTCATGAACGAGCTCTATCCCGTAGCCATGTTCGTGGCCACCTTTATCGTACTTCTTTCCGGTTTTCCAGTGGCGTTCTGTCTGGCCGGTACGGCCCTGGTATTTGCGGGCCTTGGGCTGCTAACCGGACACTTTGACAGTGCCTTTTTATCTGCATTGCCCTCGCGTATCTACGGCATTATGAGTAATGAAACCCTCATTGCCGTGCCGCTTTTCGTCTTTATGGGCGTTGTGTTGGAGCGAGCAAAAATAGCGGAGGACCTGCTCGAGAGCATGTCACAGCTCTTTGGCGGTCTGCGGGGCGGTCTGGGCATTTCCGTTTGCCTCGTAGGCGGCTTACTCGCCGCCTCAACGGGGATCGTCGGCGCAACCGTGGTAACAATGGGGTTGATCTCCCTACCTGCAATGCAGCGCAGAAATTACTCGCCCGAGCTTTCCACGGGCATTATTTGCGCATCGGGAACGCTGGGTCAGATCATACCTCCGAGCATCGTACTGGTAATCCTAGGAGACGTCGTTTCATCTGCCCATCAGCAGGCCCAGCTCAAATTGGGCAATTTCTCTCCCACTTCAATCTCTGTAGGCGACCTGTTTCTTGGGGCACTGGTGCCCGGCATACTGCTGATGGCACTTTACATTCTCTATATAGTCGGCCTAGGTTTATTGAAGCCCGAAACGGTGCCACCCCTTCCCAAAAATGAACGCCAGGACGTAGCCAACCTCACTTTCTTACGCCATCTCATTAGGGTCTTGGCCCCACCGCTCGCTCTAATTGCCGGTGTGCTCGGTTCTATTCTTTTCGGCATAGCAACGCCCACAGAGGCAGCTTCAGTAGGTGCCGTTGGCGCCATGCTACTTTCGAAACTCAAGGGGAATTTTACCCGAGACGTACTCCGCGATGTCATGCGTTCAACGACCAAGATCAACGCCATGGTTTTCACAATTCTCATTGGGGCGTCTTTTTTCTCACTTGTGTTCCGCGGCTACGGGGGCGACGACATTGTAGCACATCACTTGCAAAGTATGGATGGAGGCGTAGCCGTATCTTTTCTCGTAGTCATGGTCGCCATGTTCCTACTCGGCTTTTTCCTAGACTTCTTTGAAATTATTTTTGTCGTAGTGCCTATCGTGGGACCCGTCTTACTGGGCATGGGGCTCGATCCCATCTGGTTCGGCGTCATGATTGCCCTCAATCTGCAAACTTCTTTTTTAACGCCCCCGTTTGGGTTCTCCCTTTTTTATTTGCGCGGTGTCGCCCCTGCAACCATCAGCACACCGCAGATTTATAGAGGAGCCATTCCCTTCATCGGCCTGCAGTGCATTCTCCTACTGTCGCTTTGGTTTTATCCTGATTTGGCAACGCATTTGCCCAGCCTCGTAAACCAGTAGAAAAAGTTTAACCTCCAAACCAGAGGCAACACGAGTTGGCCCACGTCGGCAACAGCATACGCTATCCAAGCACGACGTTGGTTAACCCGGTCTCTGCAAGCAGAAATTGACAACGAATTCTTAAACGAAAAACAAGCTATGGCCTTAACTAGGCGATTTATGCGAAAAAACCAACTTGCCTGTTCTTATATTGAAGGCACGCGCAACATACTGGCTAAGGTTTGACCCATGAAACTTTACTGCCCTCAATGCAGTGATTCTATAGCCGACTCTCCCCGCATTTACTGCTGTCCTTCTTGCGGCGGTCCCCTCGCCTGTGCGCAAGAGCCGGCCTCTTTCCCTAGAGAGCTCTTAGCGCTCCGCCCGCACACGCCCTGGCGCTATGCTGAAGCACTGCCCGAATGGGCAGGACAGTTGTCTTTAGGAGAAGTTATCTCCCCGCTCGTGCCATTCGATGTAAACGGACGTTCTATACTACTCAAATGTGATCAGGCCCAGCCAACTGGATCTTACAAAGACCGCGGTGCAGCCCTTATGGTGCGTTTTTTACAGCAGAGCGGGGTACGAAAAGCAGTAGAGGATTCTTCTGGCAATGCAGGGGCCTCTATTGCAGCATACGCCGCCCGAGCGGGTATCCGATTAAAAGTTTTTTGCCCTACTTCTGCCTCGCCCGCCAAACTCGCACAAATAAAGCGCTATGGTGCAGAGCTAGTATCAATCGAAGGGCCGCGACCAAACGCCACCAAAGCACTCCTCGCTTATATTGACCGAAGTGATGCCGTATACGCATCCCACCTGTGGAATCCCCTGTTTATATATGGCATTCAAACGCTGGCATTCGAGCTAGTCGAACAGTTAGAGTGGCAGGCGCCCGACGTTGTTTTCTGTCCAGTCGGAGCGGGAAGTATTCTACTTGGATTATACGAGGGGTTTACCCGAATGCAGGCAGCAGGTACGATTGATAGATTACCCCGACTCGTTGCGATACAGGCCCAACGCGTCGCTCCCCTCTATTCGGCCTGGCAGCAAGGGGCGCACGACGTAATGCCCTTTGCTGCCCCGCGGAAAACCCGGGCCGAAGGGATCGCACTGCCCAAGCCGGTGCGTGGACAGATGCTCTTAACAGCACTACGCGCAACGGGCGGCGACGTTATTTCCGTTGATGAGAAGGCCATAGAACAGGGACTCAAAGCACTGGGCCGCGGTGGCCTTTGCATTGAGCCGACTTCGGCCGTAGTCTGGCAAGGCATACGCACCTACTGCGAAAATCATACGGTAGAGCCCAATAAAAAGCTTATTGCCATTCTGTCAGGCCACGGACTCAAAGGACTAACTTAAAGGACCAGTACTCCCAGTACTATGGTACTTTGGCCCGCTAGCTAAATGATTGCACGGTAGGCTTAATGACCAACAGCGGCACGCAGGCACGCGGGGGCAAAGCTGCCACAAAGCACACGGCCTTTGCGACATCTTCGGGCTGCAGCATGGCCGCCCGGCGAGCCGCACTAACGGGCTCGACTCGCTGGTCAATTATCGGCGTATCTACTTCACCCGGACAGATCGCACAGGCACGAAGGCCATTTTCCACTTCTTCCTCATTCAGCTGCTTGCTCAGCGCAACAACGCCATGTTTAGTAGCCGAATAGGCGGCACCAGCCACTTTACTCGCACGCATACCCGCAATCGATGCAACGTTAATGACAACGCCGGCTTCTCCTGCTCGCAGAGCGGGCAGTAGAGACCGGGTGACGTTAAATACTCCCGTCAGATTGATATCGACGGTGCGATCCCAATCGTCCAGATCTACGTCGGCAATGGATCGAGGATTGGTATTGACTCCCGCATTGTTGACGAGCACATCCACGTCACCCCACTTTTCTAAGGCATTCTCAACAGCGGCCTGTATCTGTACCCGGTTAGACACGTCACAGTTTGTAAGGCACACCCGACCCGGATCGACACCTCGAGCCGCTTCGCGCAGGGCCTCCGAGCGACGCCCCCACATGTGCACACGCGCACCTGCCCCAACTAAAGAGTGAGTAATGGCTCTTCCAATTCCCGTCCCCGCTCCTGTCACAATGGCAACTGATCCAGTTAAATCACTCATGGAGCTTAACTTGCCTTAAGTGCCCTGAGAGCACGAGCCCCTTCGCTTTTCTTATAGAATCTATCAAGTGGGAAACATCCCGACACTATGCCGTTTCGAGGCGCTGTAGTGCAATCGCTAAATGTTCTACAGATCATTTTCCGCACCATCTCCCCTCTGTAAAGAACGTCGCGTGGCAGTTCAGGATAAGAAAGAACCATCCTTCCGAGACCGGGAAAATCGACTTTATTCGCCCGCACATAGTGCTGGGCCACATGGGGCAGGAATTCTTGCAAATAAGAGTAACCCGAACCCACAATTGCCAACTGAGGAAAGCGGTCTTTCATTGCGGCAACAGCGTTGAGTTGACGTGCCACACCAACCAACGGATCTTCTGGCGGCTGGTAACCATCAGAAGGAGGGAAAAGCGCAGGACGCTGAATATGGGGGTTATAATAGGGGCTGCCACAGGATATATTGATGAGTTCTACTCCCAGACTGCTAAGCAGATCGATAAACTGAAATCCCTCGTTTAGATCCAACCGCAGCGGGTCAGACGGGTCGAGCCCAAAACCGTATTCATAGGGCAATGCGGCGGTGAAATCTTCAGGAATACCGCTCCCCATAAGCCTTTCGTCGCCACCATCTGGGTCGGGGCGAAATGGAACAAAGTCGAAGACACTCAGGCGCACTCCCACCTGCAGGCCGGGCGCCTCGCTTCGAATGCCTTCGATAATTTCTCGGACAAATCGCGTGCGATTTTCAAACGAACCGCCGTAAAGTCCAGGACGCCGATAGGCGCTCAGGAATTCATGCCCCAGATAGCCATGGCAGTGCTTCACATCAACAAATTGATAACCGACTTCCCAAGCCAATTTAGCTCCGCGAACATAATGTCCAACGAGGTCGCCAATATAGCTATCTTCCATCAGTGGATAACCTTTGTCGAGACCAAACTTGCTATCGAGAATAGGATGGTGATAAAGAATAGCTGGCTCCATACGGTCTTTGCGGAATGGACGGCAAAAACGCCCTGAATGCGTCAACTGGAGACCCAACAACAAATCATCTGTACTGTCCATCACTTCTCTGTGTGCATTTAACAGGATCTGGCGTAGTTCCTCCATCGATGTCTGGGTATCAGGACGAGCCATAAGCTGATTTGGATTTGCCCTTCCCTCAGGTACTACGGCAAAAGCCTCTCCGCCCCAAATAAGCTTTGCTCCGCTCAGACCAAAATTGCGCCACCGCCGACGTGTTAAATCGGTAGGATGACCATTCTCCGTGGCGTCCCATCCCTCCATTGGCTGTATGCAGAAACGGTTCCCCACAGTAAACGATTCAAGGGAGTACGCATCGGAAAGTGGAGATTCAGGGGCTCTCATTACCTCGTCGTCGCAGTCCATTTCAACACCGATAGAGGCGAGATGAGAGCGAAAAGCCTCAGTACTTTTAAAGCTTGAAATACGCGGATAGCGGACCCTTTCACTCACTCGACAAACTCCTCTTTAACTGTTGACAATTTAGCAATCGACACAGCCCAAACGCATCCTACAATTATGGTTGCAATACTGATGAGTTGTGCTTCACTCAATCCCCACAATACGCGAGGATTAATGCGTATCGATTCCACGGCAAAACGTGCTAAACCGGATAGTACGAGGTATGAGCAGAAACTCAAGCCGGGGAGAGAAATGCGATCTCGAAGCAGCCATAGACAGCCGAAAATACCCAAATGAGACAGTGTTTCATAGACAGGAGCTGGATGCACCTTCTCCAAGGTCGGCACAACGCCGTTGGGATAAGCCATTGCCCAAGGCAAGTCGGTAGGCACACCATAATCTCCATCGCCTGCTAACTGGCAGCCGACTCGGCCAATAGCGTATCCTACAGCAAGAGCCATACCTCCTGCGTCAGCCACAGTCAATAGAGGAGCAGAACGACGATACATCTGCCACATAACCGCGGCAGTGGCTACGATAAATCCTCCGTACCAGGTCAAGCCATAACCGGAAAATATCACGTCGAAAAGCTCACCCCACTCTAGTTCAGAAGGTGTCTCAAAAAGCACGAAGTATAGCTTTGAACCAATCAACCCACCAATCATAGCGGTGGTAATTATAGAAGAGGCCAGCTCTTCTCCATCGGGCACTTCCCTGCGTTTGAGCTCTCGCGTCAACACGGCTAGCGCCGCCAAAAAACCCAAGGCAACCATGAGGCCAAAGCTGGCAATGGTTATCGGACCAATTTGTAATAGGTATGGATACATGAGAAACTGAGCGTAAGCTACAAAAAAACCTGACGTCGCATACAATTAGTCGTCGACATCTGCCAGCACCGGATCAACAGCGCCTTCTCTCTTTAGCAAGTGACGACGCAGTCCCGGAAGGTGCGTATGCTGATAGTATTGTTCCCAATCAATCTGACGGACATCCACGTTAAAAATGCGCTGCTCTTCGGGCGGCAGAGACTCATACAGCTCGAGCATTTTAACCATTTGGAAGCGACAGTCCAGCGTTGTATAGGGGCTAAACAGATCCACAAAGTACTGGACGCGTTTCAGCCGAGTTTTAATTGCTCCCAGTCTCCTCTTCTTTCGGTTTGTCTTATGACCCTGCGGCAATTTATCTAACAGCCACTGCTGTACCTCAATGGGATACACATATCGCCATCGCAACGCACGTCGAAAGGAGCCTACACTGGGAAAGGTCCAATCTACCAACTCCGGACGTGAGCCGTCTTTTGCCAGCAGAGGGTGGGCCGAAAAGTAGCTCTTCACATATTCGAACATTTCGGTATTAAAAAGCGGATTCTGGCCGCTCGTGGCGGCGTGAAAGACGCGGACTGTTTCAGCATCGGCACGGACTGGTGCCAGCACAATCGCATTAATAACAATGTCGATCGGGACTAGATCCATGGCAGCACCGCGGCGGGCAGGAAAATCTGGAACTATACCGCGACCGTAGGCAACGACGAGCGGGTCAGTCACCTTGAGACCGTGGATCCAACCCGGCTCAGGATCGCTCAGACTGCTCTCCGTAATGGCAGGACGCACGATCACCAAAGAAACCTTTCCGCGCTTTTTGACTAAAAGCTGCTCTCCCATTCCCTTGGTATACGTATACACGTCATTCCAGCCACGAGCTCGAGCTCTTTTCATGCCTTCGCGAACCAACTCGCTTTCAATCCAGCGCCGGCGATGCCCCTCTATTAGCTTGGTCAGTCGCGCTTCTGAAAACGAGGCAGAACGGCTCTGTTCGAGAATTTCACGGCGAAAAATAGCTTCCTGCTCGACGCTCTCAGCGCGAGCACGAATCTCGGTGCAACGGGAGAGACCCTCTGCAATCTCTCGCTCGACGTCGAAAGGTTCACCGACGTAATCACCCTCGACAATCTGCTTTATATCCCGATCGACAGGCAATAAATCCTCTGCGATAGACCCGGCCTGCCGACCGCTTACATAGGCAGTGGACACGTGAACTAGGATGGGGTTCTTTTTACACGCTCTTGCCAGTTCGAGTATTTCTTTCGGACCGAGCGTATTCAGCTGAAGAGAATGGTCGAGTGGGTCATCAAAAGACACCGTAGCCGCACAACTTACCAGTATATCAAGCTCGTCTTGCAGCTGTGCATACACCGATTCCCCGAGACCTAAGACCGGTTTGAGCATATCGCATTCAACAGCGACTACTTTTTGGGCAGACGCAGCAAATCCCTCTGGATCTTCTTTTCGAAATCGATCGAATACGGCCGCTTCATTTAAAAGCGTGCGCAACCGCTGATCGACTGAAACCTCCGTCCCATCTCGATTCTTCGCCGCTCTAATAGGCACGTAAATCTTAACTATACCGGGAAGGCAACGCATCATCTTAGCCAGAAGGCCTTGACCATAGAAACCCGTGCCCCCAGTCAACAAGACCGTCCGTCCTTCGTAGAATTCTCTTATCATTACACAGTAAAAGCCCAGTTTTTCATCCTGTACAGCGTGTGTAATAGACACATAAATACATTGTACGATCAAACTTGTAAATATAGGAACTTGTCTATTCAATCACAAGGTTTAGGGA
>CEUU01008152.1_pt1 | contig 13608 bp, 24 predicted proteins | sample 531321 | NCBI WGS metagenome assembly CEUU01 (sample SAMEA2622658, study PRJEB7988) | marine metagenome | isolation source: saline water (ENVO:00002010), including
TTGTCATCCTCGATGAAGCGGATTTCCTTACAATTCAAGCGCAAGCGTCATTAAGAAATGTAATTGAATCATTTTCAAGATCTACACGTTTTATTATGACGTGTAATTTTATAGAAAGGATAATAGACCCATTACAATCAAGATGTCAAGTACTAAAAATAGTACCCCCTAGTAAAAAGGAGATAGCAAAACATTTAAAACAAATATTAGATATAGAACAAACAAAATTTGAAGTTGAAGCTCTCGTTAACATAGTTAATACCCATTATCCGGATATACGAAAAATGTTAAATACAATTCAGCTATCAACCAAAGATAATGAATTAGCATTAGATGAATCAATCATAGTATCATCTAATTATATAAAACAAATTATAGAAGAACTAAAAAATAAAAAAACAAATTTTAGAAAATTAAGACAAATAATAGCAGATTCAGGTGTTAAGGATTTTGAAGGATTATATAGAGCATTATTTGATTATGCTTCTGAGTATGCAGTAGGTAGAGAAGGTAGTGTAGCTATGATTTTAAATGAACACCAATACCATTCAAATTTTAGAATAGATAAAGAAATTAATATAGCAAGTGCGTTAGCCAAAATTATTGAAATTAAAAAACCACAAGTAATATGAGTACTTTCAAACCAGGAAAATTAACATCTTCAAAAAAGTTTTTTGATCCTAAAACTAAAATGATGAATGAACATGCTTGGGAATGGGCTAAGAAAGAAGGTAAAATGAACATTGGTGAAGGAGATGCTCTTTGGAGAACTGGATTAGCATATATAACTTGGAAAGAACCTATCATAAAAGAAGGTATTTTAAGCTGTTACAGATATGTACCTGTAGGACATCACTTTAAAAAACCTTTTTACCAAGCTATGAGACATAGTGGTAGATGGGGGGAAGATGATGTGACTAGAGATCAAGTTATAATGTCTTTAGCAGCACTTAAAGTTAATAAAGACTTAGAAGAATTAGATGAAATAGCTAGTAAACTTCCTTATAGATTATCAAGAAAATATAAAATGACTCCTGATATGTGGTTTTGGGTTAAAACTTTAACTTGTACAAAACATTTAAAATTATATACTAATCTTTGTTGTTTTTTTCAAATAATTGAAAAATTTATAGCTTTTAACCTTAATAAAGTAATAGCTAAAATATGTGGTTTTAAAAGAGATATTATAAAAAATAATGATTATACATCAAGAGTTCATTATGATTTAAAAGAAAATTGGAATGGTTTTCAAACCAAAATAGCCAAAGCTTACTATCAGGGTTTTGCTTATCATTTAGCTTGTTGGCAAATTTATACATTACCTAAAAATTGTAATACTTTTTTAAGGAGAGTATTAACAAAAATGATGCTAAACTATTGTGAAAAAGAAAATTATCTTTGTAGAATTTTATTAGGAGATACAACAGTGACATTAGAGGAAGTACAAAATTATGAGTCAAGAGAAGGTTTTAGATGGCAAGCTTATTTAGATGGTAGTTGGCCAAATTATAATGGTGAAAAATCAACAACCTGGAAGAAAAAATATTTAAAACACAATCAATTAGATAAAGATTGTTTAATAACAATGTATAATACAATAAAAAAAATACAAGTAATATGAAAAATATAAAGTGGTGTGGGTATGAATGGCTTCCAAGAGAAAGATGGGGAAAATATCACCCAAAAAAACCATATTGTTATTATGACCCTGAAGCTATAGATTGTGATAAAGATGAAAATTTAGTATTAAAAACCCATGTAAATCCAAAAATTTTTAAAGGTAAAGAACTTCATTATAATTCTGAATTAAAAAAATTAGAAATTCCAATAGGAGTAGGATTAATAACTAGTAAAAAAGGGTTTGATTATGGATATTTTGAAATAGAGGCAAAATTACCCAAAGGAAAAAATTTATGGCCTGCTTTTTGGATGAGTCCTTTTGAAAGTTGGCCCCCTGAAATAGATGTATTTGAAGGTTATACTAAAGAAAAAGATAATTACTTTCATTTTAACTGGAAAAATCCCTTTGGTTTCTGGAGAGTAGAAACAAATTTCCATTGTGGTAAAGAGCCTAAAAATTATAATTTAGGAGCTAAAACACATTGGTTAGGGTTTAAAGATCCTACAAAACATTTTAACAAATATGGATGTCTATGGACATCAGATAAAATAGAAATATTCTATGATGGTAGGTTAGTTAGAAAGTTAACTGATAAAAAATTATTAAAAGAATACCATGGTAAATCTATGTGTGTTAAAATTAATGCTCATGTAGATAAAAATGTGGATAAGGAAAATCACAAAACAACAAAATATATAATTAAAAATTTTAAATACGAAAAATTATGAATAATACCAAACAACAAGGACTAAACATAGATTTTAAAAACACCACGGCTATAGAAGGATTTGATGGAGGACATTTATTTGGTCAAGCTTTTGTACTAAGAAAAGTATCAAAATTTGTAGCAGGAACAGATGAGGACGCAATGCTTCCAATACCTGTATTTTATGATTTAGAATCAAAAAAAATTATAACAGACTCAATCCCACCAGAATTAAGAGAAGAATATAAAGATATTTCTATATAATGTTAGGAAAGGGTATTCGAAAAATAAACATGAAGACCCAATTATTATTCAATGGGTGGTGGGCTCATTACCATCCTAATTGTTGGTTTAAAAATTCAGAGGATACTCAATATTTGGAAAATGGAGTATTAGTTGGATTTAGACCTGAAAAAGAAGGATTAACCATGAAGAAAGCATATGAAAGATCAAAAAAAGAACAAAACAAAAAACATATTTGATTGGCTTAGTCACATAACTTTATACAAATCCTCTGCTGAAGAATTTACGGATAATGATTGGGAAAATTTTAACTCATATATGGTACATAGATTTATGAGTATGCATTTATATTACGTTGAAATTGCGGATTATGCCCAATCTTTAATGCCAAATAATAAAAAAGAAATATATAATTTTTACAAAGAAATGATACCTAAACGTAAAGTTTGGGCTCCTTATATCAAATCTAAAACAAAGCAACCAAATAAAGAATTAGTAGGATATATATCTTCTTATTTTGAGGTTGGATCCCGAGAAGCTCTTTCGTATATTGATATAATGAATAAAAATGAAATAACCCAAACATTACAAAAAATGGGTTTAGAAGATAAAGAAATAAAATCCTTACTCAAATGAAAAAAAGTAAAGTTATAGAAGCCTTAACAGCCCAGGCTGAAGCAGATATAATAAAAGCTATAATGGCATTAGACTTATTAGAAAACCAAGCAGTAGGAATTGGTGATCACACAGTAAATGATTTTTTAGCAGATGCAACTGAAGCATTAAATTTATTGGCTGAAGCAGATGATAGATTAGAAGCAATAGAAAAATATTTAAAATGAAAGACCAATTTATAGAAGATTTATTAGAATCAAGAAAAATAAAGGGATATATTGAAGATGAAATAAATCAAACAATTACTATTTTTGAAGAAGACTATCCTGAATTATCTCAAGAATTTAAAAAAATTACTGATGAAATGTATGAAACATTTGCTCGTAAACATATGGATTATGGTTTACAAAATATTTCATTAGGTGGTGATTTAACTAAAGAAAACGATAAAAAATTTTCATTAACGGGACTAGCAATTAGATTAACGGATAAAGTATCTAGATTAAGAAATCTATTAGTAAATGGTAAAAATTTTGTTAAAGGTGAAGGAATGGAAGACACGTTTTTAGATGTAGCTAATTATGGTATAATTGGTTTATTAGTAGGGCGTGATAAGTGGAAAAAATAAATGCCTAAAATTCCCACGATAGTAAAGGAGATACAACAAACTCCTAAAAGAGAAGTTAATTATGCTTTTCAAAAAAACATTTCATATTCACAATATTCAATGTGGAAAAAATGTCCTAAACAATGGGCATTGCAATATAGAGACGGTCATAAAATTTATACCCCAAGTGTCCATACTGTATTTGGAAAAGCATTACATGAAGCATTTCAACATTATATTCAAGTAATGTATGATAAAAGTGGGGTAGCAGCTGATAGAGAAGATATAAATGAAATTTTAAAAGATAAAATAAGAGAACACTACCAAGATGAATATAAAAAGAATAATAACCAACATTTTTCAAATCCAGGTGAATTAAGTGAATTTTATCAAGATGGAGTTGAAATATTAAATTATTTAAAAAAACATAGAGGTAAATATTTTTCAAAACGAGGTTGGCATTTAGTTGGAATTGAAACTCCCATTACAATTCCTCCTTTACAATACAATCCTAATATTTTATTTATGGGTTATTTAGATATTGTGATGTACAATGAGCGTTTAAATAAATTTAAAATAATAGATATTAAAACATCTACTAATGGTTGGAAGTTAGATTATGTTAAAAAAGATGAAGACAAACAATTTCAACTTATACTATACAAAAAATTCTTCTCAGAACAGTTTAATGTAGATGAAAAGAATATTGATATTGAGTTTTTCATAACAAGAAGAAAAGTATATGAAAGTGGAGATTATCCACAAAAACGATTTCAAATGTATTCCCCTCCATCAGGAAAAATAAAAATAAGTAGAGCAACTCAAGCAATAAATGGGTTTATAAAAGAATGCTTTAATGGAAACGAATACTCACAAAAAGAAATGGATCCTAACCCAAGTAAATGGAACTGTACTTTTTGTGCTTTTAAAGAAAATAAAAAATTATGTGGATTAGGTGTAGGCTTTTAAAACTATACATATTTACATATATAATTATTAATAAAAACAAATAAAATGGCTGCAAAAACAGACAAAACATTAACAAGTGTTAAAATACAAAGTGATTTATTTCAAGAATTTAAAATTGAATGTGTAAAAAGAAAATTTTCATTTCAAAAACTTGCCGATCGTGCAATTTATTTGTATCTTACAGATGAAGATTTTAGAAAACAAATCACAAATCAAACTAATTTAGAGTTATAGTAAAAAATATGGATAAAAGTTTTAAATACCTCCCCCCCAATAAAAGAAAAAAAATACTCTTAATATGTGATGATATTAGAGTACCTTCAGGAGTAGCTACCATAGCAAAAGAAATCATCCTCCATACTTCCCAACATTTTAATTGGGTTCAAATAGCGGGATCTGTAACACACCCTGATAAAGGAAAAAGATTGGATTTAAGTTATGATATTAATAAAGAAATGGGGTTAGAAGATTCTAGTGTTATTTTATATCCCTCTGATGGGTATGGTAATAACGATATGGTAAGGCAACTTATAAGACTAGAAAAACCTGATGCTCTCTTTATTATAACTGATCCAAGATATTTTATGTGGTTATTTGAAATGGAGGGGGAAATTAGAAAACAAATTCCAATTATTTATTTAAACATTTGGGATGATTATCCCGCCCCTTTGTATAATAAAACATTTTACCAATCGTGTGATGTTTTATTAGGTATTTCCAAACAAACAGTAAATATAAATAAAATTGTTTTAGGTGAGGATGTTAAAGATAAGATAATTAAATACACCCCTCACGGATTAAACCCAAACAATTATTATCCTTTAAAAAAAGATTCTAAGGAACTTCTCCAACTTAAAAAAGAAATGTTTGGTAATCAAGAAGTTGATTTCATAATGTTTTTTAATTCTAGAAACATAAGAAGAAAACAAATCCCAGATACAATGTGGGCTTTTAAAATGTTTCTAGATTCTTTACCTAAAGAAAAAGCTAAAAAGTGTTTTTTTATTCTCCACACAGACTTAACCCATGAAGCAGGTACTGATTTAGTAGTTATAGAAGAGTTATTATTTTCAAAAGATTACCCAAATGCTATAAAATTTTCTCCTAATAAATTGCCTATTAAGGATTTAAATAAACTATATAATATAGCAGATGTCCAGATTTTACTGACATCTAATGAAGGATGGGGGTTAACCTTAACAGAGGCAATGCTATCAGGAACTCCTATTATAGCAAATGTTACGGGGGGGATGCAAGACCAAATGAGATTTGAAGATGAAAACCAAAAATGGTTTACTCCTTCCCCAGAAATCCCATCAAATAATACAGGAAAATATAAAAAACATGGTGAGTGGGCATTCCCTGTTTACCCTTCCTCAAGATCAATTCAAGGGTCACCTGTTACACCTTATATTTGGGATGATAGATGTAAACCTGAGGATGCAGCTGATAGAATAAGAGAAGTATATGATTTAGGACATGAAAAAAGAAAAGAATTAGGTCTTAAAGGGAGAGAATGGTGTTTAAGCGATGAAGCAGGATTTACTTCTCATATTCAGGGAAAAAGAATAATAGAAGCTTTAGATGAATTATTTGATACATGGAAACCAAAAAAAGGTTATAAGTTAATTGATACTAATCAAGATATTAAAAAAACCCAAACCCATAAGTTATTATATTAAAAATGAACAAACCCACATTAATATTAAGTTGCCCTATAGATACCTATTCAGGGTATGGTTCAAGAGGAAGAGATATAGCTAAATCCCTTATTGAATTAGATAAATATGATATAAAAATATTACCTCAAAGATGGGGAAATACACCTTGGGGTTTTATAGAAGACCACAATGAATGGAAGTTTTTAAATAATCACATAATTAATCAACCTCAACATATAACAAAACCTGATATTTGGGTTCAACTAACAATACCTAATGAATTCATCCCCCAGGGTAAATATAATATAGGAATTACTGCAGGAATTGAAACAACAGCATGTCCTCCTGAATGGATTAATGGGTGTAATAGAATGGATTTAGTGTTAGGCTCCTCAGAACATTCTATTAAGGTTTTTAAAGAGTGTAAATTTCAAAAAACAGATAAAAATACAGGACAAATTGTAGATACAATTGAATTATCTACAAAAACAGAAGTATTATTTGAGGGGTTAAATCTAGATATATATAAACCCATTAAATCCACTTTAGATTTATCAGGTATTAAAGAATCTTTCTGTTATTTGTTTGTAGGACATTGGATACAAGGTGATTTAGGTCATGACAGAAAAAATATAGGTTTATTAATAAAATCATTTTGTGAAACCTTTAAGAATAAATCTCCCCAACCTGCTTTAATATTAAAAACCTCCCACGGCTCAGTTTCTCAAACAGATAAAGAAAGAACTTTACAAAAGATTAAATCAATAAAATCATTAGTAAAAGGAAAATTACCTAATATATATCTTTTATATGGAGAATTTTCAGACCAAGAGATAAATGAGTTATATAACCACTCTAAAGTTAAAGCTATGGTAAGTTTAACTAAAGGAGAGGGTTTTGGCAGACCTTTATTAGAATTTACCCAATCCAAAAAACCTATTATCACTACAGGATGGTCAGGCCATACAGATTTTCTTAAACCTGGTATGAGTGTATTACTCCCGGGTGTTTTAGGGGATATTCATTCAAGTGTGAAAAATGATTGGTTTATAGAAGGAGCAAAATGGTTTGATGTTAATGTTAATATTTTATCTAAAACTTTAAAAGATACTTACAAAAAATACAAATCTTTTCTTCAAGGATCTAAAGAACAAGCTAAACATTCAAAAGAAAATTTTAGTTATGAAAAAATGAAAGAAAAGTTGAATAGTATTTTAATAAACAACGTCCCTAATTTCCCTACCGAAGTAAAATTAGACATCCCTGAAATTTCTTTAGTATCTCCTAAAAAAATAGATAGTTTAAAATTAAATTTACCTAATATTAAAATTGCTAATACATGAGTTTAATTCAAACCCCAAATAAAGGTTTAGGATCTTTTTTAGTTTTAGAAAATGATTTAATAGGCCGTTTTATAAACTATAATGGGGTATGGGAGAAACATTTATATCAAATTTATTCTCAATTAATAGAACCTGAAGATATTATTTTAGAAGGAGGAGCAAATATAGGGTTCCATACAGTTCAATTTGCTAAATTAGCATCAAAAGGAAAAATATATGCATTTGAACCTCAAAAATTAATATACAATTTATTAAGTACTAATATATTATTAAATGACCAAAGTTATAATGTATTCCAATATAGGTTAGCTTTAAGTGATAAACCTGGAAGTTTGTACATGCAATCTTTATCTAGATTTGATGAAAAAGATGGATGTAGAAATTATGGGGGTAGGGGGTTAACAACTTCTAATGAAGGCGAAGAAGTTCAATTGATTATTGTTGATAGCTTAAATATTAACCCAAATATGATAAAATTAGACATCCAGGGTTCTGAGTTGTATGCCTTAAAGGGGATGGAAAAGACTATAGATAAATGTGAACCTTGGTTTATTTTAGAAAACTACCTTCATAAAAAGGATGATAAAAAAGTTTATGATTTTCTAATTTCGAGGGGATATGCTTTTTTTAGATTTCATTTTAAGAACCCCAAGACAGGAGAAATTATTCCACATGAAGATTGTATAGTATACAAAACAGATAAACATAAAAAAATAATTAAAATTTTAAATAATGGAACTAAGTGATAGATTATCAACATGTACTCGATGTGGTTCTGATGCATGTTATATAACAGAAGTAAATCAAGATATAAATAACTATTTTTGTTATGGTTGTGGCTTTCAATCAAATTCTTTATTAAAAGAAGGAGAAAAAATGATGGAAGAACAAATGGAAGTTCTTCCTGAATTATACAAAGACTTAAAACATGAAGATAAAACAGGTCAAGTATGGTTTCCTTCCACTATAAATCTTCCTAAAAAAGGAATGATATTTGCTAACGGTTCCACAACTGAAAATTGGAAGTGGGCAGCGGTTAAGGCTATAAAAGTAACAGAAGAAGAAAAAACAAAATACCCTATCCCAGGTAAAAAAGGTAAATATTACAAACATAGAATGGATATGACTACTATGAAGCAATTTAAAGAACGTGATTTTATAGAAGCCCTTTCATATATTGAAGTATTACCAAATTAGAAAAAATATGAAAGTTAGTTATGGTCTTACAGTATGTAATGAACACATTGAATTGGAAAATTTAATTAATTTATTACTTGAATGTCCCAAAGATGTTGATGAAATTGTTGTAGTTTACGACCAAAATAGAGTTACAGATGAAGTATTAAATGTTATAGATAGATATAAAAAAAACATTAGATCCTATCCTTATAATTTCCAAGATAATTTTTTAGAAAATAAGAATTATATGAATTCTCAATGTAATGGAGATTATATATTTCAAATAGATGCTGATGAAATCCCCCATAAACATTTAATTAAATCTATTAAGCCTATATTAACATCTAATAAAGTAGATATCTTAATAACCCCAAGAAAAAATTTAGTAAAAGGAATAACTAATAACCATATAATTAAGTGGAATTGGAAAGTTAACCCTCAAGGTTGGATAAATTGGCCAGACCCACAAAAAAGAATTTATAAAAATGATAAAGAAATACAATGGACAGGACACCAAGTTCATGGAATGATTTCAGGATATAAAACATATGCTTTTTTACCTTTTATAGAAGAATATAGTATTGAGCATAATAAAACAATAAATAGACAAGAAACCCAAAACAATAGATATTCTCAAATAGAAAATGAAATCACCTAAATTGATAGTTATAATGCCTATACATAATGTAGAAAAATACCTACAGGGGGCAATTGAAAGTGTAATACAACAAACTTATAAAAACTTTAAATTAATTTTAATAGATGACTGTTCAACTGATAGTTCTTTGGAGATTGCAAAATCATATGAACATTTAGATAATGTTACAGTTTTAAACAACAAAATTAATAAAGGATGTTATTATACTAGAAACAAAGGATTAGAATATGTTTCAAATGAGGAATGGGATTATTTTACAATTCATGATTCAGATGATGTGTCAGATATTACTAGGTTTGAAAAGGTAATAAATTTTTTGGAAGAAAACCCAAAAAGAGTAGGATGTAAAACTACTACAGCAAGAGTTCATTATGATACTAAAGAAATAAGTTACCATGAAGGTATTCCAAGAATACATCCTATGGAGGGCCAAGCTTTCTACTCAAAAGAAACATTTAATAATTTAGGATATTTTGATAATACTAAATTCTCAGGAGATACAGATTATGTGTGGAGGTTAGAAGCTTGGGTTCACAAAAACCCTACAAAATATTTATTTGAAAATCATACAGAGTGTTTATATATATGTTATATACGTCCTGAAGGAGAAAATTTAACCTTAAAATTCCCAGTCAGTGGGAAAGAAAGACAAGAATATTTCCAAAAATCAAAACAAGAAGTCAATATAATGTACTCAAAAAACAATTTTTATAGAGAAATATTTAAATAATAAAATTTATGTTAAAACCCTGGATGCATCCTTCAGAAATTGAATTAATCAAGTCTTATCTAAACCCAACAGATATTATGTTAGAATGGGGTAGTGGGGGGAGTACTATGTTATTTCCTCAATATGTGTCAAAATATTATTCTATAGAACATAAAAAAGAATGGTTTGATAAAATTAAACACCAACTAAAAGATTCTAAAGTAAATTTAAACTATGTTCCTCCTGAAGTAGATAATCCTGTAATGCCAAGTAAAAAAGAAGATTATTTTAGTTATATTTCTTATCCTTCTATTCTTAACAAAAAATATGATAAAATATTAATAGATGGAAGAGCTAGACAATTTTGTGCTGAGTATTGTATTTCTTTCCTTAAAGATGAAGGATTAGTATTTTTTCATGATTTTTGGATGAAAGGAAGAGAAAGGTATAAAAATATAACATTTAAATATTATAATGAAGTAGCTTCAATTACCACAACCCATCAAACCCTAATTGTTTTAAAACCTAAATAATTTGGATATTAGTGGTATTTTTATTATATTCCCCTAAATAAAAGTTATGAAAAAATATAAATATTTCTTTAGATCAGATATTAACAAAGAAGCTATAGGTGTAGTTAGAGCTTTAAATGAAAGAAGAGCATTAAAAAAGGCATCTAAAAGAAAACAACTCCCATTAAACAAGTTTATAGAAATATTTTTTGTGGAGGAAGTATAATGAAAGAAAGAATTAAAAAATCATTATTACCTATAATAGGTCAAAATTTTAAAGTGTCTGAGAATAAAAAATGTGTTGAGAAAAAGCATAAAAAACATTTTATTAAAATAGTTGATGACTTAAAAAATTTAAATTTAAGATCTAACCAACTCCACGAAGAACTGGGTATTAATCTATTTTATTATGAGGATGCTCATTATCAGATTTATGAAAATATTTTAGAAGAATTATATGGTCCTTCTGTATGTAAAGTAATTTTTTGGTGGGTTTATGATGTATTAGATCCTAAAGATAATGAATACTTGGTAAAAGATGAAAAAACAGAGAAAGAATATAAGGTTAAAACAACTTCTCAGTTATATGATGTAATCAAAAAAATCCAAATATTTAAATAAAAGAAATAAGAATGCGTATGTATATGGTACTAGATGAAATAGAAATTGTGAATTGTATTAAATGTAATATAAAAATACCCCCTAAAAGATTAGAAATCCTCCCAGGAACTAAAACTTGTGTTAATTGTTCCACAGAATCAGCTAAAAGAGGAGTTCCTGTAATGAGAGGAACAGGCGATCATACTTGGGTTGATCTTGAAGTTTTAACTCAGGAACAATTTGATGAATATGAAAATTTAAAATTATCTCCATCTAAAAGGTCTCAAAGAAAAATTGATCCTTTAGATCAAGAAGAACCTAAAAATCTTCAAGGTCCTTTAACAATAATAAACCCAGAAGAATAATGCCTGCGGCCAAACCCATATCAAAAAATATGTGTTTAGCAGCAATGAATAAAACTAAATCAGTTAAAGCAGCTGCTAGATATTTAAATTGCTCATATCACCATTTGAAGCGTTATATGAAACTGTATGTGGATGAGGAAACAGGTAAAACACTATTTGAAATACATAAAAACCAAAGTGGTAAGGGTATACCCAAATTTTTAAATAATGGTAAAAAAGAACCCGCTTTATTAGATATAATAGAAGGTAGACTTAATCCATCCTCATTTTCACCTGAGAAGATTAAATATAGACTTATAACAGAGGGGTTTTTAGATGAGTGTTGTGGTCATTGTGGGTTTCAAGAATACAGAGTAACAGACCATAAAGTACCCCTAATATTACACTTTAAAGATAAAAATAAATTAAACTATAGAAAAGAAAATATACAGTTTTTATGTTATAATTGTTATTTTTTATTTGTAGATAATGTATTTACTGAAAAAGATATTGAAAACCTTGAAGACCATAAACCAGTCACTAAAACTACAAAAGCAATTAATTTCCAATTAGATGATTATCACCTTCAAAGATTAAAGGAGTTAGGTTTAGATGGTGAAAATACTATAGATGATAATGATCCTTATAATCTAGTTTCTTATAAATAATTTGGATATTACATATTTTTTCTTTATATTTATTACCGATGAGAAAATTGAAGAAAATAAAACCTATTAAGAAAAAAAAGCATGATAAAATAGTAAATGATTTTGAAAAATCTAAACAAAAACACTTAGAAAATTTTGCAACAAAAGTTCTTAAAAGAGATGAAATATTTTCAAAATTAAAGGAGAAAAAAATAAATAGTAACTTTTTAGATTTATTTTAATATGGCAATAGAATTTCAAGTAAAAAATGTTGAAGAATTTGAAAAAATGATCCAAAACATGGATTTCAAAATCTCAGAAGCATTAGTATCTACAGTATTAAAAAACCTAAAAAATAGCAGGCGTTACCATCATGCGTTTAGTGTAATAAGTGAAGAAGATGGAGACATTTACGATATTACTATAGATAGACAAGACTTTCAAAAAACTCTGACTGAAGCTTTACCTAAATATGAGGTAGAAGAGAAATATGAAGAGTGTATTAAAATAAAGGAAGCAATGAATTATCTCCAAAAATCCAATGATTAGTCACGAATTTAGACTATTACTTAAAGATTTATCAACAGAAGAAATATTTAACCTTCATAGGTTAGATCCATATTTTTTAGATACTTTTTGTTATATGATTACTTTAGAAATTCAAAGTGAATTGGAATATAAAAATAGAAAAAATTATGCATAAATATTTGGATACCTGAAATAGGGTTCGTATATTTAGGTATAAATTAAAAAATAAAGGTTATGACAGTATTAAGATTTTTCAAATGTGATTTAACAGGTGATGAATTAGCAATTGCATGGGATGGCACAAAAGAAGTTTGCATCACAGAAGCTCAGGCTTATGATATATTAGCTCAAGAGTACAAAAGGATTCAAGCATATGAATTAACGTGGTAATTATGGCATTATTCAAATTTCAAAATTTAAACAAATATGGTGATTTAAGAACTAGAATAGTTCACCACCCAACCTCAGCATTTTCATTTTATCCTAAAGGATATGGTAGATTTGTAAATACACAAAGATTTTACTATGAAATGGAGCATGAGTATTTAAACCCTGCTTTATATACTGATAGTAAGGGTGATAAGTTTTTATTACCAACATGGCAAAAAGTACATCCCAAAACAACATTAGAGGATATTAAAGTAGTTAGACCAAAACCTAAAAAAC
>CEUU01010275.1_pt1 | contig 13570 bp, 14 predicted proteins | sample 531321 | NCBI WGS metagenome assembly CEUU01 (sample SAMEA2622658, study PRJEB7988) | marine metagenome | isolation source: saline water (ENVO:00002010), including
TAAAATTGAATCTAATCAACTTGAATTAGAGTTCACTCGTTGGAATATTGTTGATCATATTTCAGAAATTTTTGATGTTTTGGAGATGAAAGCAAAGAAGCGTAGTGTAAGTCTAAGTGTCAACAATCAGTCAACAAATAATTTTGTTGAGGCAGACAGAGATAAAATTTCACAAGTACTAATTAATCTTATTGAAAACTCTATTAAGTATGGCAATGAAGGTGGCCATACCAAAGTGCGTCTTTTTGATATGGGAGAAAACTTATTAATTGAAATTGCTGATAATGGTGCAGGTATTACAGCTGAACATTTACCTCGTTTATTTGAACGATTTTATAGAGTAGATAAGTCCCGTTCTCGGAGTGAAGGTGGAACTGGTTTAGGTTTATCTATAGTCAAGCATATTATTGAAGCGCATCGTCAGACAATTAATGTAAGAAGTACTGAAAATGTAGGAACTACCTTTTCATTCACTCTTAAAAAGGCTTAGTAAATCGTGCCAATCGACTTCGAAATTATCATTTGTTAATGGAGACAAATTCTCTGCTTTTTGAAAGGCGTGTTGAATATCTAGTTGCTTTTGATGCATAGCAAAAGCCATATTTTTATCGTAAAAGTATTTGGCTAAATATAGCTGTTCAGTTTGTCCTGGAGTTGGTACAAAAATGGCTTTTTTATGCAGTTTTGCAATGTCCATTACAGTAGAATAACCGGAACGACTAATGACAACATCTGCATTTACCATTTGTTGATTTAGTGACTTAGCACTGAGGTGGCTAACTATCTTCAAGCTTTCTATTTCCTCTTCTTTATTTTCCTCAGTTTTGCCTAAAACTAATAATGCTTTTAGTTTTGATGCTATTAACTGTTTTTTTAGTAATTCCTCAAAAATACTACGTTGAGGTTCTGGACCAGAAACTATGGCTAGAATATCTAAATCTTCTGTTTTTTCTAGCTTTTCAAAACGTGATAAAGCACCGATATATCGACATTTAAAAGGAGTATTGTTAGCATTTGAAAGTTCACCGCTCAAAGAATGTGTGTTTGAGTCAGGCACCCAACACTCGTCAAATTTCTGGATGTATTTGAAATTAATCTTTTGTAAAGTTTCAGAAAATACTGGTGATTGTATTTTTAGTTGATGAGTCATAAATACGCAAGGTACTTTTTTTGAGTATAAGCCGTAACGATTATCTGAAATCACACCGTCAATGTTATAATCTTCAATAATTTGTTGCAATTGTATGTGTTCTTTGCGAATACTTTTCCAAATTTTAAATAATTGACTTAACATACTCGCTGCCATTTTTCCATTTTTTGGGTATTTAATGTTATATCCCTCTAGCTTTATAAAATCATTTTTTGGAAACTCTTTAATGAGTAGTTCTAAAGGCCTTCCGCTAGTAGCAAATACTACTTCAAAACCTTCTTTTTGTAAAACCTTAGCAATAGGAATACATCTACTAGCATGTCCAAGCCCCCAATCCAACGGTGCAACAAGTATTTGTTTTTTAGAATTCACGTTTCGAAAGTACTTAAAAATTGACCTATTTTTGAAAAAAAATTAAAATTGGCAAAAAACAAACATCGCAAGTTTTCTCAAATGGCAGAATTCTCTAATGTATTTCAGCCTACATTTGAAGATTTAAAAACAGGCTTTTCAATTAAAGGAAAATGGAAGTCTGATATTTTTAAAAATAATTATCCCTTAGTGTTAGAGTTGGGTTGTGGTAAGGGAGAATATTCTTTAGGTTTAGCAAGGAAATATCCAAATAAAAACTTTTTAGGCATAGATGTAAAAGGGTCCCGTATGTGGAAAGGCGCAAGTGATGCCTTGAATGAAAGAATATCTAATGTAGCTTTTTTGAGAACTCGAATTGAATTTATAGAATATTGTTTTGTAGAAAATGAAGTTGATGAAATTTGGATCACATTTCCTGATCCCCAAATCAAAAAGAAAAGAGCAAAAAATAGATTAACACATCCTAAATTTTTACAACTTTATTCAAATATCATTAAAGATAATGGATTGATTCATTTAAAAACAGATAGTCAATTTTTACATGGCTATACACTAGGAATAATTGAAGGTCATCAATATTTTTTGGAAGATGCTGAACATGATATTTATAACGCTGTCTTAGAAAGAGAAAATATGGACATCAAAACACATTACGAAAAACTCTTTTTAGAAAAAAATATGCCCATTAGTTATTTAAGATTTCGTTTAAAAAAATAATCTTCCAATTACGTATCTTTGTACCCAATGAAAATTACAAAAGAACAACTTCTAAAAGCTTTAGCAACTTTTACATTACCTGGGACTGGTAATGATTTAATTTCTTCTAACTCAGTTCGCAATATTCAAATCTTTGGTTCAGAGATTGTTTTGGATGTTGTTATTGACAATCCAACTTTACAATACAAAAAGAAAGTTGAACTAAATTGTATTGAGGCAATTCACAAACATGTTGATGAAAAATTAAATGTTAAAGTAAATATAATTGTTGAAGTTCCGGAAAAAAAATCTGATTTAATTAGAGGGAATAAAATACCAGGAGTTAAGAATATAATTGCTATTGCATCAGGTAAAGGTGGAGTTGGTAAATCTACTGTGACAGCCAACCTTGCTGTAGCGCTCGCCGATAAAGGCTACATGGTCGGAATAGTTGATGCTGACATATACGGTCCTTCAATGCCTATAATGTTTGATGTCATTAAGGCTAGGCCTGCAGGAAGAGAAATAAATGGAGTACGAAAAATAGTTCCAGTTGAAAGTTATGGAGTAAAATTATTATCAATGGGCTTTTTTGCAAACACTGATCAAGCAGTAGTTTGGCGAGGAGCTATGGCGTCTAAGGCTTTAAATCAAATGCTTTGGGATACTGATTGGGGCGACTTAGATTACATGCTAATTGATTTGCCTCCAGGTACGGGAGACGTACATTTATCTATTGTACAATCAATACCTGTTGGTGCAGCAATAATTGTTAGTACTCCTCAAAATATCGCTTTAGCCGATGCTCGAAAAGGTGCTGCAATGTTTCAAATGGACTCAATAAATGTTCCGGTTTTGGGGATAGTTGAAAATATGTCTTATTTCGTGCCTGAGGAATTGCCAAACAACAAATATTATATCTTTGGAAAAGAAGGTGCTAGTGTTTTAGCTGATGAACTAAAATTACCTTTATTAGCTGAAATTCCTCTAGTTCAAAGTATTAGAGAAGCATCTGATGTTGGTCGCCCTGCTGTTTTGCAAGGTTCGACACCATCAGCAATTATCTTCTTAGATTTTGCAGATAAGGTTGTTAAAGAAATGAAAAAAAGAAACCAATTTGAGGATACTAAACGTGTTGAAATAACTAATACTAATGGATGCTCAACAAATTAAATATGGGAATAATAACAGATACACAAATAATTAACAAAATAGAAGATGCTTTAGCACAGGTTCGACCTTTTCTTGAGTCGGATGGCGGAGACATACGCCTCATTGAGGTTACTGATGATTATGTTGTTAAAGTAAAATTATTGGGTGCTTGTCGTGATTGTAAAGTTAGTATGATGACTTTAAAAGCTGGTGTTGAGCAGGCAATAAAAAAAGTTTTACCTGAAGTTCAAAAAGTAGTTGACGTAGATAAATTATAAGATTAATGACTAAAGAAACAGTAGAAAAAGTAGTTATTTTCTTCGCTGGTGATTCTGGGGATGGAATTCAGTTAACAGGATCACAATTTACTAATACTGCTGCTTTGTATGGAAATGATTTAAGTACATTTCCTGACTTTCCAGCAGAGATTCGCGCACCGCAAGGAACCTTAGCGGGTGTTTCAGGTTTCCAAATTTCTTTTGGAAGTACTGAGATTTTTACTCCCGGCGATGAATGTGATGTTTTAGTTGTTATGAATGTTGCTGCATTGAAAGCAAATGTAAAAAGACTAAAAAAAGGAGGAACAATCATAGTAAATTCTGATGGTTTTGATAGAAGAAACCTTCGTCTTGCTGGTTACGAAAATGATGAAAATCCATTGTTAAATAAGTCTCTAGCCAATTTTAGGGTAAGTGAAATTAATGTAACTAAGCTTACAAGAGAATGTTTGTTAGATATTGAGCTTGGAGTTAAAGAAAAAGATCGTTGTAAAAATATGTTTGTATTAGGTTTCGTTTATTGGATGTATAATCGTTCCCTAGTTCATACAATCGATTTTTTAACTCAAAAATTTAAAAATAAGTCAGACATATTAGATGCTAACATACGCGCTCTTAAAGCTGGCTATAATTTTGCTAATACTTGTGAAATTTCAAGTAGTAGATTTGAAGTTAAGCCTGCAAAGATGGTCTCAGGAAAATATAGGAATATTATGGGAAATCAAGCGACAGCTATTGGCTTAATCGCAGCTTCTAAACAAAGTGGTCTTAATTTATTTTATGGTTCATATCCAATTACACCTGCATCTGATATTTTACATGAGTTATCAAAACATAAAAATTTTGGCGTACGGTCTTTTCAAGCTGAAGATGAAATAGCTGCCATTAGCGCTTGTATTGGCGCAACATTTGGTGGTGCTTTAGGAGTTACAGCTACATCCGGCCCTGGAGTTGCTCTAAAAGGTGAGGCAATTGGATTAGCATTTATGTTAGAACTTCCTCTTGTAATAGTAAATGTTCAAAGAGGAGGTCCATCAACAGGTTTGCCTACTAAAACTGAGCAGTCTGATTTATTACAAGCCGTTTACGGAAGAAATGGAGAAGCCCCTGTACCTGTTGTTTCCGCGTCTACACCATCAGATTGCTTTGAGTCTGTTATGGAAGCTTGTAGAATAGCAATTGAACATATGACCCCTGTCTTTTTTCTTTCAGATGGTTATATTGCCAATGGAGCAGAACCATGGTTATACCCTAATTCAAAAGACTTAAAAAAAATTAGCGTTCCAATGTCAAATATTAATAATTCAGATTATTTACCTTACAAAAGAGATGAAAAATTTGTTAGGGAATGGGCGATTCCCGGAATGTCGGGATTAGAACATAGAGTTGGAGGTTTAGAGAAAGAAAATTTAACCGGAAATGTATCCTATGATTCAAGTAATCATGAATTTATGGTTAAAACAAGAGCTAAAAAAGTTGATGAAATAGCCAATTATATTCCAGAGCAACAAATAGATGCGGGCTCAACAAATGCTCAAGTACTCGTATTAGCTTGGGGTTCAACTTATGGTGCAATAAAGACAGCAGTCAAAGAATTATTGAATGAAGGTTATTTAGTAGCTCATGCTCATTTACGATACATAAATCCTTTTCCTAAAAATTTAGAAAATCTAATCCGTAAATATGACAAGATTTTAATCCCTGAAATAAATAATGGTCAGTTAATAAAGTTAATACGTGATAAGTATATAGTTGATGCTATTCCAATGAATAAGATTCAAGGCATACCCTTTGAGGCAAGAGAAATTAAAAACCAAATTATAGAGTTACATGATGGATAATAAGGATTATACAGCTAAAGATTTTTCTTCAGATCAAGAGGTGCGTTGGTGTCCTGGATGTGGTGATTATTCTATATTAAAACAAGTACAGTCTGTAATGCCTCTTATTGGTGTTCCCAAAGAAAATATTGTATTTATTTCAGGTATTGGTTGTTCTTCTCGTTTTCCTTATTATATGGAAACATTTGGTATGCATTCAATTCATGGAAGAGCAACAGCTATTGCAAGTGGACTAAAAGCTGCACGGCCCGATTTATCTGTTTGGATAATTACTGGAGATGGTGATTCATTATCGATTGGTGGAAATCATTTAATTCATTTATTAAGAAGAAATTTTGATACAAATATCCTATTATTTAACAATCAAATTTATGGACTTACAAAAGGACAATACTCACCAACCTCTGAAAAAGGAAAAAAGACTAAGTCCACTCCGATGGGTTCAATAGATCATCCTTTTAATCCTCTTGCTTTATGTCTGGGAGCGGATGCTACCTTTATTGCAAGATCAATGGATCGTGAGCCAAAACATATGCGAGAAATGTTAATGCGCTCCAACGATCACAAGGGAACTTCTTTACTTGAAATATATCAAAATTGTAATGTCTTTAATGATGGTGCTTTTTTTGGAATGACAGATAAAGCTACTAAAATGAATCAGACGTTGTTTTTAGAAAACAAAAAACCTTTAGTTTTTGGCGAAAACGAAGATAAGGGTATTCGTTTGGACGGATTCAAGCCAGAAATTGTATCATTAAATGATTTTTCAATAGATGATTTATGGGTTCATGACGAGAATGATAGAGTTAAAGCAGGATTGCTTACACGTTTTTTTGACACTGATTTTCCGCGTCCATTTGGAGTGTTTTACTCTAAAGATAAACCAACTTATGAAGATGCATTAGTTCAGCAGATAGACGAAGCTGTAAATGATAAAGGTAAAGGTAATCTAGACGACTTAATTCAAGGACCTAACACCTGGACAATAAATTAAAAAAATCAAATTGTACTTTTATTTAGTAAATGATTAGGGATCTTGCAAATGGGAATTGACTCCATCTTATGTTTATTTACACTATTTAAATGTAAATAAATATCCATAACTTCTTTATCCCTGCCTTTCAATGTGTTTGTATTTTCGTTAAAATTCATTGCCCATTCTAGTTCTTCATATGTTGCTCCAATTTGTTCTTCATCAGTTCTGTTGTCACTCCATAAACCATCAGTTGGTTTTGCATTAAGAATTGAATTAATTATTCCTAGTTCTTTACCAATTTTAAATACTTCAGACTTTAATAAATCAGCAATCGGACTTAAATCTACTCCACCATCACCATATTTTGTGTAAAAGCCTACACCAAAATCTTCTACTTTATTACCCGTTCCTAAAACTAAATAATTATTAAGTTGAGCATAATAGTATAATGTTGTCATTCTAAGTCTTGCTCTAGAATTAACTAAAGCTATTTCATGATTTTCGCTATGAGCATTAATAATTAATGTTTTTTTAAAATGTTCATAAGTCTCTCCTAGATCTAATAATATTGAAGAAACGTTATTAAATTTTTTTTTCAGCCAATTAATATGATCTTTGGCTCTATTAATTTGATCACTTTGTTGATGAATCGGCATTTCTAGGCACAAGACCCTTTTTTTTGTTTTGGCTGCTAATGTTGAAGCAACAGCAGAGTCTATTCCTCCTGAAATGCCCACAACGAATCCATCTGTTTTAGATTCATTTGAATATTTTAAAAGCCAATCGGTAATATGGTTTATACATTCTTCAAATCTCATAGTTTTGCAAAGTTAATAAATCGTAATTTTACGTCATGAAAATGAACATATATTATTTAGCTTTTTTTTCACTTTTTTTATTATTCTCTTGTAATAATGATGCTTCTGAAAGTTTTGAGCTTGAACTGAAACGTTTAGATACTCTATTTGTTTCTAATCCAACAAATGTTTCTTTTGAAGATTATGCTAGTGATTATGGTGATTTTTGGCAAATTTATACTGAAAATGTAATTAATCTAACATCTGATTCATTTTCTGAATCATTAATAAATTTTCAACAAGAAAAAGATTTTGCGAAGCCCTATAAAGAAATAATTGATCAATATCAAGATTTTAGTCCTCAGCTCAAAAACCTGTCAAGAGCATTTTATTATTATAACGAGGCTTTTCCCGATAAGGTGATTCCTGAAATAATTACTTTTTTTGGAGGTTTTAACTATGTCGCTATTGCAACTGACAGTGTGCTTGGCATTGGATTAGAAATGTTTTTAGGAAATAATAGCTATTACTCTAAATTAGTACATAAGTTTCCAAAATATATGCACCAACAATTTAATAGTAAATATCTAAGTTCAGTAGTATTAAATGGATGGTTAGAGTCAGAATTTCCTGTTACTCTTGACGATTTTTTAACTCAGATGATTCACTTTGGAAAAATAAAATATACTCTTAATAAATTACTTGTTGATGCACCACCCGATATTGTGATGGGCTATACTCAAGAACAGATTAAGTGGTGCCAAAATAGTGAATTCCAAATATGGAAATTTCTTATTGAAGAAGGTTTGCTTTATACAAATGATCAATTTCTTGTAAGTAAATATTTGAATCCAGCTCCATATTCTAAAGGGATGCCTGTTGAATCACCCGGACAAGTTGCAGTTTGGGTAGGATGGAATATTGTTAATGAATTTATGGCAAACAACAAAGATGTAACTATTTCGGAGTTGTTTGAAATTAAAGATGCACAATATATTTTAAATAAATCTAAATATAAACCGTAATGAGCAATAAAGAATCTCAAATTAAAATAAATGTTAAATTAGATAATAATAATATTCCTGAAAAAATTTTTTGGGAAGCTTCTGAAGGTGGTCAAGATTTAAGCGAGTGTAAAGCTACTTTTTTATCCTTTTGGGATAATAAATCTAAAGACACTTTGCGAATTGATTTATGGACAAAAGATATGAGAAGTGATGAGATGAAACAATTTTTTCATCAAACTTTATTGTCTATGGCTGATTCACTAGAGAGGGCAACCAATGAGGATAAAATGGCAGCCGATATGCGTGACTTTTGTCACCATTTTGCTGAAAAATTATTGCGTTGATTTAAAAAGCTCGTTAGTATTTGCGATAAAGTTTAAAATATCTTTTTTTCCATTTTTTTTAGTGGCTGAGCTTAAAAATATTTGAGGGAGTTCTTCCCAATTTTTCAGTAATTCTTTTTCGTAGTTTTTGAGATTTTCTACACTTGCTTTTTTAGATAGTTTGTCTTGCTTGGTAAAGCATATTACAAAGGGGATGCTATTTTCGCCTAACCATTGCATAAATTCTAAATCAATAGCTTGTGGTTTTAGACGGGAGTCTAGTAGGACAAACAGACACATTAAATTTTTTCTTTTTAATAAATACTTCTTTATAAACTGAGCAAACTCATAGCGTTGAGTTTTGGATACTCCAGCATAACCGTATCCAGGTAAATCTACTAGATACCAAAGTTTATTTATTAGAAAGTGATTGATGAGCTGAGTCTTTCCTGGCTTGCTTGAAACTTTAGCTAGGCTTTTCCTCTCTGTTAGCATATTAATTAAAGAAGATTTACCCACATTTGATCGTCCAATAAAGGCGTATTCGGGCATATTTGGTTTAGGGCATTTTTTAATGTCCGTATTACTGATTATAAACTCAGCTTGTTTGATTTGCATTGTAAATTTATTTGATGTTGGTATTCAACCAACTACAAAGAATTTTAGAAAATTCATCTGGATGTTCCCACATTGGTGAATGACCACATTTGTCAATCCAGAATAAGTCTGAACGTTTGAAAAGACTATGAAATTCTTTTGCAACTTCAGGTGGTGTTACATTATCTTGTTTTCCCCATACTAAGCAAACAGGAAAATCTAAATGAGGGATATCATTGCTCATATTATGTCGAATGGCGGACTTAGCCATTGTCAAAAGCCTAATTACTGAATTTCTGTCATTGGCAATTTTAAAAACTGTATCGACTAAATCTTTTGTTGCCATCTTAGGATCAAAAAAAACTTCTTCAGTTTTCTTGCGTATATAGTCATAATCACCTCTTCTTGGAAATGTGTCTCCCATTGAATTTTCATATAAGCCAGAGCTTCCGGTTAGCACTAAACCCTCAACCATTTTTGGGTAATCTCTAGCAAAAACTAACGAAATATGACCGCCCAATGAATTTCCAAACAAGGTAACTTTTTCAAGCTTTTTAAATTTTAGAAAATCTTTAATAAAAACCGAAAAATGTTTGATGCTAGTTTTTAGAATAGGTTTGTCAAAAAGAGGAAGTACAGGCCCAATAACTTTATACCCATTGTCTGATAGTTTTGGAATGACACTTTCAAAATTATCTAATCCTCCCATCAAACCATGTAGCAAAACAATTACTGGACCTTCACCAACTTCTATGTATTCAAAGCCTTTTTCTTTTCTTTTTTCTATGATCATCAGGAAAATTTTTGCAAAAATACGTAAAAAATTATTTTAAATATTTTTTGACTTTTTTACTGGATTAGGTCATTGCTTTTTTAAGAAAAGTGTCACGAGTTATTAACAAAGTGGTAAAAAGTGGTAAAAAGTGGAGTAAAATTATATATATTTACAGCTTACATACGATTTTGATGATAAACTTAATTGGAACATATGAATGCAAGATTGACTCTAAGGGTAGGCTTATGCTACCTGCAGTCTTGAAAAAACAGTTGTCTCCTATCATAGGTGAGGGCTTTGTTTTGAAGCGTTCTGTGTTTAGCAGTTGCCTTGAAATACACCCTATGAGCGAATGGAATGTCTTGATGTCTGAGGTAAATAAGTTGAATCGATTTGTAAAGAAAAATAATGACTTTATACGTCTTTTTACGGCTGGTGTCAAAATGTTAGAAACGGATTCAAATGCTCGACTCCAAATCCCAAAGGATCTAATCAGCTTTGCTAACATTTCAAAAAACGTAGTCATTTCTTGTTCAGTCAATATGATTGAGGTTTGGGATAAAGATCAATACGAGCAAGTTCTAAAAGATGCTACTTCTGATTTTGCAGATTTAGCAGAGGAAGTAATGGGCAACATCGAAAAAGAAGACTAATGGGATATCACGAGGCAGTTTTATTAGATGAATCAATAGCTGGCCTTTCTATCCAACCTAACGGTATCTATGTTGACGTCACTTTTGGAGGTGGCGGTCATTCCAAATCTATATTACAAAAACTAGAAAATGGCAAGCTCTTTGCCTTTGACCAAGATAGCGATGCGCAACAAAATTGTGTTGATGATGATCGCCTAGTTTTAATTGCTCAGAACTTTAGGTTTATCAAAAATTTTTTACGTCTAGAAGGTGTCAGTGAGGTTGATGGTATTCTTGCAGATTTGGGTGTTTCTTCACATCAATTTGATACTGCAGAACGAGGATTTTCCATTCGAGAAGACGGTGATCTAGATATGAGAATGAACAGAGAGCAAGAACTGTCTGCCAAAACCGTAGTAAACGACTATGGCCTTAACGAATTAAGTCGGATTTTTAGAAAGTTTGGTGAACTAAACAATGCTTATGCTTTAGCAAAATCTATAGTTAATTACAGGAAAGTAAAGATCATTTCAAAGACTGAGGATTTGAAAAATGCTGTAAAAGAGCATGTGCCTCCACACAAGAAAAATAAAATATTAGCTCAGCTTTTTCAAGCAATTCGTATTGAAGTCAATGATGAAATGAACGCTTTAAAAGATATGCTAAGTCAGTCTGTTGATTTGCTTAAAAAAGGCGGTAGGTTATCTGTGATATCCTACCATTCTTTAGAAGATAGATTGGTGAAAAACCTCATAAAGTCAGGCAATTTCGAAGGAGTAATAGAAAAGGATTTTTACGGTGTTCCTAAGCTCGTTCTAAATTCTATTAATAGAAAACCCATCACTGCAACACAAAAAGAATTAGATAGTAATCCACGCTCTAGAAGTGCAAAATTAAGAATAGGTCAAAAGTTATGAAGGATTTAAAACACACATATAAGCCTAAGAAAGGGTTTCAATACGGACTTTCCGATTTATTGAGCGGCAAAGTTCTTGAAAAAGGCTTATTTGAGTTACTACCTTTCTCTCTTTACATTTGTTTGCTCATAGTGTTTTACATAAATAATTCATACCGAGCCGAGGATTATGTAAGAACAATTTCATCTTTAGAAAGAGAGCTCAAAGACCTTCGTTCAGAATACATTACAACTAAGTCTTTGCTAATGTTTCAAAGTAAGCAAACCGAAGTTCAATCTTTGGTTGCTAATCAAGGATTACAACAAAGTGATTATCAGCCTTTTATAATTCGAGTTAACTAATGAAACACTCTAAAAACATAAAAAGACGAGCTGTCGCAATATACCTTTTTATGATTTTGTTAGCGCTTGTTATTATCATTCAACCACTTTATACTCAAATTTTTGAGTCACATTTATACAACACTGAGAATTATAATGTTACGAGAACTGTCACAGTTCCAGCATCAAGAGGTAACATTTATTCCGATGATTTATCGCTTTTAGCGACTTCAATACCTGAATATGAAATACGCTGGGATGCCAAACAAGTCGCCAAAGAGCTATTTCTTGATGAGGTTGAAGAGTTATCATTTAAATTATCGGAACTTTTTGATGATAAACTAGCCTCATATTATTCCAATTATTTAAGAAAAGTATGGGCTAAACAGAGTCGCTATGCTCTCATAAAAAGAAAAGTAAATTATAATCAGCTTAAGTTATTAAAGCAATTTCCAATTTTTAGGGAAGGCCGATATAAAGGAGGTTTTCAGTATAAGCAAATAAATATACGTCAAAAGCCATTTCAACAGTTGGCTGGTAGAACCATTGGTTACCATAAAAAACAGTCCAAGTCGGTTGGCATAGAAGGTGCTTTTAATTACGATTTGAAAGGTAAGAATGGCGAGAGATTAGAACATAGGTTGGCAGGTAATGAATGGATGCCTATTCGAGAAAGAGAGTCCTTTCCGGGCAAAGATGTCATTACCACAATTGACATTCGTGTTCAAGATATTGCGCATCAAGCCCTTGAGGAAAGATTATATTTTCATGATGCAGATTTTGGCACTACAATACTTATGGAAGTAGCTACTGGTGAAATAAAGTCAATTGTAAACCTCAAAAAAGTAGAAGAAGATAAGTATGTTGAATTTTACAATTTTGCTATAGGGAGAAGTGTTGAACCAGGCTCTACTTTTAAGTTAGCATCTGTTATTGCAGGACTTGAAGACGGTTTTCTACAGTTGGATGATTCTGTCAATACAACAGGTGGAAAACATAGCTTTTATGATAGAGTTATGCGTGATTCCAAAAAAGGAGGCTATGGTGTAATTTCTTTAAAGGAATCATTTACTAAGTCTTCTAATGTAGGAATTTCAAAACTTATCAATAAACATTATGAGGCCAAGCCTTCGCAATTCGTAGATAGACTTTATAGTATGGGAATTAATGACCCGCTTGGCATTGCATTATCTGGAGAGGTTAAGCCTGCTATAAGACATCCTAAACAAACTTCCAATTGGTCTGGAACTACTCTGCCTTGGATGTCTATTGGTTATGGAATAAAAATGACGCCATTACAAATTCTAAGTTTTTATGCCGCTATCGCTAATGACGGACAGCGTATGAAACCACTTTTTGTAAAGTCTATAATGGCAAATGGTATAACAGAAAAAAACTTTAATCCTGAGGTTTTAAACCCATCCATTTGCTCTATGACTAACATTAAAAAAGTAAAGCAAATGCTAGAAGATGTAGTGGAATATGGTACTGCTAAAAACATTAAATCTAAACAGTATAAAATAGCGGGTAAAACAGGTACAGCTCAATTGATAATTGATGGGGTTTACGACAACCAAAGACATCAAGCATCATTTGTTGGGTATTTTCCTGCAAACAATCCTAAATATGCTTGTATAGTAATGATAAACGACCCCCAAGAAAACGGTAGTTATGGTGGGGATGTTGCAGCACCTGTTTTTAGAACAATTTCTGATTATGTAATGAATACAGACTTAA
>CEUU01013533.1_pt1 | contig 13489 bp, 14 predicted proteins | sample 531321 | NCBI WGS metagenome assembly CEUU01 (sample SAMEA2622658, study PRJEB7988) | marine metagenome | isolation source: saline water (ENVO:00002010), including
ATCTGGTTCCGGCCGTGGTCCATCGCGTCTACGATGGAACTGAAGGCCGTAGCCGTTAAGTCTCGCCTGAAGTTTATGCGTGTCTACAGTGCGGCCATGTTGAGCATTTTATAAGCTTGGAGGGTGCGAGCGGTCTAAACGTCGATGCCCAGACGCCTCGTGACCATTTTGATACGCGCGGCTAGCTCCAGTAGGTCAAAGGGCTTGTCCACATAGTCGTCCGCGCCGTATTCGATGCCTTTCACTTTGTTGGGCGTCGAATTAAGGGCAGTGACCATAATGATGGGAATCCCCGAGGTAATTGGATTACCCTTGAGCGTCTGGCAGATCTGGTAGCCATCCAATTTGGGCAAACGCAGGTCTAACAGAAGTAAATGGGGCTTTTCCAAGAACGTCCTGGCCAGCGCTTCTTCTCCGTCTCCAGCTTCACAGACGGCATAGTTCTGACCCTCTAAAAACTCGCGCAGACTTGCTCGGACCTCTGCTTCGTCGTCGACTACGAGGATCTTAAGCTGTTTACTCTCCTCGACTGCGGGGGGGGCACTAGGTGCTGCTGGGGCAGTGGGGGAGGTGCCAATCTCTTCCGCTCGAGCGATGTCGAGTTGGTCCGCAATCTGAGCAAGTGAGAGGCCCTTGAGGCGAAGATCTCGCAGGCGGCCGCGAAGGGCCATGATTTCAGATCGGTCAAAAAGATCTTTGTTGCCCCGCTTATCCGATACGCGAATTATGCCAAAGTTTTTGTATTTTCGTATGGACTCAACGGATTTGCCAAATGTGCTGGCAACTTCTTGTATATCAATAAGTTGTTCACTATTAGACATGGTGTTCTCCTAGTATGAGTAAAGACCTTGCCAAGGCATTGTACTCATTCCTAAAGGATGTGTTTTTGTATAAAAAATTATACTAAATAGTAACGTTTAGCGTCAAGTTATTTCTTGTAAATACTATCGGCACCTTTTTAGAGTTGTTTAGTTTTTGGTCCAAAATGGGCCCAACGGTTTTTCATGAAGGAAGAAGACATTCGTCGGGTCGGCGATTAGAGTGAGACATGTTTGACTTGGGACGTGCCCTTATTTAGATTGATTTTGCTTAACATGTATTTTTTTGAGCATCCGCAACTTATTCGCACAAGCAGGAAGGTGAAGTAGCCATGTTAGAAAGCGGACGCAGCGTCATTGTCGACGTGCAAGATGTAAAAATGGTTTACAATTCCAAAAGTCGCGACGAGTCGACTCATGTGCACGCGCTGCGCGGTTTGTCTGTTCAGGTATACGAAAACGAATTCTTCGCGATTATGGGGCCATCTGGTTCCGGTAAAAGCACCCTGTTCAACATGATTGGAGCGCTACAGACGCCCACTGGGGGCGAGGTGCGGATTGATGGAGTCGAAATAGCGGCATTGAGTCCACAGCAGTTAGCGGCCGTTCGTTGCTTCGAATTGGGCTACATCTTCCAGACGTACAACCTGCTACCTGTAATGAGTGCGCTCATGAACGTGGCGCTGCCTACGGTCTTTGCAGGTCTCAGCACGGAAGAAGGCGAAGAGCGCGCTATGGAGTGCCTTAAGATCGTTGGTTTGGATGAGCGTGCGCATCACATCCCTTCGGAACTTTCTGGCGGCCAGCAGCAGCGCGTGGCGATTGCTCGAGCCTTTGTCAACAAACCGAGGATCATTCTTGCCGATGAGCCTACTGGAAACTTGGACAGCAATACGGGCCAAGAGATCATCAACTATATGCGCAAACTGCAGGATGAAATGGGTACTACGATTATTACGGTGACCCATGATGATAAGATGCTCACTGCTGCGGATCGCATGGCGTGGATTCGCGATGGACTGTTAGAGCGTGTGGCCAACCGCGAAGAAATTGAGATTCAGGTGGGAAGTATTAAAGAACACTGAGTACGATGTAAATTTGAGAAAGCCGCTGGTGCCTCTGGGCACTGGCGGCTTTTTTTGTTCGAAACAGAATGGATTTTTGCGTTATTTTCGCTCTCTCAGGCGCAGGCCTTCTTGCAGAAAGACCTCGCGGTTAGCAAAGGAACCTGCGAGGGTAAACCCCCCATCAACGGCAACAAACTGCCCTGTCATATAGGGAATATGGCTGAAGGCATAGGCTGCCTGAGCAATATCTTCGGGCGTGCCTATGCGGCGTATGGGTTGTGAGCCACCTTCGGCCATTAGACCGTAGGTTTCAGCCACGGTATATTCGCGGCCGTCTGCGGGGTCGTGGATACCGGAAGGACGAGCAGTCAGTGGGGTATCTACCACCCCGGGCCGCAGGCTGTTGACTGTGATGTTGAACGGACCCCCGTCAAGTGCTGCTCCCAAGACAGCGTGGTTTAGTCCCGATTTGCTGACTCCATATGGGATGCGGGTCGACTCAGGGGCGATATCGGAGATGGACGTTATGAATAAGATGCTGCGGTGTCGCATGGTCTCGCCGCGGTTGGTCTCGGCTTCGGCTTGCTCAATCATGTAGTGCAGGGAACGCTGACCGAGTCGATAGGCTCCCATCAGGTTGAGCGACATAACTCGCTCCATTTCTCGATCTAGGTGGTTAATTGGCGTATCTTTAAATCGATAGCGCAGCAAATTTCCATCCTCGTCTGCTACATAGTTGGCAACGCCGCTGTTACTTATGCACACATCGAGACGGCCAAAATGAGCGTACGTCTGTTCTACTAGCGTGAAAGCGGCATCGGGCTGAGATAAATCCGCGCCTAACAACAGCGCTTCTGTGTCATATTCTTTGCATATATGCTCGGCGACCGCCTCACCGCGCTCTCGGCCCGCGTTGTAGTTGACCACTACATCGTAGCCATGGCGGGCAAAATATTCCACTGTTGTAGCGCCAATGCCACTGCTAGAGCCGCTGACCAAGCAGACTGGGTTTGACATCAGTTTCCTCGCTGGTCTTTAATGGCACGCACGACTTGTTCAACACCAGGAATCGTAGGAATTTCTAATGGTGGGCTAAAGGGTATGGGAACATCCGCGGCGCCAATACGCATTACGGGTGCATCTAAATAGTCGAAGGCTTTTTCTCCGATGCGTGCTGCAATCTCAGCAGTTGCACCGTAGCTCTGCGGTGCTTCATCAAGAACGAGAGCGTAACCCGTTTTGCGAACGGATGAAAAAATGGTTTCTTCGTCGAGGGGCATCAGGGTCCGTGGGTCGACGATCTCAATCTCCAATCCTTCATTAGCGAGTTTGTCTGCGGCGGCAAGAGCGACAGTAACCATGCTCGAAGTGGCAACTATCGTAGCATCTATGCCTGAGCGCTTAACCTCAGCCTGTCCAAGGGGAATGACAAAGTCGTCCTCTTCAGGCACAAGTCCTTTGTCATTATACATCATTTTGTCCTCAAAAAAGAGAACCGGATTATCGTCTCTGATGGCACTTTTTAGCAGGCCTTTAGCGTCGCGCGGTGTCGACGGTAAAACGACCTTCAGACCTGGGACGTGAGCAAAGATTGACTGCAGGCTCTGCGAGTGCTGTGCGGCAGAGGAACGTCCGGCTCCCATGGCGAGGCGAATAGTCATGGGCACCTTACACTGGCCGCCTGTCATATAGCGAATCTTCGCTGCTTGATTAACAATTTGATCCATAGCCAAAAGCGCAAAGTCGCCAAACATGAGCTCGGCAATGGGACGCATCTGCGTCATCGCAGCTCCAACGCTGAGACCGATATATCCGGCTTCTGCTATCGGAGCATCTAAGATCCGCTGTGGGCCAAACTGTTCAAATAACCCTTCGCAGCACTTAAAGATGCCGCCAGAGGGTCCAACGTCTTCACCGATTAGAAACACAGATGAGTCTTGCTGCATTTCTTCGCGCATGGCCTCGGCGATGGCTTCGCGAAAGAGCATTTCACGTTCAGGCATACAAATCCTCATAGGCTTGTTCCGGCGGTGGAAGCGGCGCATCCTTGCCGAACTCGATTGCGGCTAACACTTCCCGCTCGACCTGTTGATAAATGGCATCAAGTTCTTCCGGTTTGGCTACCTCTTCTTCAATCATATAATCGCCAAGAAGTTTGATCGGGTCTTTGTTGGCGCGCCACCATTCGGCTTCATCCCGGGTGCGATACGTTTGTGCATCGCCGACGTGGTGTCCGTGAAAGCGGTATGTTTTAGCCTCAATGAGCGTGGGGCCATCGCCCGAGCGGGCTTTCTCAACGGCTTTGTTAACGCTGTCAAACATGGCAAGTACGTCTGAACCGTCGACAATTACGCCCTCGAGTCCCAAGCCCTTGGCCCGGTCGGCGATGTCTTCAACTCCCGTAACGGCTTGGTATGGCGTGTGCTCGCCGTATTGGTTGTTCTCGCATATGTATATAGCAGGTAAATCCCAAGCGGCAGCCATGTTTATAGTTTCTAGCATTATACCTTGGTTAGAGGCGCCATCGCCAAAAAAACAAACGGAAACTTGGTCGCTGTTTCGCAGCTTGGAAGAAAGCGCGGCGCCAGTAGCAATGCCGAAGCCGCCTCCTACGATGCCGTTAGCTCCTAGGATTCCGACTGACATATCGGCGATGTGCATAGAACCTCCTTTGCCTCGGCAGTAGCCGGCTTCCTTACCCATAATTTCTGCCATCATGCGATCAAGTTGGCCACCCTTGGCTAGACAGTGACCGTGTCCACGATGAGTGCTCGTTATGTAATCGTCGTCGCGCAGAGCTGTGCAGGTGCCGACAGCGACTGCTTCTTCCCCGATATAAAGGTGGGCCAGTCCGGGCATGAGGCCGCGCGTGTACACGTCCCAGACCTGTTCTTCAAAAAGGCGAATCTCGTTCATTTTGCGATACATTAACCATAAGGTATCAGCAGGTGCACGCAAAGCATGTTTGCGCTGGTTCTTTGGTATTTTCTTGGCCGCAGACTTTTTGGATGGGCGCTTGGGCCCGGAAGGCTTTTTCGCCATGTCATTGGAGCTCCATTATGAAGTTGGGAAATGCAAAATAACTCGAACGTGCGATGAGGCGTCAAGCACAAAAAAAGCCGGGACATCAATGATGTCCCGGCTCACCTAGTTTTTGGGAAGAAATTTCAGCCTTTTTTCTCAAAGTCGGTTGCGTGTTCCGACTTCCACTCTTCCCATTTATCTGGGGATTCTCGAAGCTCGAAATACTTGACGTTAATTTGTAAAAAGCGCCCCTGATCTTCGGGCAAGTCTTCCTCCGCAAAAATTGCTTCTACGGGACATTCAGGCTCGCATGCCCCACAGTCAATGCACTCGTCTGGGTCGATGTAAAGCATGGGTTCTTCCTCACCATCGCCTGGGTGAATGCAGTCGACTGGGCACACATCAACGCAAGCTTTGTCCTTAACATCGACGCAAGTTTCTGTGATAACGTAAGGCATGAGTCTCTCCTAAATGGATTTTCTTGCTGCAATTTAGACACAGCCGAAAATAGCTTTGGCTCTTCTTTTGTCAAGCGTGCTCTAATCTCGAGAGTTTACCCGTTCTTTCATGTAGGAACGCATCTCGTCACCACACTCTGAATCGGCCAGTGCGTAATCGATGAACGTCTTGAAGTAGGCGCGATGGTTTCCGATGTCGTAACGCACTTCGCCTTGTCGTAGGCAGACCGCACGAACCATGGCATCAGCGTTTATTTGTGCGGCTATCGCATCTGTTAGATAAACTTCTCCGTTGGGTGCGGGAGGGATACTGTCAATGCGCTGGAATATATCAGGTGAGAAGAGATAGCGCGCACTGATCGCCAGTCGACTGGGCGTTTGATCTGGTGCTGGTTTCTCTAAGATGTCAGAGAGACGGCAGTCTTCCTGAGATTCTTCTCCCGTGCGCGGTACGACGATTCCATAGTGCTGAACTAGTTCTTGGGGCACTGAATAGGTCGCTATTGTGCAAGCGGATTGATGGTGCTCATGTGATTCAATCATGCGTTGGAGTAGGGAAGGCGACTCGAGAGAATAGACGATGCTGTCTCCGAACGCTACTACAAAAGGTGCGTCGCCGACAAAGCTCTTTGCTGCTGCGACTGCATCACCTGTACCCAGAGGCTTGGTCTGTCCAAGCGGAACCTGCTGGCGTGTGAAGAAGAACTCGACTCCGCGCTGGCGATAGTCAAAACGACTGACTTCGCTCATCGCATTACGCTCTCGTTCTAGATGCATCATGAGCTCTGAATAGTCGTCAAAATAGTTTTCGATTGCACTTTTACTGCGGCTTGAAACGAAGAGTATTTCTGTAATACCTGCTTCAACTAGCTCTTTGACGACGTGGTGGATTATGGGCTGACGTCCCACGGGTAACATCTCCTTGGGAACGGCCTTGGTCGTGGGCAGTAACCGCGTGCCCAAGCCGGCTACGGGAACAACGGCTTTAGTGATGCGCATTCATATACTCCGCTCTATGTTGGTAGAATAGGGAAATATGATTGGTCACAGAATATTTGACAAGCACAGAAGGCAACGGTATCATACGTCCCTCAGAGTTAGTGAAAGGAGAAGGAAATGAGCCAAGCTCTTCGCTATCCTGAACTTAGTGAGGATTTAAAAGCGCGCGGTTTTGGTGCTATGATGCGCATTTTTGGACCGGGAGCGATCATTGCCTCGGTTACAATTGGCAGTGGGGAGACGGTATTCGCTTCGCGCGGAGGTGCCGTCTTTGGTTATGCGCTCCTCTGGTGTTTTGTCGGCGGCGGTCTGATGAAGTTTGTCCAAGTGTATACGGCTGCTCGCTATATGACGCTGACGGGCGAACACCCTATAGAGCGATGGGCCTATCTGCCTGGACCGAAGGGGTGGGTCGTCTGGCTCTTAGCTATCATGACAGTTCTGTGTTTTCCCCTTTGGTTATCCGGCCTGCCCAAGATGTTGGGGGGGCTCGTCGTTTGGATTATTGGAGCAGAGGGACAGGCCTTTTGGGGGGATGATAGGGTGTGGGGTACCGCCTTTGCTCTGATGGCGATCGCCATAACGATGGTGCAGAGCTACGGTGCGTTGGAAAAAGTGCAGACGCTCGTAGTGAGCGTGTTGCTACTTTCCATACTGACAGCGGCTGCAGCGGCACGGCCAGACTGGCTAGCGGTCTTCATGGGCATAGTTATCCCGACGATGCCGACCTACGAGAGTTGGATTGCGCTGAAATATCCTGCGATAGCAGGGCGTTCAGCCTGGCTGGAGTTGGGCACGTATTTAGGGGCCATTGGCGGGGGATCGCAGGATTATTTCGGTTATATCGGTATGCTCAGAGAAAAAGCCTGGGGTCTGATGGGACGATTGCGGTCGGCTGGCTCTGAGGGCGTTGCAATTGCGGCCGATGGGGACAATGTTTCGTTGGGTAAACAGTGGCTGCGTGCGCCGCTGATTGATTCGGCCGTCTCCTTTGGCTGTGTCGTTATATTCACCATGGCATTTATGATTTTGGGCGCCGCCGTACTGCGCCCAGAGCAAGTCGTTCCAGACGATGCGCAGCTCCTCTCAGTGCAGGCCAGCTTTCTTGTGCGCCTGCATCCTGCGCTACTCTACCTGTATCAGTTTGGCGTCTTTACCGCATTTTTTGGCACGATCATGGCTGCATACGAGCTCTATGTGCGAACGACTCATGAATGTTTCCGGCCCATATCGCAGAAAGTGCGCTCCATGTCTATTGGCTCGCTGCGTCCGTTGGTCGTTACCTATTGCGGCCTTGGCGGTATTGCAATTATGTGGTCCGGGGGAAATCCGGTACAGATCGTTACGCCCGCCGCTATCTTTGGCGGAGTGCTAACCTGCGGGATGTGGTGTTTGCTCATGGTTTGGACGGATCGAACCTTCTTGCCTAAACCGCTGCGGATGGGAATGGGGTTACTCTTGCTCAACTTGGCTAGTGGTCTCTTTCTCACGGCTTGGGGTGTGCGTGGGGCCATGGATTTCTTGTTAGGATAGCATGATTAATCGAGCCATTTGGAACGCGGTTGAAGAAATCGTCCAGAGAGAGGCCAACTTATCTCTGGCCGTTACCGGCGGAGGTTCCGCGCTTCTAAATTGGCTGTTTGATCATCCTGGAGCTTCGCGCTGCTTATTAGAGGCACAAATCCCCTATGCTGCTCCCGCGCTAGCGGATTACCTGCGGCATCCAGGCCCCCATAGGGTTACAAAAAATACGGCGCGAAACATGGCTTTTGTTGCCTATCAAAGGGCTCGTCGCCACGGAACGCGCACCGTGCCGTTTTTCGGGGTAGGGCTTACCGCAGCACTGACTACGGGCCGGGAGCGCCGAGGGGCAGATCGCGTCTATTTTGCGCTGCGGACTGATGAACGCTGCGATATTTACGCGCTTTCTTTTCACGGGAGAATAGCGGACAGGACGGAGCAAGAACAGGTCGCAAGTCGTTGGGCACTCTGTCATATCGCCAAAGCTTTTGACGTTTATTTTGATGCCGTACTGCCCTCGTGGGCCGAAGAGCAGAACGAGGAAATAGCTTTAAACGACCCGCTTGATCTTCTGCTTTCTGACGCAATTGACCTTGTTGAGATCGCTGATACGGGTGCTGTCTCAGTCGATGTCGAACGCTCGGGGCGGTTACTTTATCCGGGTTCGTTTAATCCACTCCATGAAGGACATTGTAAGCTCGCTGCAGCGGCTAGTGCGCTGAGCGGCCGTCCAGTTACCCTGGAGATTTCTGTGCAGAACGTAGACAAACCTCCGCTCGAGCGATCTGATCTCAATGCGCGCATGAAGGGCGTGTGCGGTCGCTTTACTGTTTGTCTTACCCGCGAACCCACATTTTTCGGCAAGGCGGCTCACTTTGATGCACCGCATTTTGCCATCGGGTGCGATACGGCAGTGCGCTTAGTTGATGAGAAATACTATGAAGGAGGAGTAGAGGGAATGGAGCAGTCGCTTGAGTCGCTACGCGATCGCGGCGTGCATTTTTGGGTTGCAGGGCGCAGTATGGAAGGAACTTATCGCACGCTTGATGACGTGGCGGTCCCGGCGTCCGTACGCTCTCTTTTTTCCTCTATTCCCGAGAGCGCATTTCGCATGGACCTATCTTCCACTGAAATTCGCGCCCGTGGGCGGGTATCAGAGGAATGAGCATGGCACGTAGTGAACACAGTTTTATTGAGGAAAATGAAGCAGGTCTGTTGGAGATGTTGCAAGATATGGTGCGCGTGCCCACGGTAAATCCTCCGGGTGAGGGTTATCGAGAAATGGTCGACTTGTTGTCTGCTCAGAGCCGAGAAGCGGGGCTCGTGGTCGATATATATCAAGTGCCAGATGCGGAAGTACGTGCGCTCTTGGGATCCGCAGAGTATCCGCGCTATAATTTGATTGCTCGATGGGACGTAGGTGCGGAAAAAACTGTACACTTCAACGCACACTACGACGTGGTGCCAGTTTCGGGTGCCTGGCGTTTTGGTGATGCATTTACCCCGGGGGTCTCTGGAGGCGCTGTTTACGGGCGAGGATCGGGCGATATGAAGGGATCGATTGCGGCTCTGCTCATGGCAGTTCGTGCGCTGCGCGAGAGTGGGAGTCAGCCTGCCTTCAACATAGAATGCTCCTTTACTGCTGATGAGGAAACGGGCGGCCAGCTGGGTGCGGGCTATGTAGTGAGAGAAGGGTTATGTAAGGCTGACTTCGCCGTTGTATGCGAAGGCGCTGCAGGTTCTTATGTGGGGTGTGGGCACAACGGCGTGCTCTGGTTGCGGGTTGACGTAGAGGGTAAGCCTGCTCATGCTTCGCGGCCGCAAGACGGCGTCAACGCCTTTGAGGCAATGGCCGCTATTTCAACAGGGCTGGATCACTATAAAAGGGGGCTGGTCTCTCTACAGCGGCGCTATCGAGATTTAAACGGAACGGAGCGCAATCCGACGCTTAACGTCGGCGGGGTATTTGCCGGTGGTGCAGGCGATAAAATAAATACGGTCCCAGCAAAGGCTATTTTCTCTCTCGATCGACGCCTTGTGCCCGGTGAGCAGATTGCGGTAGTGGAAAAAGAACTGCGAACTACGCTCGCGTCGCTAGCCGATGATCAAAAACCTGCTTCGTGCACGATTGGTGCTCCGCTGCGTATTGAGCCCTGCACCGTTGACGTGAAGCATCCCTTATGTCAGTCTTTTGCGGGCGCAGTGCGCAGCATCCGAAGGCGCACTGCAGGCTTTCGCATCACTGCGGGTTTTACCGATCTGCACTACTTTGTGGTTGATGGTGGGTTACCCGGTATAGGCTATGGAGTAAAGGGTGAAAATGCTCATGGCAACGACGAACGCGTGCGGATTCGCGACGTTGCTTTGACTGCTCGAACTTACGCCGAATTTATGCTGCGTGGCATATGATGGCAGAGTTCCAATGACCCGACGTTTTCTCTGGTTATTTTACGACCACCTAGGCGGCGTTGTGTTATGTAATCTTCTCTGGAGTCTGATTAATATTCCCTACGTGTTCCTTGCACACTTGATTTTACAGACTGGACTTTCTGCTGGAACATGGTCCTCAGTGGGCGGCATCTTAGTAGCGCTGATTGCCGCATTTCTTTCTCCTCCATCGCTCATTGTTTACTGGGTTGGTGCATCTTGGGTGCGTCGTCGTGAGGTGCATCTAAAAGAGGCCTGGTCTTTACTCAAAGCTCAGTTTATTCGCGCGCAAATATTGCAGTTAATCTTGGTAGTTGCTAGCGTAGCGCTTATTCTGAATGCTGCTTTTTACGTTGACTTTGCCGGATTGTTTGGACTTTTTCTCGCGGCACTTATGGGATGGCTGGTCGTTGCTACAGGTCTGGTAGGACTTTACTGTCTACCTCTCTTAGTTACGCAGGACACCGGCGTTTGGCAGACGCTGCGTCAGAGCCTGCTGCTTGCGGTCACTCACCCTGGATTTTCGTTAAAGGGAGGCATTGTATTTCTTCTTTTTTTGGCGCTGGGCGCGGTTAGTGGAATCGGATTTTTCTGTGGCCTTTTCGTCGCCTGGTCCTTATGGTTTAACACGTATCTACGAGGCATGTTGATGGAATACACGGGTGAGTCTTGGGGAGAAGAAGAAGAGCGTTCACTCCGCGAAATAATTCGTCCTTGGGAAAGTTGAGCGCGCGCTTTGGAACTCGTAAAAGTCGTCAATAGCCGACAGATGTATGAGGTCGATCAAAGAACGATCTGCGAATTTGGAACTGCTGGCCGTGAACTGATGGAGCGTGCCGGTAGGGCAGTTGTAGAGGCGATTGCTGCGCGCTGGGACGGTCTAGCTGGTCTTCGGGTGGTCGTAGTTTGTGGCAAGGGAAATAACGGGGGTGATGGATATGTCGTTGCGCGCTTGCTGCATCAGAATGCTGCTCAGGTGGATCTGTTCTTAGCTACTGAGCGGGCAGCCGTTGGTGGAGATGCTGCAGATCATTTATTCGATACAGAGCAGGCTGGCGTGCCGGTAAATGAATTGTCCGACTGTTCATTCGAGGCGCTAGACCGCTCAGTCGTGGAATGCGATCTCGTAGTTGACGCATTGCTGGGCATCGGGCTACGCGGTGCGCCCCGCGACATCGCCGCGCTGATAATTGACAGAATCAACGATTCGGGTCGTCCAGTGATGGCCGTCGATATCCCCTCAGGCGTAGAAGCCGACACGGGTGTGACGCCTGGCAAAAGCGTGCGTGCGATGGTAACCGTCACGTTTGGGCTGCCCAAAGTCGGCCATCTATTTTTTCCCGGTAAGGCGTGCTGCGGCGCATTGCATCTGGTTGATATCGGCTTTGCTGAGCCCGCGCTGGAAGATGTTCAGCCAGTGGCTCGCCTGCTGGACCGCGACGCAATGAATTCACTGTTGCCAAGACGGTCAGGAGACGTGCATAAGGGAAGCTGCGGTACCGTGGCCGTAGTTGCTGGCTCAGTCGGTATGACGGGTGCCGCAGCGCTGACAGCCGAGGCGGCATTGCGTGCGGGCACTGGACGCGTCTCCCTGGGCATACCGGAGAGCCTCAATGACATTCTGGAAGTTAAATTGACCGAAGTCATGACGCTGCCTCTTCCCGAAGTGCGTCGCCATCGCTGCCTGTCTCTGCGTGCGCTTGGTCAGGTTGAACTGCTGTGTGAACAGGTGGATGTTTTGGCTTTGGGCCCCGGACTGGGTCGACATCGAGAGACGGCCGAATTCGTTCGTCGGATTGCAAAACGCTGCCGTTCTCCTCTGGTCGTGGATGCAGACGGTCTCAATGCCTGTGCCGGATGCCATGATCTATTTACAACGCGTTCGGAGGAAACCATCTTAACGCCTCACGTAGGTGAGTTCGCTCGGTTGAGCGGTTATTCAAGGGAAGATATTCTCGTCAGCCCGATTGAACTGAGTCGCACTTATGCAGTTGAAAACGGAGTCGTCCTCGTCCTAAAAGGAGCGCCTTCTGTCATTGCATCTCCGGACGGTTCGGTTATGATCAATTCGACGGGTAACGCCGGTATGGCCACGGCGGGATCGGGCGACGTGCTCACGGGACTTATTGCGGGATTTTGGGCACAGGATATGCCTGCTGTCTGGGCCGCTAGCTTGGCTGTATACCTACACGGTTTGGCCGGCGACCGCGCCAGAGATCGGTTAAGCGAATGGAGTCTGATGGCGGGAGACCTTCTGACCGAAGTGCCAACCGCTCTAGCTGAACTGTCCCGTTCTTAGCGGGGTTTTACTTGACACAGGTTAGGCAATACCGTACTGTATTGTGTGGTTTTTTGTGGGCGTTACGTTACACGTTATATCCGACATAAATATATACCTAAGTCTTTGTTGTACATAGGTATATCTAGGGCAGAGAGCGAAACATGTCTCGCGTGAAAGAAGCCATAGAAGAAGTGATTGAGGAATCCTATTTAAGGGGTCTCTCAGATAAAGAGATTCGCTCGGATTTCAAGCGCTTTATCGACACCTGTTTCTCCGTCTTGCAGTCGAATGTAAAAGATCGAGAATCCATAGGAACACTGACCGAAGAGCTGGCGCGCGAGAAGGCGTGCATTCTGATTGCAGATCACGCTCTCGATAGTCAGGGGGATGCGGCAGTAGCTGGTACTTCGGGTGTTAGTGATGAGACTCAAGAGGTCTTTGCTGAGAAGGTCGCACGGCGTAAGCGGTTGATTCTTAAGGCGATTGCCGAATACGATCCTGATCTTGTGCGATTAATTGACGCGCAACGCTTTCAGGGAGATGGTAGTCAAGAGCCAGCCGGGCGCGTAAAAAAGGTTCGCAACTGGGAAGAGCATCGCGTGCTCTTTCTCAAGTGGGGGTATGCTGCTACAGTGGCTCTGATTGTGTTGCTCATCTATTTGGGTATCAAACCGAGTCCCTAATGGCTTGGCGAAGTGCACGGACATGCTCGTCTCTTCGCCCCCCTATATATCTTGTAAATCGGAGTTCCATGAAAGAGGAGATGTGCTCCAGCGCATCTCTGTTTTTGTGTGTGCTCTCAACCGCTCAGTAAAGACGATATACGCATGCCTAAGCGCACAGATATAAATAAGATCATGCTGATTGGGTCTGGCCCCATAGTGATAGGCCAGG
>CEUU01114389.1_pt1 | contig 13427 bp, 15 predicted proteins | sample 531321 | NCBI WGS metagenome assembly CEUU01 (sample SAMEA2622658, study PRJEB7988) | marine metagenome | isolation source: saline water (ENVO:00002010), including
TACCAAAACAATTAATAGTAATAGGAGATAGTTCAGTTTATGGTTGGGGAGATACTGAATATGGTGGATGGTGTGAAAGATTAAGAAAGGATTGGTCCAAGATAAAAAATGGGCCCATTATTTATCCACTAGGTGTTAGAGGTGATGGTATTGAGAAAGTTGCCCAAAGATGGGAAAAAGAATGGCTAAATCGAGGAGAAACAAGAAGAAATAAACCAAAAGGAATACTATTAAATGTAGGCCTAAATGATACTGCGAGAATTGGTCAAATCAATGGAAGACCGCAATTAGAAATAGATGGATTTGAATATGGATTTGATAGATTAATAAATGATATGAAATCAAAAACAGATATATTTGTACTTGGACTATCTCCTGTGGATGAAAGGAAAATGCCTTTTGGTGGATGTTTGTGGTATTCGAATGAATATTGCAATTCTTATGAAAAAAGGATGGAAGAAGTATGCCTTAACCAAGATGTCCCTTTCTTAAGTACATTTAAAGAAATGCATTCAGATATTCGAAGTAAAAATTGGTTATCAAATGATGGTATACACTTAAATTCAGATGGTCATTTATGGATTTATCAGCGTTTAAAAAGTTGGGAAGTTTTAAAAAACTGGAAACAATCTTAGATTCAAAAATAGCGAAACTTATATTAATTAATTCATATTAAATAATAAAAAATTATTGCTATTGTTGCTGCAATAATTGTTTGAATACTATTAACAATTTCATTAGAAAGTTTTAATTTATCTTGAAATTTTGCTCCTATAAAACTTTCTATGATTGTCGCAACGAAACCAGAAAAAACTACAATCAGAAAATCTTTTTTATAATTAATTAACCTCAGAAAAAGAAATATATAAGTCATAAGAATCGATCCTATTAAACTAGCTAAAGTACCCTCAAAGCTAATGGCACCTTCTGTTCCACTTTTAACTTTTTCAAATGAGGTTATTAAGAAAGCATTTTTACCATATCTTTTTCCTATCTCACTACCAAAAGTATCTGCTAATTTAGCAGCGAAACTTGCAGCGAAACCAATCATTAAATTTATTCCATTAAATAAATTTAGATCTATCAATACAGCTAAAAATAAGCCTGTAGCAGCTGATCCCCAAACATTTTCGGGACCTCTTTTGCCTCCTCTTTTTTCAGCAAGTCCCAATTTATTTTTACGTTCAAAACCTATTTTTGTTACCAAAGATCCAAGAAATAAATAGAGAACTACACTTATCCAACCTTGCCATGAAAGAGTTCCCCAAAGGATTGTCCCTAAGATACCTGCGCTAATCCATCCATTAGAGGTCATAATTGGAATTCTTCTAAATATAAAAATTAATCCAAAGTTGATAAAAAAACCAATAACAAATTGATTAAGTAAAAAAGTCATAATTTAAATTAATTCAATAACTGTAAATCATCATTTCTCCATTGATTAAGAATTGAAATAGCATTAACAGCAGCAGTTGAAGTTCTTAATATACTTTTAGATAATTTCACAAATTGAATATTTCTTTCTTGAAAGTTTTTTATTTCTTTTTTTGACCATCCTCCCTCAGGTCCTATCACATTCCAAAATGTAATTTCATTTTTTGTTGAAATTGTTTGTCTATCTGCCCATTCCTTTAAAGTTAAACAATCATCTTTTCTTGTTATAGAAATTGAAATATTATCTTTCTTATTTAAAGAATCTAACCATTCATTTATATCAATTGTTTTAAATAATTTTGGTTTCCATAATCTTTCAGATTGTTCAACTGATTCATTTAAGATTTTATCCCATCTTTTAGTCTGAGAAGATTTCTCTGAACCCTTTTTAAGCTGAAATTGAGAATAGATAGGTTGTATTAAATCAACACCAATTTCTGTACACATTTTTAATACGTCATCAAATCCTTTTTTAGGGATAGAAATAGCTAATCCAATTAATATTTCTTCCTTTTCGCGAAATAATAAAGGATGATTAATATCAAATAAATCAATCTGACTGTTATCTTTTTTTATTCCTTTCCATAAACTACCTTTCCCATTAACCACATAAACCTCATCACCAGTTTTTTTGCGAATTACATTATCAAGGTAATGTGCTTCATTAGTTGATAGTTTTAATAGATTATTTTCTGAATTGTCAATTCTTTCATTGGAAATTATTAACCTTACATTATGTTTCATAATTTCTTAAGTTCTAAAAATTAAATCTGGTTGATCATCAATTGACCAGTCATTATTTTCTCCTCCAATTATTAATTCATCAATTTTTACATAATCATTAGAAACTTGCTTTAAAGTATTTATTAAAATATCAATAGAGATTGCATCTGATGTTCCAAAATCGACCCAACATCTTGACCACAAATTTTGATATTCCATTTGACCTAAATTATGCATTAATGAAGGCATTGCTGAATTAGAAATATCATTGTCATAAGTCATCCAGCTTAATTCATTGCCCTCTTCATGTGATTGCAAATTTTCTGAATTAAATCCTCCCAAGACACCTAAAACATACCAGCTATTAAAAACTTCATTTATATAATTTTTCTCTGAGTTATTTGGGATTTCAAAAAATTTAATCCAAATCCAACAATTAAAAGGGTCAACTTCTCTAAATAAAACATTCATTCTTAATTGATAGATACATCTATAATCAACTATTATAAGTTGGTATTAAAAGATTTAAAGTTTTATATTTTAATTAATTACTAATGCTTGAATTAAAAAATATTACCTATCAACCTCAAACAGGCAACCAAGCTATTCTTCAGAAATTAAATCTCAAGATCAAAGAAAATGAGATTGTAGTAATATCAGGTGAAAGTGGCTCTGGGAAAACCACACTATTAGAAATTATTAGTGGGTTAAATAACCCTCAAAGAGGAGAGATTCTATGGAAGAATAAGAAATTAACCTCCAGACATAGAAGATGGCTTTGTGGTGTAGTTTTTCAATTCCCAGAAAGATTCTTTATTGGAACTTCTATAGGTAAAGAATTGAAATTTGGTCACAAATCTATTAATAAAGAAAAAATTGATATTATCCTAGAAAAAGTTGGTCTATCAAGTATTAACTTATCAGCTCCTCCCGAGAATTTAAGTGGGGGTCAGCAAAGAAGACTTGCAGTAGCATCACAATTATTGTGGAAGCCAAGTCTTATACTTTTAGATGAACCGACAGCTGGGCTTGATTGGTCGATGAAAAATGATGTTAAGAATTTGATTAAAAGACTCAAAGATGAGAATACATTTATTATTGTTACTCATGAGCCAAATTTATTCAAAGAACTTCCTTGTAGATTTTTTTCTCTTAATAAAGGTAAAATTAATTTAATCAGAGGTTAAAAAGATTGAAGGATAAAATTGTAAGAGCTACTGCAGCGAAGGGAAGTATAAGGTTAGTAGCAGTTTCAGTTACTCAGAGTACTCAAGAAGCAAAAGAAAGACATAATCTTTCATTTCTTACAACATCTATCATGGGAAGAGCTTTTAGCGCAGGCTCATTACTTGCAAGCTCAATGAAAATAATGCATGGTAGAGTAACTTTTCGAATAAGATCTGACGGACCTTTGAAAGGATTATTAGTTGATGCAGGAAGAGATGGGAAAGTAAGAGGATATGTTGGTAATCCAGATCTAGAATTAGATCCTATAAAGAATGAATTAGGAAATTATACTTTCAATTTCAAAGATGCCGTGGGCACAGGTTATTTAAATGTTATTAGGGACAATGGGACAGGAGACCCTTTCACAAGTACCGTAGAGTTAATAAATGGAAGTATTGCAGAAGATCTTGCTTCATATTTTCTTCACTCTGAACAAACTCCTTCTGCTGTATTTATTGGCGAGAAATTTAAAAATGGGCAACTCATATGTAGTGGTGGTCTATTAGCTCAAGTTCTACCAAAAAAAAATACTGATCAAAAGCTAATATCTCTACTTGAAGAAAAATGCAAAAGTTTAGGGTCATTTAGTGAGTCACTTTATCAATCAAAGAATAATTTATTATCACTTATTAAAAAAATCTTCTCAGATATAGATGATATTTCTATTGGAGAAAAAGCTCGTACTCAGAATATAGAATTTAAATGCAGATGTTCAAGAGAAAGAAGTGTTGGAGCATTAGGGATGTTAGATAAAAATGAATTAGAGGATATCTTAAAAAAGGATGGGAAAGCTGAATTAATTTGTGAATTTTGCAAAAATAAATATATAGTTCAATTTGAGGAGATTGAAAAAATTATAAATAATAAAAAAGAATAATTATTTATAGAAAAATTATCCCTAGCCACAAAATAATTAAAGCAGGAAGACTTTGTATTTTTTGAACTGAGAAAGAATTTGTTGAGACTTCTTGAATAAATGAATTAGTTTCTATTAAACCTCCAAAAATTAATCCTATTGATAGAAAAACTACGCTCCAACCCAAGGCACCAATAAATCTCTTTCCTGATCTAATTTGAGTAAAAGTAAGAATTAGTGTTGAAATAGATAAAAGAAGCCTATTGTAAGAATCAGGAGTTATAAAAAGTAAAATAAATACAATTAAGGCAAGAGAAATTCTTGTAGGTAATTGATCATATGTTTCGGAAGATAAATTGGGAAGTGAAAAATTTTGAGAATTATTTCCTGATAATTTACTTAAATTTTTAATTTTGGATAGCAAAGGAAATTGACTATTTATCGTTTTAGTATTTTGAATCTCTTTTAAAGATGCATCTTGAGCTTCAAAGCTTATGCTTCCTGATTGTCTAGCTTTTAAGCTGCCCATAAGTAGTTGATCATATGATGATTCTATTTTTGCTTTAGCTATTAAATCATCTCCAGCTGCTTTAACTTTTTCATCTCTCGCTTTTTGAATCTCTTCAAAATTAGCACCTTTCTTAACACCCAAAATTTCATAGGGAGAGAGTTCGTGATCGTTATTATTTTGATTGATGTCCAAGTTTCTTTTTAATCAATATAAGCCTAACTAATTTTAGTATTCATTAAGAGTTTTATAAATCAATTGGTTCAACTCCACTCACAACAGGTGCAACTTTAGCTAGCTTTAACTTAGGATAATCTTCAATTATTTGATTAAGATTCCATTCATTTTTAACGAGCAATACTGGTCTATTCCAGCAATCTTTAACTATTTTGCAGTTAAAGATCCTACCAATTTTCTCAATAGCACTCCAACCATCTGGAATCCATCTGGCTAATTGATATGACATCGAATCTAAGTAAGATTCAACCCCATATTCATTTTTTAATCTATGTTTTACGACATCTAGCTGTAATTGACCAACAGCAGCAAGGATTGGATCTCTTTTACTTTCATCAAAATCATAAAGGATTTGAACAGCTCCCTCTTCTCTCAATTCATTTACACCTTTTCTAAAGTTCTTGAATGCAGATGGATTAGGATTTCTTAGCCAACTAAATATCTCAGGACTAAAGCAAGGTATTCCCTCATACTCTATATAGGACCCAGTGTATAAGGTATCACCTATTGAAAACATTCCGGGATTATTCAAACCAATTACATCTCCTGGATAAGCATCATCAACGACTTCTCTATCTTGACCAAAAATCTTTTGAGGTCTTGATAATCTTATAACTTTGCCAGTTCTTGAATGTTTAACAGACATATCTTTTTCGAATTTTCCACTACATACTCTTATGAAGGCAACTCTATCTCTATGTTTAGGGTCCATATTTGCCTGTAGTTTAAAAACAAATCCACTAAATTCTTTATGAGTGGGCTCAACCTCACCTTTATTACTATTTCTTGAAGAAGGTTTTTGAGCGAGCTTTAAAAAGTTATCTAAAAATGGTCTTACTCCAAAATTAGTCATTGCTGATCCAAAAAATACAGGGGTTAATTCACCATTAAAAACATTATCTTTATTAAATTTAGCTCCAGCTTCATTTAATAATTCCAATTCTTCAAGTGTATTGTTTATTAAATCTTCCTCAATATAGTTTGTAAGATTTTTATCCATAAGAGATATTCTTTGTTCTTGTGATTGCTTACCTCTTTTAGCTTTATCAAAAAGGATTACTTCATTTTTGAATCTATCTACTACTCCTCTAAATTGATCCCCATTACCTATCGGCCAATTAATAGGCAAAGTTGTTAGTTGTAGTTCAGATTCTATCTCATCAAGAAGAGATAAAGGATCTCTTCCTGGTCGATCCATTTTATTTATGAAAGTGAATATTGGAATATTTCTTAATTTACAAACTTCGAATAATTTTCTAGTTTGAGGTTCAAGACCTTTTGCCGCATCTTCCAACATGACTGCATTATCTGCAGCTGCTAAAGTTCTGTAAGTATCTTCTGAGAAGTCTTGATGTCCAGGCGTATCTAAAAGATTAATCACTGAATGTTGATATTCAAATTGCAAAACTGTTGAAGTTATTGAAATACCTCTTTGCTTCTCAATTTCCATCCAATCTGAGGTGGCTTTCCTTTGATTACCTCTAGCTTTAACCGCCCCTGCTTGCTGTATTGCGCCACCATAAAGGAGTAATTTCTCAGTCAGAGTTGTTTTACCAGCATCAGGATGAGAAATTATTGCAAAATTTCTTCTTTTATTTACCTCATTAATAATTTGATTACTGCTTAAATTTTGTTCGCTTCTTATCATCTAATTAAATTTGGTTAATTCAAAAAAGTTTGGATATTTAATTTAAACACTACCATAAACTATTAAATACTTTTCTCCATCTTCAATTACATCTAAGTTTTTAAATTTCTTTTTTAAGATTATTTGTTTTAATTCACTTGTCCTATAGGAAGCCTTCAATGATGCATAGTAGTCTTTAGTTAATGTTTCATTATATTTTTTTTGACAGTCAAATTTAAGTTGCTGAGCTGATTTCTCATCAATAGGCCTTACCAAATCTTTATGAATATTTATTGTGTCTTGGCTTGATAAATTAGTAATAACATCAAAAAATTCATCGATATGAGTTATATGATGAATCAGGCTATTACTAACAATTAGACGTAATTTATAAAAATTTAAACTATAGTTAAGGTGAAAGTTTTTAATGTCAGAACAAATATATTCTAAATTCCTAAATGAATATTTGTTAACTTGCATCTTTTTTTTAGATATTGCCTTCAAAATCATTTCTTTAGAGCCATCTATACCTAAGACATTCGCATGTGGCCATCTTTTAGAAAGACGCTCAGTAATATTTCCAGGTCCACACCCCAAATCAATAATTAAATCCTGATCCGTAAAAGAAATTTCTTCTCTTTCAACATATTTACATATAAAATCCATTAGATTTTCTTCTCCTTCAGAGAAATCTGCCATAGAGTAAGAACTAACCTGTTCTTTACTCACCATTAATTCAGGTTCTATTACTCTATCCATATAAAAACAATAATAGATATGATAGATATTTTTTTACAAAAGCGTTAACTAGTGATAAGAAAACTTGCAGACACCACAGGTGGAGTTAGTCTTCTTTATACATACTATTTTTAACATTTAAATTACTGTGACCATAACACCAAATAAAACTTCTTCTGATAACAATTTCATAGACAAACAAAATGAAGATTTTCCAAAATCTGCTCCTGCTGCTAATCCGGTTTTTTATAGAACTTACAGTAGGAAAACAATTAAAGGTAGAGAAAGTTGGCTTGAAGTAGGTGAGAGGAATCTTGATGGTTTAAAGAAACTTGGAAAACTCTCCGATGAGGAAGTTAATTTAATGAGAGAGATGCAAAATAGCAAGAAAGCTCTTCCCTCTGGTAGATGGTTATGGATTGGAGGAACTCCTTGGATTAATAAAAAAGAGAACTTCTCAGGGGCTTATAATTGTACTTCCACAAATCTCATAGATTGGGAAGCTTTTGCCTTAATGATGGATTTAGCAATGATGGGTTGTGGAACTGGGGCAATAATTGAACCAGAATTCATACAAAATCTTCCACAAATTAGAAATAAATTAAATATCAAATCTATAAGCGAAGTAGGGATAACTCCAGCCGAAGAAAGGGAAGAAAAATCATCGCTAAAAATAAAGGGAAATAACCTTTATATAAAAGTAGGAGATAGTAGAAGAGGATGGGTAGATAGTTATAAATATATTCTAGAAGCATCTAGCGATGAGAGAATGAATGATAATATTGATATTCATATCAATTTAGAGGATATTAGGCCTGCTGGAGAATCCCTAAAAGGATTTGGAGGAATGGCAAATCCTATTAAATTAAGGGACTTGTATTCAAGAATAACTTCCCTCTTAAATAAAGCTATAGGTAGAAAATTAAGTTCAGTTGAATGTTGTTTGCTCATAGATGAAGCAGCAGTAACAATTGTTGCAGGAAATATCAGAAGGAGTGCCGGAATGAGGCAATTCTCTTCTGATGATAAAGAGGCTGCTTCTGCGAAGGAGAATTTATGGAGTCAAGATAATGATGGGAACTGGAGAATAGATCCAGAAAAAGATGCACTTAGGATGGCAAACCATACTAGGGTTTATCATTCCAAACCCTCTTATCATACAATTCTTGATGCAGTTACAAAACAATTTAATTCAGGAGAGGGAGCCATCCAATTTGCTCCCGAGGCAATCGCCAGATCAAATGCTGATATTCTCAAAACTAAAGAGCTAAGGGATGAATTCATTGAGATTTATACAGAGCAAGGTAAAGTCGAAGCAAAGAGTTGGATCAATAAAAATTTTGGACAGTTCACTGAAAATGAACTTAATCATAGGATGACTAGATATGGATTAAATCCTTGTGGAGAAATTTTAGGAAATGATTTTCACTGTAACCTAGCAGAAGTTCATTTAAACCAAATCAGTCCAGATGATTATGAAGAGCAAAAAAACGCTTTTAAATCTGCAGCTCTCTCAGTAGCTTGTCTACTAAATCATGATTTTGAAGTTGATAGATACAGAATTAGTAGAGATTATGACCCAATTGTAGGTGTAAGCTTTACCGGTCTTTTTGATTTCTTTGTTCACGCCTTTGGCACCCCATGGTTGAAGTGGTGGGAATCAGGAAGACCTGATAATGAACAAGGTAAAATTTTTAAAGAAAAAGAAGCTAATTATCTTCAATCATGGAGAAATATTGTTAAAGAGACTGTCTGGGAATATTGTGACAAACATAATCTTAGAAGACCAAATAGATGCACAACAGTTCAACCTGCTGGAACGAAAAGTCTCCTGACTGGAGCTGCTCCTGGATGGCATCCTCCTAAAGCTCAACGCTTCATAAGAAGAATTACTTTCAGAAAAAATGACCCTGTGGCACTCGCTTGTATGGATTATGGTTATTCTGTGGTGCCATCACAATCTGATAAAGATGAGAATGGTCGTTTACTAGACAATCCTTTTGATCCAAGATGTACTGAGTGGCTTGTAGAAATTCCTACTGAAGTAAGTTGGGCTAACTTAGAAGGTGCAGATAAAATTAATATAAATAATTTTTCCGCTCTAACTCAGTTTGATTTTTACATGCAAGTGCAGAAGTTTTACACAGAACATAATACATCTGCAACTATCGAATTTAGAGAGAATGAAATTGAAGGATTAGCAAAAGCAATTTATGATTCAATCAAAAATAATCAGGGATATATTTCTGCAGCCTTGCTAGCACGGTTTGATGCTAATGCTACTTTCCCAAGATTGCCATTTGAACCTATAAATAAAAAGGAATATATTGCTATGCAAAATAAAGTAAAAGAAAGAAAAGTCTGTAGCAATTTCTTTGAAGCTCTTAATAAATACGATATTGGAGAGTTATCAGAAGCAGGTCCAGCTGGTTGTGATTCTGACAAATGTCTTCTCCCATTAGATAAACCAAAAAATTAAATATTAAGTTTATGCATTAATTCAATAAAAAACTGTTTTTAAATTTCAATTTTGTAGCTAGTTCTAGACTAGTTATAAAATTGAAATGACACTAACATTTAATATTGGTAAGATTTTTAATGATGCTTCAAATGAAGCTTTAGTAGATAAATTAAAAAAAATAACAACTGAAGAAAAGATCTTAGAATTTGAAAAAAAGTTTAATTCTCAAAATGCTAAGAACCTACATATACATATATGCAGGTTCTTAAAAAATAGACAAATTTCTCGATCATTAGCAGCAAAGTGGCTGATCATAATAATGAACGATAAAGAATCAAGAATAAATCACTCAAAGAGATAACTAATTAGGTTAAAGCGGAGAGTCTCCAGAGAGCAATTCCAAAAATAGAAAAACCCATTATTAATGTAAAAGCCAAAGCATTTTGCACCTGAGCTCTTTCATTCATCATATTTGAAAATGGAAGAAACTGAACAAACAAAGGTTTTTCTTCAACTATTGCTGCTTTTTTTACTGTAGATTTTTTGCCTCTAGAAAACATAAAACAAAATTATTATCTAATGAATTTTACATTCTAAAAGCAGATTAAAAAAAAATACCCCGCTAAATTGAACAAAATGTAACTTGCCGAATATTTTAGAAATATTTTTAAAATTATTCAAATATTTTTTCTCAATAAAGCTTCTTAAAGGAAATTTCTATATAAGATGTATAATTTTTCTTTCTAAATTAGAACTATAAGTATGAATAAAAAAATATTAGTAACAGAGATATTAAATTTTTACTAATAAAATGGAAAAAAACAATCAAACAATATGAGAAAATTTTTAAAAAATCTTTCTTAAAACTTTAATATGAAAAATATTGAGAATTAATTAATACTAGATTAAGTACTAATAAATTCGTAGTGATCTATTAAAATTTATTAAATAAATTGAAAATCAAAAAACATGAGTAATAAGAAACCACTATTCAAAGCACCTTATGACTTAAAAGATGTAAGCCTACTTTTTGCAATAGTTGCCGTATTTCTTATATTTGCTGCAATCTTAGGAAATAATTTGTTTGGAATTTTTCAAGATAACGTAAATTTTGGATAAAACCATAAATTTATTTTCAAACAAAGAAAAGATAACGAATAAAATAACATTTTTATTTATTTATGTAATATTAAGACCTATCAGGATGTAGCTTTTTTTTTAAGGAGGTTACGCTCGTATGGGAAGATTAAAAATTATTAATTATAAGATATGTCCATAGCTGTTTTTTACTGCTTAGCAAATATACTTTTATTTTCCATATTGTTTATTTATTCAACGAATTACATAAGCAGCAAAAGTAATAGAGATTTAAGACTTATTCAAAAGGAAACAAAGAAGAATTTAGAAAAAATATATAAATTAAATAGTTATGAAGATTCAGTTCATAATTAATCCTAATTTTTAAATATTTAAGCTTTTAAAGTTTCTTGTATTAATTTATATCCTCTAAAGTTAAAATAAGAATAAGAACTTTTTCTAAAATACTTGAAAACTATTAACCAAAATAAATATGCTTACAAATTAATTCAAAAGAGTTCTATATCTTTTTAGAAATTCAACATGCGTAACACCCATATAGCTAGCTAAATTTTTTGAAGAGATGCCTTCCTTTATTGATCTATATGCCCAAAGATCTCTAAAATCATTTAAGGTTAATTCATTGTTGATTCTTTTAAACCAATTACTCCAATTATCCATAATAACTTTTACTTCCTGCTTATTAAATTCATTTAGAGTTATGGTAGATATGGGCTTTGAGACTTGATCACAAATATTTAATTTCTCAACAAAATCCTTTGGAATAGCTAAAACTTTCCTTCTTAAATTATATTGATAAGTATTTTTAATATTTAAAACTGATCCCGTACCATTAGCATTAGGTATCAATGAGAAAATTTCCTCTGGTCTACATCCATATAAAATTGTTGTTGCAGTTATCCATCCATAAGTGGGATCAATAACCACTTTCACTGCTAATTCAAGAACTTGATCTTGAAAAGAAACTAATCGTTGTAAAGATTTATTTTCATCTACTTTAAAATTTAAAAAATCTTGGCTTGTCAAATTTATAAATTAAATAACTTATTTAATTCTGATAATTTTTTATTAATTAGGTTCAATCTTTTTTTACGAATAGAGGAAACTTTTGAAGATGAGAGTATCCTTTAATGCACTTTGAATAAGCATATTAGTATTTATAAAATTTTATTTAAGAGAGAAACTAGAAATAAGACTATTAATTTAATGTAAATTGTAATTTACATAATATTTTTAGAAAAGTATAAATTTATAATGAAATAAAGTTGATAGTATTCTTAACAACTCTAAAAAAAAGAGTTAAATTTAGTATAAATTTCCTGAAATATTTTCTAAAGTATTTTCTCTAATATGGAAACACCTGCACAATTAGTTATTGGTTCAGATATTTTTAACAATCTCAAAAGAGAGGAACAGCTAAAGTTTAATTTTTATTTTTTTTACAAAGATTTAAATAATAAAGATTGGTGTGGTGATAATTACTTTTATGATGCTGACGAACTTATCTACTTCTGGGGCGCGAATGATATAAAAGAAATAAATGGAGCCGTCTACGTCAGAATATTTGATAATCTTACAAGAGAACAAGAGATTTGTTGGAAATCATTGAGTTCAACTGGTAAACAAATAAAAATATATTGGTGTTAAAATATTAATTGAACAATCCTTTTATATTAATTAGATAAAAAAATCCTTTTATTTTAAAATTCATTAAATAATATATATTTTCTTAATATAAACATTTTTCAATTCTAATAAACATAATTTCCATCTTTCTACTCTCTATATTCCTCATAACTTGAATAACTAAATTTAATTAGATTAAAACTTTCGAATAGTTTTTTCCATTAAAGTGAATTTTCGATTTCTATTATAATTTATTTTAAAACTTTAAAATATGAAAAAACTACTATATTTATTATTTATCAGAGATTTCATTAGTAGTTATTAGATAAAGTATATTTTCATTTGTAATACCCTCTGTTATCCATTCTTTATATTCCTCAATTAAAGCCATCCGATCATATAATTGATTAGAGCTTTTTAATAGTTTTTGACGATTACATATAAAAGCAAAGACATATTTACAAACGAATAATGCACTCTCATTATGTGAAGTATAATTCAATTTATTTTAATTAATGAAAAACTATACTAATACACCAAAAAAAATCTCGTGTAAGATTAATAACTACACAAAATAATTTTTTTTATCAAGTAAATTGATATATAACATTAATCTATATATAATAGTAACTTAAAGATGTGCTGTTTTATATTTTAAAAAAGTACTGCGAAATAAAATTCATTCATTTCTGTCGATTAAATAGATAATACTTTCATTGGGGTAGCCTTTACTAAGCCATTCTTTAAATTCTTCTGAGATAGCATTAATTTCTCTCAAAAGATTATCTTTTTCTAGAGTTAACCTGCGTGAAATAGCATAATTAATTGAAGCATTACAAACTTCTTTGACTTTTTGATTATGATCTCTGCTTTTCATATATGATTTTTTTTT
>CEUU01031813.1_pt1 | contig 13310 bp, 13 predicted proteins | sample 531321 | NCBI WGS metagenome assembly CEUU01 (sample SAMEA2622658, study PRJEB7988) | marine metagenome | isolation source: saline water (ENVO:00002010), including
GTGGGGGAGCCGGGCCCTGCAAGAATCGCTTCAACGCGATAGACGACGATGGCCAGCGCTTTGGCCATCGGGACCTGCAGCGCGATCGCAGCTGTGGGCTGTTCGGCTTGCTGCCCATGTGTATCGTAGGGATTGCTCCGCTCTAGCTGGCCGCATCCCATAGCCCACAGAGCGGCTATGCACAGCGTGTGTGTAATGTGGTTCATATGTATTTGCCCTCTTCCTGTGTAAATCTATGCGGTCCGTTATTAGATGACCACTCTTTTCTATTCCTTGACAGCGATGAGCGGTCCACGTATCGTTTTTTAGCTATGTCAAAATTATTTTTTATACCGTTGCTTTTTGGTTTAACCGCCTGTATCAGACCTTTTGCTCACAGGGCGTCCGACCCTTGGTTAGCGAGTCCACCTGCACTTTCAGGTGAGTTTGATCGAGAAGCTGCATCTGTGCATCTCCGTTGGCCTATCGCATCCGAACGTGGTTTCTTGCGCTATGAAATACAGCTACAAGAAGGCGAAAACTTTAGCACGGTCGCGGAGGTCGCCGAGCGACTTGATACCGTATACGTCGATGAGCGAGTCGACGCTGATAGAGTGCACCGCTACCGGGTAGTTAGCTTTTTTGGCGATGGAGATTCGGTATACGAACTCGTTTCTACTACCGTGGATGGAGCCTTTCATTCATTTGTAAATGCTTGGCCAACAGTAGAGGGTTTTACTCCCACGCGTCTGGCCATAAACAGCCGAGGGGTGGTGCATGTGGTTGGCGCGGGTAGCGGCCAAGTCCTGCGCTACGATCGGGCGGGCAACGCCCTTGGGGCTCTAGTCTATGCAGAGGGCAAGCTTGCCTGCATGGAGACGAGCACGTTGGACGGTCCAGCCCTAGCTATAGACGCCGATGACAACCTCTACGTGGCGTATAACCTGCTGCGTGCAGAGGGAGGCCCTCAGGCCTATTGGAGTAAGTACGACCGAGACGGTCATGCATTGTGGACCCGTTCACTAGAGGGGTTATTTGCGCGTCACATTGTAGTTTCGGACAAAGACATTTTCATTGAGAGCATTAGCCAATTGCAGCTGTTTGATCGAGACGGTGAGCGCAAGACGCAGTTCCTAATACCGGCTCTTCTGGTTTCTAGTTTGCGCATGTGGCAGGGACGTTTTGCCGCTCTTATAGAGCCCGTCTCCCTGTTGGAAAGCGATTGGCAAACGCCGCGTCTTATCGTCTATGATAACGCCGACCGGAAAACGGCACGTCAGGTATTGGGACGCGATGAAAAATCGCATATGGACCGAGGGCCTGGCGTGCTGAGGCGTCCCACAGATTTTGTGGTCGATGAGATCAACAATCGAGCTTTTGTTATCAACGCCGGCCAGCATCGCGTAGAAGTGTTTCGCGACGAAAAATTCTCCACCCGCTGGGGGCGCGCAGGCGATGGTCCTGGTCAGTTTCGCTTTGATGGACAAGTCGAGGTTGTAGAGGAGATGAATACCGGGCGGACGGGACTGCGGTCGGTTGTTGCTGGTGGCATCGCACGCGACGAAGAAGGCTTTATATATGTCGCGGATTCTTTTAATGATCGCATTCAAAAATTCCAACCATGATTTCTCTCTTTTTCCTGCTGTTTGCCTCGCTGCCAATACTCTGCGGTTCAGCCGAAGCCAAAGGGGGGTACAACGTTTGGGCAAAGGAAAAAATCCGCTACTTAAACAGTCGCATTGTTCGCGATCCATACAATCCACAACTGCGTCTGCTAATGGCTAATGCCTATATTGACGACGGTCGCAAATTTGAGGCGAAAAAAGAGCTGTATCATGCCTTGGAATTGGATTCTACTTTCGCAGAAGCCTACTGCAACTTAGGTGTTGTCTTACACAGTCAGGGGTATGCAAAAGAAGCGCAAACAAATTACGAAACTGCGCTATCTTTAGACTCCACGCTTGTCGAGGCGCGTGCGGGCCTTGGGACACTCCTGTGTCGAAGTGAGCGACAGGTCGAAGGATTGGAACACTTAGAGGCGGTGATCCGAATGGATCCAGACCACCTTGGCGCTCTGTATAACATGGCTGTCGCCTACCATCAGGTTGAAGACTTTAAAAAGGCAATCGAGTATTTTGAGGTCCTCCTACAAATACAGGTCGACTATCCTGGAGCGAAAATCAACTTGGCGAGGGCTTATTACAGCTTGGGATTACTGCGTTTACAGGCCGAGCAGACCGGCCTGGCGATTGCTGCTTTTGAAAAAGCCGTCGCATACGAAACGGATAATAGCAATATGCATTTTGCGCGCGGTTTGGCCTATTTGGAAGCGGAAAAGTTGCTAGATGCAGAAGCGTCTTTTAAGCGCGCAGTCGAAATTGAACGAGACTATATTCCAGCACTGCACAATTTGGGTTTGGTTTACGAGCGTCAGGGAAAGCCCGATGAGGCAGAGGCTGCTTATTTAAGGGTGCAGGAATTGGCGCCGCATATGTCGTCTATTGAGGCGGTAAAGCACACGACTTATGATGTAAAATACCTAGTAGAATAACGTATTTCAGCGCGGCACGTCGTTGACTTTTTTTTGGCAAATCCGTAGAATTAGGCCACGGTCCGCACCACGACGAGTGTAGAATTCACTGGGCGCAGTGATGGGCTGCTGATGTTTCTCTTTTCGCACTTAGGTGCAGGCAGGCGAGTGGTTGTCTGGGAGTGAACTCAGCGGCGACTCGCCCTTTTTGTGTAAGGTAAAGAAATGGCCAAAGAAGAAGCGATTGAAGTACAGGCAGTTGTTAAAGAGGCATTGCCCAACGGATACTTCAAGTGCGAAATGGAAAACGGTCACGAGATACTGGCTCATATTTCTGGTAAGATGCGTAAATACTACATTCGCGTGCTACCGGGAGACCAAGTCACCGTGGCGCTCTCTCCCTACGATTTGACTCGAGGGCGTATCACGTTCCGCAATCGCTGAGTTCAGCGCTCGGTGTTTCTCTTGACATCCCCTTCCTATACTTTGCGACGGAGAGACGGTTGTCACGGCGACTAGCCTGCTTCCTTCTCTCAAGATCAAGATATCATAGACAGTCTACGTATGGTTACGATTGGCATGTATTACGAGGTGCTAGAGGGCAAAGAGCAGGTTTTTGAGAAAGCCTTTGTTAGCGTGCTTGGTGCGATACAGACAGCTGAAGAGCATCGAATGTCTCGTCTGTTACGCGGTGTGTTTGCCGAATGCAGCTACGTCTTCATGTCGAAATGGACCAGTGAAGACGCGTTTAACTAATTTATACGTTCGGATGAGTTTGCTCGCGTAGTGAATAGGGGTAAAGATCAGGTCTTGTCGACTTGACCACAGCACGTGGTCTTTCGTGAAGACGAGTAGACATTGGATAGATATGGCGACCAAAAGCAGTAAGACATACAAGGCATGGCCCTTCCGAGAGGCTGGACAAATTCTTAAGCAGCGCCGTCCTAGCGGAGATCGACCCGTGCTTTTTGAAACGGGTTTCGGTCCTAGTGGTTTACCGCATATAGGCACGTTTGCCGAAGTGGCGCGAACAACTTGGGTCCGCAACGCCTTGGAAGAGATCAGCGGATTAGAGACGCGTTTAGTTGCGTTCAGTGACGATATGGACGGTCTGCGTAAAGTGCCACTTAATTTGCCGCAGCCAGAAATGCTAGCGCAGCACTTGGGTAAACCGCTGCACGCGATCCCGGATCCATTTGGTCAGCAGGACAGCTTCAGTGGCTACATGAATGATAAGCTAAAGGCTTTTCTCGACACTTATCGTTTTGACTACGACTTTCAGTCTTCGGCCGAAGCGTATAAGCGTGGTGATTTTGACGAAGGGCTGAGTATCTTGCTTGATCGAGTCAACGATGTACGCGCGCTGATCGTCCCGACGTTGGGCGAAGAAAAACGCGCTCAGTGGTCACCGTTTTTTCCCCTGTGCCCAAACTGCGGTTCCGTATACAATACTCGCGTAACAGACTATTTTCCCGAACGCCAATCAATCGGCTTTGCCTGTGATGGAAGTGTGGGGGACGTGAAGGGCTGTGGAGCAACGGGCGAAGTTTCTGTGCTTGGCGGTCAGGTCAAGGTCGGATGGAAAGTTGATTGGGCCCTTCGCTGGTTTACGTACGGCGTTGACTACGAGATGTACGGAAAAGACTTGATTGAATCGGCTAAGCTGTCCGGCCGGATTGTGCGTTTAATGGGCAAGCATCCGCCTGTGGGATTGACCTATGAACTCTTTCTTGATGAAGAGGGGAAGAAGATCAGTAAGAGCGTAGGCAAGGGGCTCACGGTTGACACGTGGGTCGAGTACGCGCCCATTGAATCTCTGCTCTACTACATATATCAGAATCCCCAGCGTGCGCGTCGCCTCTACTGGGACGTAGTGCCCAAATGCGTTGATGACTACTTAGACGCTCTGCGCCGCTTTCCAAACGTGGCAGAAGAAAAAAGACCGGAACAGGACGTTTGGCATATTGGTCAACGTGGCGCATCCGTACCTGGATACGGGGCGCAGGTCAATTTCTCGATGGTCAACAATCTCATTTCTGCGCTGGGTGCCGATTCGGCGGATCTGCTGGTTGACTACTTGGAACGTTACGACGAAAAGGCTACAGAATACCAGGAAGTTACCCAGGCACTCGTTGAAAAAGGGCTCAACTACTATCGAGATTTTGTTTTGCCTAGCAAGTCGTTCCGCGAGCCGAATGATGCTGAGCGAGCGCTTCTAATGCAAATTGCAGAGAAGCTGCAGGGTGCAGATGCTCTGGATGAAAATGCCCTGCAGTCTATTCCGTTTGACATTGCCCGTTCGGTTGATATTGAGCCCAGGGCGCTTTTCAGTCTGTTTTATGAAGTTGTGCTGGGGCAAGAGCGAGGGCCGCGCTTTGGCTCTTTTGCTCGTATGGTAGGCGTAGAAAAAATTCGGGATATGGTCGACGCGCGCCTTGCCTAGGCCGTTCGACGCTCCTCCAATTTCGCCATGCAAGAGCAGCAAGATTTATTTTCCGAAATACTTCCTCCTAGCAAGCCGCGCCACGTCGATCGTTTAATCAGAGTGCAGGAGGGGCTGCCACGCTCTCTGCGTCTGGGAACTACAAGCTGGAGCAACGAGGACTGGCAGGGGTTAATCTATCCGGACGACTGTGTGCCAGCCGACTATATCGAGCACTACGCCAAAGTATTTGGCTCGGTTGAGATCGACTCTACTTGGTACCGAATACCTACCGCCAAAGCCGTAGAGGGTTGGAAACGCCGCACGGCAGATACGTTTCGCTTTACCGCAAAGATTCCGCGCGTAATTTCGCACGAAAAAGGTATGGTAGACTGTCTGGGAGAAATGGAGTCCTTTCTCGAGGCGATGGAACCGCTGGAGGATCGGCTCGGACCGCTAGTTATGCAGTTTCCCTACGTGGCTCGAGCCCAAGATGCGTTAGAGAATGAAAGCGGCGTCGATTTTATGTCTCGCTTGGAACGATTCTTACCCCAATTACCTACGGATACTTTCCAATTCGCCGTCGAGGTGCGCAACGCCCGTTGGGTCAGTGACCCATTGCTAGGCATTCTGCGAGAAAACAACGTGGCGCTCGTGCTGAACAACTACTACACTATGCCGCAGCTGAGCGTTCTGCTGCGGCACGTGGATTTGCAGACGGCCGACTTTCTCTACGTGCGTTTTTTGGGCGATCGGAAGAGAATGGATGCATATGTTGAGGGCATGATTGAACGCGGTGAGAAGGAGCGTCACTGGGACGGACTGGTCTGGGAACGGAGCGCTGAGTTAGGTGATTGGGTGGACGGTTTACAGCATATGGTCGGTGCTGATCCGCAACGCGAATTATACGCTTTTTTCAACAACCACTATGCTGGATATGCACCTGGATCTCTAGGTATATTTGCCAAAGAATGGAAGGAACGAACATCGCCGAGCTATCGCCGCGGACATGGTTGATCGCTAGGGAAGTTTGATCTCGGGTTTGTCGAGATCAGGCCGGTAGAGTAACAGCGTTTTTCCCAATACTTGTACCATATGCGCCGCCGCCGCTTGGGCGAGCTGGCGCCCCGCTTCTTTACGCTCTAATTCACAGCTCTTCTCAATGCGCACCTTCACGAGCTCGCGGTTATTGAAGGCCTCTCCAAGTGAGTTCAGCAGGGCGTCACTAATTCCATCTTTTCCTATGTATACAGTAGGCTTGATCGAGTTGCCTTGCCCGCGCAGGTAGCGTCTCTGCTTGCCGCTTAATTCTTCCATGAGTTCATGATACCGTGAAATGGGTGTCGATGGTCTGTCGGTTGATGCGTCTGGAAATTGCTTCTTTAAGTGCGCTGCGTATCAGTCGCCGCGAAGGGGGTAAGAGAGCGGAAAAGCCAAGTCCATCTGTCAGAATACCTGGCGTGAGTAGGAGAAGTCCACCCGCCAATATGAGGGCGCCGTCAATGAGGGCATCCCCCGGTGATTGGCCCTGGCCGATGCTGCTGCGCAGGCGCTGAAAAACGAGCAAGCCCTGGCTGCGTGCTAGGGCGGCACCGGCTGCTCCAGTCATTACAACGAGCGCAATGGTTGTAAGAGAGCCGATATGACTTCCTAACTCAATAAGCAGTGCCAGTTCTACAATGGGAACAAGCGCAAAGAGCAGAAATAACTTGAATAGCATAAAAAAAATATACGCGGTAGGGTGGGTCATGTCGAGATGGAATGAAAATTGTCCCAGTTTATCCCATTTAGCGTAACGCACAATGGTCTCGACGGCCGGGTATGTAGATCTCGCTGGTTTTTGCCGCGGGCATGATCAGTATGCGTGGTGTTGTATTTGTTTCAAGTACTGTCGTAAAGGTGTGCTGATTGAGCTAGGTGCGTGACATAGTTGCTTTCTTCCTATCACGTGATGAAGCATCCAGCACTGTTTGGAGAAGCGATAGGTGAACGCTACAGCGACTTCTATAATTTACTCGGTTGGGCCGCTTTATTGATTATGGTGCTTTGGCCTCACAGTTTGTTTGGGTTTGAGATTTCAGCTTCTCTTCGCCGCTACTTTGGCTATTATTGTGCTGTATGAAACCCTATTTTTCTTATGTCCTTCAGCCTGACGGGATTCGGATCGCGCGTACGGTTGATACGTAGTGAACTAGCTTCACGTTTCGCTCGTCGACCAGTGTCGTTGCGTATTGATCCGGTAGGGAGATACGCGTGCCGTTATTCCAGAAATTCTAATATGTGTTCGCGCAGAGCATCGGCAGTTTCATTCCAGAAAGGAGCGAGTTCGCTGGCGTTTGCCGAACCATTTTCTTGGCTACAAAAAATGAACGGTTCCTGTAGTAAGAGGGCTTTATTCTCCCAAGCGCGCAGCTCGACGCGTAGCTCAACGCAGGGTTTGAGATCCATGTTGGAACCGCTAAAGTTGAAGTTGTCGACGCCGAATACTAAGTGAAAATCTGGCTGTACTAAGACGTTGGATTCCCGTTCGCGCACGGCCCATAAGATCCGCTCAGATTCTGGCAGTCGTCGGACTAGTGCGGGGATAATAAAGCGCTGTACTTCGCGCACTTGCTCACGGACAAATGCTTCGTCTTGCGTGTTGAAGAATATGAAGAGTGGATCGAGTCCGATCTCAAACCTGTTGGTATGGCCTCCAACGAGTAGACCGATATCCTCTTTTTTTCGGTTGGAAATATTATCGGACAAGGCCCAGTCAAGGCTGTTAAGGATGAAGGTGCGACTTTGGAAAAAGGGAATACGCGACTTGCGTGCGGCTTTCTTTATACTGCTGTCAAGCAGGTGGTCGTTGTTACTCGACAAGACTTTACGTGACTCTTTGCATAAGTAGTGTAGCAGCTTGTTTGCGCGCTTTGCGTCAACTTCTGGTTCGCCTTGTAGCGTGAGTGTTTTCCACGCAGTGCTCTCATTTTTACGATGTTTATCAAGCGTATCAATCAGCGCAATGAGCCGCGCGGGCAATTCCTCTTTGGATATATCACTCTCGCGTGACAGGCGCGCTAAGAATTCGGCTGAGTGCGCTGGATCGCTGTCATCAAAGGTCTCGTATAGCGCGATAAACACGTCATGCCGGAACTGCTTTTCATCGAATTCTGCCCAGATCGCTGCTGGTAAGGCTAGTAGCAAAAACAGCGTTTTCAATTTGATCCTCTCGGTGAGATACGCTTGGTGCTTTTCGCTCAGCATACGTCTTTGATTGTCTGATCGGCAATCTCGCGCAAGTCGATCCAGTAGCGCAATTTTTCCATCGGTTCACCGCCCGTTCGTCCTTCGGCGCGGAACGTGCTGCGTGTCATGGGGATCGCACTCTCAAACACTCCTCCGTTATGTTCAATTATCTTGCGTGAGCCAATATTGTCGGCATCGCAAGTTACGAGCACGTGATAAAGATCTATAGAGAGCGCACGATCTAGAGCGAGCGCCAAGATGTTTTTTCCGTAACCTTGCCGTCTTTTGGAAGGACGAATGCTATAGCCAATATGACCGCCGTAGGTAAGTAAATAGGGTGTTCGTAGTTCGGGGCGGACAGAAGCTTGGCCGATATACTCTCCCTCGTCCACCAGCCAGTACACGTAGTCTAAATACCATCCTGCATTCACTCGTGCCTGGTTGCTCAAGCCGCTTAGGTCGTACACAAATTGCACGAAATGAGTTTCTATCGAACAGTGATCATACCCTAAAAAAGTGGCATACGTGGAGTCTATACGGCCTTCAGAAGCAAAGTCATCGGCTCCTTGTAGGAAACTCTCTCTGTGGGCGATAGTTGGTTTAACGAGCTTGATCATATTGAGGCACGAAGGCGAATACTTGGGCTTGCAAAATACGGCGATCGCTAACTTAGGTCAATAAATGTGCTATATGTAAACGGCCTTGTCTATCTACAAGGACATAGACAAGGCGTAAGTGGATTCTTTTTTACATAGTGTGATACGGCGAGTGTTGTGTTCATCTATGCGGGAAGGGAAGACCTTGCGGCCACGTGTCCTGTGGCTGATAGGCTAATAAACGCTGTGCAGGAGTAGGGTCCAGTCTCACCGTATCTGGAGAGCGACTCGTCGCAAAGACTGTTATACATTCCCCGGGTTGCGGGTCGTTCGACTCCACGCAGCGCTCGAAAAATCTACAGGCATCGTCATGGCTAAAGTAGACGCGCGGCCCGTGTTCGTACTGGCCTAGATGCTGAGCTTCTTCGGTGTTGCGAGGGAACCAGCCTATACGCACGTTGATCACAGAGAGGTCGTGCACCCGAGCATACATGTCTCCCATATCCTCTGCCCACACTTTGGTAAGTGCGTAGTGGTTAGTTGGCTTTGATCCATCCTCTATGCGAATCACGCCTTCTTTATGATGTCCGTTGACTACTTGAAGCGACGAGGCTAAGACGAGTCTTTTGACTCTGGTATCTGCTGCTGCAGAACAGACGTTATATAGGCCGCGGACGTTTGGTTCCATAAGTACATCCAAGAAGTCTGCATTGTTTGGATATGCACCTAGATGAATTACAATATCGATGCGATTCATCGCATGTTGCACCGCATTTTCGTCGCACAGATCATCGATGACCTGATCTTGCAGATTTGGATGCTTTTCTTTGGAAAAACCGCGTACGTGATGTCCTAGAGAGAGCAGGTGCCTGCAGACGGGCGTGCCAATTGCGCCACTTGCTCCTGTAACCAAAATACGCTGAGGTAAATCTGTTTTTGTATGCATGATATTCAATCTTTTGAGAAGGAATATAAAGTAGGCAGAGTACTGTTGTCCGGTGCTCATATAGTGATGCAACAGAGCGTCTTCCTCAAGCTCAACTCAGTGTAAGAAAAAAGATCAGTGTGGTAAAGGTAGTGCATATAGGACATTTCTCGTAGTCACGTAGATGTCTCATACTTACGATGAGCCTCCTATTTTTGTCTGTGCATATGTTTGTGACTTTTTGTAAAATAGAGACGCTCTTTTCCTCGATGAGAAGAAAGTGTCAGGGCGTGATAGAGATCGATCACATTAGAAAGATGGTCCAACCGGCTTTGTTGCGACTGTGCGTTGCGCTGAGTATCGCGACGGTGCTCGTATTGCTACTTGCATCGGTGCCTGTATTCACATGGATTGCTCCAAGTCGATCAATCTTTCTTATTGTTTCGATCGTGTGCTGGGGCATACTATTTGTTTTTTATAGTCTTCGCCAAGACGATCCACGTAAAATTGTATCGGCTCAGGGACCCGGAGGGGATATTTTACAGATTGCTACACACCATGCGTTACCGAAGAGACTCAGAAAAGAAAAAGAAGATTCTTTCTCGCTGGGAGAAAACCAGTTTCGTAATGGTGATTATCACGGGGCTGCTGAATCGTTTTTGCGGGCATTAGAGGAATCTTTTCATCCGGCAACAGCGCTCAATGCGGGTGCAGTACTCATTCTGATTGCCGACTTTGAACGGGCTCGTAGCGTGCTATCGGATGGGCTAATACGGACGCACCACTTTACCTGTCACCTCTTAGAGGCTGCATTACACGCCGAAAGTGGTGTTCTTGAAGCACGTATGGGAAATATGCAAGAAGCGCTTGAGGCATATGAGAAGGCGGCAGATTTGTTTCAGCGTGAAGGGGATGGGCGAGGGCGAGGCGATGTGTTGCTCAACGCAGCGAATGCGTCTATCCATCGCGGGGACTGGCAACGCGCTAGGAAGATGTTGGTGGAAGCCATGCGTGCACATCGTCGCAACGGAGGGCGGTTGGGAAGAGCCAATGCACAGGCTTGTCGTGCATACATACAGATTGAATGTGATGAGTTAGATGAAGCGCTGTTAACGATAGAGCGAGCCACCGAGATTTATCAGCAGGCACGCAATACGGCAGGTCTCGCGCATGTGTCAATTCTGCGCGGAAATGCTCATTTTAAGCGCTTCGAGTTAGAAGAAGCGCTTGAAGCTTATGAGGCATCCTCGGTCCTATGCAAGCAATCGGGAGATCTGCTCGGAGAGGCAAGTGCAAAAGTCAACGTGGGTAATGTGCATTTTAAACAGGACGACGTCGCTGCAGCCTTACTCGACTATGAAGGGGCACTCGAGGTGCATAAGTATGCTGGAAATATTTTAGGACAGGCTAGGACCTTATCCAATATAGGCTCTGCTCTTTCTCGCCTACGACGCATAGAAGAAGCAATTGAGGCATTAGAAAGCGCGCTCATATTGTATGATAGAATAGGAGCAAGAGGACGCATGGTTGACGTTGTCGATCGCCTGATTGAACGCCTAAAAAATCGACAAAGAAAAGCCTAAGTAGTGCTGCGTAACAATGTCTCTAACAGAGGGATGTGTAGATGCAAGAGCGCATAGATCTTAGCCAACATCAGATACATGTCGAACACGCATGGCGCAATATTGCGCCAGCTAAGCTGTATGAAGAGGGTTTGCGGTATGAACGCGGTTCTGCTCTTACCGACTCGGGAGCGCTCGTCGTGTCATCTGGTGCAAAAACCGGTCGCAGTCCGGCAGATAAACGCATAGTAGACCATGAGGATTCGAATAGCGATATCTGGTGGGGGAACGTCAATATCAAGCTACAAGAGCACACGTTCATGATAAACCACGAGTGTGCCATAGACTATTTGAATACCTGTGAACGGCTCTACGTGGTGGACGGTTTTGCCGGATGGGACCAGACACACCGCATAAAGATACGCATCATTTGTTCAAGGGCCTATCACGCGCTGTTTATGCACAATATGCTTGTTCGTCCAACGCCTGAAGAGTTGAATGATTTTGGCGACCCCGATTTCACGATTTACAATGCCGGTCGCTTTCCGGCCAACCGCTACACGTCGGAGATGACGTCGACTACGAGTATTGACCTGAGTTTTGAACGACGAGAAATGGTTATTCTCGGCACTGAATATGCCGGAGAGATGAAAAAAGGTGTTTTTACGGTAATGAACTATCTTATGCCCAAGTGCGGCCAGCTGTCGATGCATTGTTCGGCCAACCGTAGCGAAGATGGCAATGTGGCCCTGTTCTTTGGGCTCTCAGGAACCGGAAAGACTACGTTATCAACTGATCCGAAGCGCCAGTTGATCGGTGACGATGAACACGTTTGGAGCGAAGAAGGAGTGTTCAACATAGAAGGCGGATGTTACGCCAAGTGTATAGATTTGTCGGAGGAAAAAGAGCCCGAAATCTATCGCGCTATTCGCTTTGGTTCCATATTGGAAAACGTGGTATACGATGAGCAGTCTCGACAAGTTGACTTTGCAGATGGATCGCTGACGGAGAATACGCGTGCGGCATATCCCATCGACTTTATACCCAACGCGGCTATTCCTTGTATTGGAGAGCATCCGCGCAACATTATCTTTCTGACTTGCGATGCGTTTGGAGTGTTGCCGCCAGTCAGTCGCCTAAACGCTACGCAGGCGATGTATCACTTTATTAGCGGATATACTGCGAAAGTGGCTGGGACTGAAATGGGGGTAATTGAGCCTGAGGTAACGTTTTCCACCTGTTTTGGCGCTGCGTTTATGATATGGCATCCGAGTAAGTACGCCGAATTGTTGGCCGAGAAGATGCGTCAACACGAAACGCGCGTGTGGTTGGTCAATACGGGATGGATTGGAGGTGGATATGGTGTGGGAAAGAGAATCTCGCTAGCCCACACGCGGGCTATAATCGATGCAATTCACGGCGGCGTGCTCGAAGACGCCCCGAGCTCACCCGATCCGCGTTTCGGTTTTGAAGTTATAGAGCAATGTCCTAACGTGCCCGCACGGATACTCGTGCCTCACGCACTATGGTCTAGCAGAGCAGCCTACGATAAGCAAGCTGCTCTGCTAGCTTCGCTATTTCGAGATAATTTCACCTGCTTTGCCGATCAGACAAGCGAGGAGATTGCAGCTGCTGGGCCGGTATAAACCCGACTAATTATCTATCCATGGCAGTGAGCCTTGAATGGCCCCTTTGCGCATGTTGGCCAACCAAACGGGCCATAACCAGTTGGTTACGCTACCTTTAGGAACAAAGGCCGGAGCAATTAGATATTTTTTTTCGCGCTCAATGTCGTTTTTTATGTGGGGTTCTATGGAAGAGTAGGGAATCCATGCGAATGTGCTGCGTTCGCCAAATGCATCGTCTTCTTTTGGTATAGGATTATTCATTACTCGCTGTGCTGGAACAAAGTCGACTTCGGCAAAATACGTTGCGTACGAGCCATCTATAAGCGGCTCTTGTTCTTTAATTTTCGCTTCTAAGTCAGTTCGTGAAAAATAGCTACGCGTCTCCTCAAATGTTTTATGTGCTGCTGTTTGTGCCATCGTCTCTCCCTCGCGATCTCCTC
>CEUU01114643.1_pt1 | contig 13298 bp, 12 predicted proteins | sample 531321 | NCBI WGS metagenome assembly CEUU01 (sample SAMEA2622658, study PRJEB7988) | marine metagenome | isolation source: saline water (ENVO:00002010), including
ATGAATGAATTACCTGAAAATATGTATTGGCATACAGATCAAACTTTCTATGATTTTTATGATATTAATACTCACACATATGTTGAGGGCATTGAAAATCCAGCCTTAAGAACTTGGGGATGGTTTAACAATTATTTTCAAATGGTTCCTACAGATTATGTAATGTTTGTAAAATGTGCAAATGGAGAAGATGTAGTAAAATTATGGGCATATGATTACTATGATGGTGGAAGTGGTAATATAGCAATTAGATATCAAACTGGTTTTACAACAGGTAATTTATCAAATGATATTAATGATAATTCCCAGTTTATGTTAAGTAAAGCATATCCTAACCCTTTTAATCCAAGCACATCAATTTCTTTGACATTGCCAAATACTGAATTTGTATCTGTTAAAGTATATAATCTTATGGGGCAAGAAATTGAAACTCTATCAGAAGGTATTCTTGAAGCCAACATACATACATTTACATGGAATGCAAACAATGTATCTAGTGGAGTATATTTGATTAAAGCTGAATCTAATTCAAATGTTGGTATTCAAAAGGTGCTTCTTGTTAAATAATAAATGTCAAAATGAAAGCAATATTTAAAATATTATTTTTTGTACTTTTGTGGTTTGGTTGTGAGAATTCAACCAAATCACAAAATGTGCATGGCTGTTTAGATTCTGCTGCATGCAATTATAATATGAATGCTAATATAGATAATAACAGTTGTATCTATTATACTGACTGTAATGATGAATGTGGTGGCGATGCCACTTTTGATCAATGCGGTGTGTGTGGCGGTAATGGTGTTGATCTAGATCAAGATGGAGTATGTGATGATTTAGATGACTGCATTGGCTATGTAGACGACTGCGGTATATGTAATGGTAATGGAACTGATTTAGATAATGATGGTATTTGTGATTATATAGATGATTGTGTTGGTGAATATGATGATTGTGGAGAATGTAATGGATTAGGTGTTGATATTGATGAAGATGGCATATGCGATGATTTAGATGATTGTATTGATGTAAATTCAAATGAAATATGTGATAACATAGAAAATGGATGCATAGATGAATATGGAATTTTCATTGACACAGATTTAGATGGTATATGTGATTTAATGGATGAATGCCCACTTGATTCAAATAATGATTTAGATGATGATAACATATGCGATAATGAAGATGATTGTATTGGTGAATATGATGACTGCGGTATTTGCAATGGAAATGGAACGGATAATAATAATAATGGTATATGTGATGATGAGGAAGGCTGTCAAAGCTTTAACTTTCTAGAATGCACATCAGCACCTGAATGTGATTGGAATTTTTCTATTAATATGTGTCAAGATGTTGAAATAGATTGTGAAGATTTAACATATTCTGAGTGTTTTTCCAATAGTCAATGTGAGTGGGATACAGATGATAATGAGTGTGATGACTATGAAATAGATTGTGAAGATTTTTCATTTTCAGAATGCCAACTTCAACCTGAGTGTGAATGGGATTATGAAGATAATGAGTGTGATGATTAAAAATAAAATAAAGCAAACATTACTATTATTTTCATTTTTATTAGTTTCATGTGAGGGTGAGGAGAAAACTATATATGTAGATGATTATTTATATGGCTGTACTGATGTTAATGCATGTAACTATGATTCAAGCGCAAATATTGATGATGAATCTTGTTTTTATGCTGACGAAAACTATGATTGTAATGGTATTTGTATTTATTTGGACGAGTGTGGTAATTGTGAAGGCGAATTCATAGAGAGTATAAATTTATTTGGACAATGTTATAATATTAGCACAACAACTTCATTAGATTTGAATAATCAAGAAATTACTGTTTTTCCAGATTTAATTAGTCAATTAGTAAATTTAAGATCACTTAATTTAGCTTTTAACGAAATTGTAGAAATTCCTGAATCAATAGGTAACTTAGTTAATTTAGAAAAATTGATATTATCTTCTAACGAAATAACAACTTTACCAAATAGTATTGGTAGTTTAATTAATTTAGATACTTTATATCTTTTGTTTAATTCTATAGATACTTTACCTGAAAATATTGGCAATTTAACTAATTTATCCTTACTTGATTTAGAGTGGAATCAAATTTCAATATTACCTGATGAGATTGTTAATTTAAATCATTTAAAAACACTTAATATTGGAAATAATGAAATTGTATCTTTACCTGATAGTATTGGTAAATTTGTTCATTTAGAAAAGTTGTTCTTTGAGAATAATAATATTTCATCTTTACCTCCAAGTATATGCGACATACCTGCAAGTTGTTATGTTGTTGCAACAGGAAATGATTTATGTGAAAAATATAGATATTCTTGTATTGACTGGGGATTTAATAATATGCAGTGGGGGCAACAAGATTGTGAAGATGATTAAATGATAAAAATTTTGAAAAATTTTAATTTAATTTTAATAATATTTCTATTTAGTGGTTGTTCTTTAGTCAATTTAAATTCAAATGAATCTAAACTGAAACAACATGTTCAATATCTTGCATCTGATGAATTGGAGGGTCGTTACCCAGCATCAAATGGCGATTTTTTAGCAGCAACATATATTAAAAATGAATTTATAAATTCAAATTTAGAATTATTAGGTGATAGTGGTTTTCAATATTTTGATATAATATCCTCTGTATCATTAGGTGAGGATAATTATTTATCATTTGATGATAAATCATATGAAGTTAATATTGATTTCATTCCAATATCTTTTGGAAAAAATAGTACTTTATCATCTGAAATATTTTTCGCAGGTTATGGATTTATTATTGAAAATGATAGTTTGTATTGGAACGATTATGAAAACAGTAATATTAAAGATAAATGGGTCATGATTTTAAGAGGATCTCCAGAAGGAGATAATCCTCACAGTCTTTATGGAGAGCATTTATCTTTAAGAAAAAAAGTTCTAAATGCTAAGGATAATTCAGCAGCTGGGATTATTTTTGTTTCTGGCGAAAATTTTGATAAAGATGATAGTTTGATTGAACTTTCATATGATCAAAGTCAACAGGATTTGGGTATTCCAATCATTCATATAAAGAGAGATTTAGCCAATAAAATCTTAGATTCTAATGATAAATCAATTCAAATGCTTGAAAAAATTGTGGATAAAGATTTTCAATCTTTTCATATTTCAAAAAAACTAGATGTTAGTACTGAAATTGTTTTTAATAAAAAGAAAACACAAAATATTTTAGGATACATACCAGGTAAAGATTCTATTTTTAAAGATGAATACATTATTATAGGAGCTCATTATGATCATTTAGGATATGGTGGGCATAAATCAGGTTCAAGAAGGCCACACTTGAATGAGATTCATAATGGTGCAGATGATAATGCTTCAGGTGTTGCTATATTGATTGAATTAGCTAAGTCGTTAAAAAAAATAAAAAATAATAGATCAATTTTATTTGTCGCGTTTGGAGCGGAAGAAATGGGTTTAATTGGTTCAAAATATTTTGTCAATAGTAAATTAATTGAGAATGATAAAATACAAATTATGATTAATATGGATATGGTAGGTAAGTTAAAAGATGAAAAAGTTCTTAGTGTAAGTGGAACCAAAACTGGTTTAAATCTAGAAAGTTATTTAACTGATTCGTTTAGTAAATCAAAATTAAATTTTGCGTTTGATTCAAAAGGTTATGGACCATCAGATCACTCAAGTTTTTATGTTAATGATGTACCAGTATTATCTTTTTTTACAGGAGGTCACGCAGATTATCATACGCCACTTGATGACTTCCAAAAACTTAATTATTCAGGAATGGATTTAATAGAAAAATTAATTCATAAACTTATTGTAAAAATTGACAAATCTTCAAAAATACAATTTCAAGAGTCAGGTCCCAAAAAACGTGAGCAAATGCCAAGTAGATTTAAAGTTACTTTGGGCATAATGCCTGATTACGTTTACAACAAAACAAAGGGTTTGAGGGTTGATGCTGTATTACCTGGAAAACCAGCATTCATTGGTGGAATTGAAGATGGAGATGTTATAATTAAAATGGGTAATAAATCAGTTAATGATATTTATGAGTATATGCACAGATTATCAGAATATAACAGCGGTGATAAAGTTGAGGTTGTTGTATTGAGAAATGGTAATGAGATTGTATTAGAAATTACTTTTTAGAAAATGAAAATATTAGTCATAATATCATTATTTTATTTTTTTATCTCATGTACGCTTCAAAATGACACAATAAAAAAATATAAATTAATCAATACAAAACAATTAACTGAAAATGGCGATAATGGAGAAGCATATTTTTCAAGTGATGATAGCCGCCTAATTTTTCAATCTAAAAGAAATGGTGACGGATGTGATAAAATTTATACTATGACTATTGATGGTGAAGATATAAAGCCCATACCTCATTCTGATGGAGCCTATACTTGCTCTTACTATTCTATAAATGATGAATTTATTTTCTTTTCTTCAACAATGCAAGATGGTGTTCAATGTCCACTAGTTTATAAAGATCCAAATCCAAGAAAATACATATGGCCATTAAGAAATTTTGATATCTATAGATTATCTCAAAACAAAGACTTAAAAAATTTAACAAACTCAGAAGGATATGATGCAGAAGCAACTGTACATCCTTTTGAAGAAAAAATTATTTTTACTTCACTAAGAGATGGTGATATAGATCTATATGAAATGGATTACGATGGAAATAATTTGAAAAGAATTACATCAGATTTTGGTTATGATGGAGGTGCTTTTTATTCTCCAGATGGAACAAAAATTGTATGGAGAGGTTGGTACCCTAAAAATGAAAAAGAAATCATTCAATGGAAGAATAACATTAAAAAAAATTATATTGAATCAGTACCTCTAGATATATTTATTGCTGATAGAGATGGAAAAAATAAAATACAATTAACTAACAATGGTGCCACAAATTGGTCGCCTTCATGGCATCCTAGTGGTGAATATATTGTTTTTTCTTCAAATAAAGATGATTGGCTTGATGAGTTTGATTCATATGGACCTAACTTTGAACTATATTTGATGCAAATTTCAACTGGAAAGTTAACTAGACTAACTTATAATAGTACTTTTGATTCTTTTCCTGTTTTTTCAAAAGATGGAAGTAAAATCGTTTATTCATCTAATAGAAACGCTGAAAACCCCAGACAAACTAATATATTTATATCTGATTTTATTTTGTCACATTAATTTTAGTGGTTGAATTTGTTTGTTTTTGAGATTCAGTCTCAATTAAATTTAATCTCTATATATCATTCAATTTATTATAAGTTAAAGTACAAATGACCAAACATATTGACAGATTTAATCAATTAAAAAATGTCTACAAGCAATTCATAGAAGATCCAAAAAATTCTAAGTTGAGAATCCGTGATGTTTCAAGTAGATTAAATGTGAGCGAGGCAGAATTATTATCTTTATCAAAAAATAATGACATATTTTATTTACAAATAGATGATTTTGATAATTTTTTTAAATCAATTTTAACAGAAAACGATAAGGTGATGTTTTTAATTCGTTCTGATTTTGTTGTACATGAAAAAATTATACTTTGTCAAGATTATACATTTAAAAATGATAGTGTTTTCAGTTTAAAAGATAATTCAACCCTTATAAAGTTTAATTCTAATTCTATTAAATATTGTTTTTATGAACTTAAGAAACATAAGAGCAGAACTTTAAGAAGTTTTCAACTTTTTAATAAGCATGGCAATTCAATGATTAAAATTTATCTTAAGGGTAAGTCTAAAGATCAATTTGATTTTATTGCTAATGAACATAAAGTAGAGTATAATTATGAACTTCAGAAAAATTTTGAATCAAGTAAATTTGATAATGAATATGAAGTGATCGATAAGCATGAAATTGTTGCGGATACAACTTTAAGAAAAATTCTTAATAAAACATCTGAAGATAAAATTCCTGTGAACCTTTATGCTTTTGGATTAGATTGTACTCAATGTCATAGTGATACTATAAAAAATGTTATTGATTACGGCCCATGGTTAAATGTAATGGACAAAAATTTCAATATTCACGTACTAGAAAAAAATATAACTGTTTCAAATTATGGAAAAAGATATGGCAATAATTTTATTGATTTTAAAGATTCAAATGATAACTTAGTTTTAAGTATAAGCGCTAGCAAAAAATACAATGATATTTTTAGTGTTATTTTTAAGGAGATCGATAATGAGTAAAATAATTTTTGTAATTTTATTAATAAGTAGTGCGTTTACTAACAATACAGACAAAAGAATAGTTACAATTGGTGGAAGTGTTACTGAAACAGTTTTTGCTCTAGGTGCAGGAAAATCTGTTGTTGCTACTGATTGGTCAAGTAGAATACCAAAAAAAGTTTCTAAATTACCACAAGTTGGCTATCTAAGGCAATTATCTTCAGAGGGTATTCTGTCAATGAATCCTGATAAAATTCTAACATCATCTGAAATAGGTCCCCCAAAAGTAGTAGACCAACTATCATCAACTGGATTAGATTTTCATATCTATCAATCTCCTCAATCGTTTGAACAGATTATCATGATGATCAATGATATTTCAGTATTGCTTGATAAACAAAGAAAAGGTAAAAAAATTATTAAAAATCTAAAGAAGTTAAATGATAAAGTAAAAAAATATGAGCCTAATGGAAAAGATTCTTTAAAAGTTATGTTGTTTATGAATCCAACTCCACTTTCGTATAACGCTGCTGGATCAAAAACTAGAGCAAACTATTTGATAGAATATATTGGAGGTATAAATGTTTTTGAAGATAATTTTGCTAGATATTCTAAAGTAACAAAAGAAGATATTATTTTTGCTAATCCAGATGTAATTTTAGTAGGATATGTCGAAATGTTAAATCCTAACCAATCGGATTTAACTAGCTTATTTACGGATAATGCTTCATTCAAGTATTTACCTGCAATTCAAAATGATAAAGTTTTTGCTATTGATATTGGGATGTATTTAAACTTTGGACCTTCTTTTGTAGAAAATGCATTTGAACTAAAAAAAATTGCTCATAAATGATTGGAAAAGTTAAAATAAATATTTTTTTTATAGTAATGGTAATAGTTTTATTCATGCTATTATTATTGGGTGTTTCATATGGTCCAGTGAATATTTCAATATCTGATGTATTGATTATCTTTTTGCAGAAGTTTAATTTTTTATCTAATTATCAAGTTCCAGAAATTAATGAAATTGTTTTAATAAACATTAGACTACCTAGAGTAATTTTGGGTGTACTTGTAGGTTTGGCACTGGGTACTTCAGGGGCAATTTTACAAGGTTTATTTAGAAATCCTTTAGTAGATCCAGGTTTTATAGGTGTGTCAAGTGGAGCTGCAGTTGGTGCTATGTTTGCTATTTTATTTACACAATTTTTACAATTGTTCTTTTGGAGTTTTTTAATACCTTTTATACTTCCCATCATGGCAATAATTGGATCGTTCATTACAACAATTTTAGTATATAGGATGTCCAAAGTCGAATCCAAAACAAATATTATGACAATGCTGCTTTCAGGTATTGCAGTAAATGCTATTTCTGGGTCTGTTATAGGCTTGTTTGTTAGTATTTCATCAGATGTACAATTGAGAAGTTTTACGTTTTGGACATTAGGTGGACTTGACAATGCAGATTGGTTAGTAGTTTTTCTTACATCAATTTTTGTATTTATTCCTATTTATTTTGTTTTTAAAATGCGATATGAATTAGATATTTTTATGCTAGGTGATTCAGAAGCACTTCATTTAGGTTTAGATGTAGAAACTCTAAAGAAAAAAATCATTTTGATGACTTCTATTATGGTTGGTATTTCTGTCTCATTTTGTGGTATGATAGGCTTTGTTGGATTAGTTACTCCACATTTAGTAAGACTTTTTATTGGTCCTAAACATAAATTTTTAATACCAGGCGCAGCGCTTTTAGGTGCAATTATATTATCTTTGTCAGATTTAATTGCTAAATCAATCATTGCTCCTGCACAACTACCTTTAGGAGTAATAACTTCAGCTATTGGCGCACCTTTTTTCATATGGTTAATCGTTAATCAAAAGAAAAGATTTAGTTATGGAGAATAAAAATTTATTAGAAATAAAATCAATCTCTTTCAAGATTAAAGAAAAATTAATTTTAAATGATATTTCATTAGATGTTAAATCTGGAGATATGGTTTCCATTATTGGTCCAAATGGTTCAGGAAAAACTACTATGCTCAAAGCAATTTCAAATGAATTAAATATTTCAGATGGTGAAATTATTTTTAATAAGAAAAATATTAGTAATTGGGATATAGGTGACCTAGCTAATGAAAAATCTGTATTATCTCAGTCAAGTAATTTAGTTTTTCCTTTTACGGTTATTGATATTGTAAAAATGGGTCGGTTTCCGATTAAGAATAAAGGTAATCAAAATCAAGAAAATAATTTATGTGAAAAGATATTAGATATTTTTGATTTAACAGATTATGTCAACCAAAATTATATAACTTTGTCAGGAGGTGAAAAGCAAAGAGTTCAGTTAGCAAGAGTCGTTGCTCAAATATGGTCTGAGGATTACTCAGAAAAAATTTTACTTTTAGATGAACCTACATCATATTTAGATATCAAACATCAATATTTACTATTTAATTTTTTAAAGACTTTAAATGAAAAAGGTTTAACCATAATGATGGTTTTACATGATTTAAATCATGCTTTGTCAAATTCAAACAAAGTTGCAGTATTGAAAGATTCACAGTTAATTTCTTATGGCGACACTAAGAAAGTTATAACGGAAAACCTAATAAATAAAGTATTTGAAATTGATTTAAAATTAATAAATTATGAAGGAAATGACGTACCTATTATTTTTTAAAGTTAAGTCAATTGAAGGATTTGAATGGATAAAATCTTAAAAGAAGCCTATTTAGAAAAAGATAAAATTATATCAAAGATGAGCACTATAATATTATCTACGAAGTGTAATCAAGGAAATCCTAATGCAAGTTATGCTCCATCAGTTATTGATAGTGATGGATTTTATTATATATACATAAGTCGTTTATCCAAGCACGCTACAAATTTATTAAATGATTCAAAATTATCTGTAATGATAATTGAGGATGAATCTGATTCAAAAAATTTATTTGCTAGAAAAAGATTAACTATGAATTGTATTTCTAAGGAGATAGGCAGAGATTCAGATGATTGGTTAGATAAGATAGCACTTATGGAGGATAAATTTGGGGAATCAATCTCATATCTCAAAAAACTTACAGACTTTCATCTTTTTCAATTAATGCCAACTGATGGTCTTTTAGTTTATGATTTTGCAAGAGCTTTCAGATTTAAAGGAATTAAATTAGATGAAATACAATTTTTAAACGATAAGGGTCATACAAAAAAATAAAGAGTAACATATAATGAAAAATAGATTAAATAAAATAATTACACTAATATTCCTTTCAATTGCATACACTGCGTGTGCAGATGGATTTTACATTGATGATTGTGGCAACTGCTGGGCTCCATATTGTTTCAATTCTGAAACAATGGAAATGAAATTTGATACTGATCAAAAAGATTGTGATGAAAATAATTTAGAATGGATAATTCCAGATTCAGAAAAACATGCTTATTTTAATAAGTATTGTGATGGAGTATGTCCTGAAAATTTTTTGGCTGATGATTGTGGAAAATGTTGGAGTGGATTTTGTTATTCTTTTTTTTCAAAAGGTCTCAACGATGATCCTGCTCACTCAGTATACTATGATTTAAGCAATGAAGAATGTCAATCCTATGGCTACAACTATTATCAGCCTAACACTCGTTTCAATCCATATTGGAATAGTCAATGTCAAATTAAAAGTGAAGAAAAAGAGATAAAGAAATACAGATATTTATTACCATTAATTGCAATTCTAATCGCTATATCATTATAAAAAATGGCCAAATAATATTTACTATTAAAACAATCATTGTCATAATAACACTTAGTAAATGTAATATTTTAAACTTTTTAGTATCATTTGAATCTGTTGCATTATTTGTAGCTGGAACCATAAGAGCGCAAATAAGAGGTAGTATAAAATTTATAAATGCTATAATTAGTTGTGTTTGATTATTTAAATCAAACAACAGATTTAAAATTATCATTATTAATCCAATACAATAAAGTAACCTAAAAATTTTAGGAAAAACGCTTCTTATAAAAATCCTTGACTGATCAGGTTTTAGTGAAGAAAATACGATTGGAGCTGCAATAGTAGATTGAAATATAATAATTCCAATAATAAATCCAGATAATAAAATTTGTAATGTATATATGTTATTCATATTATTATATTATTAAATATAATTAACTTTTTTAAGTTGTTTTTATTTTTTCTCATTTAAGTCTTAAGTAAATTTATTATTATACTGATTGGTAAATTCATATGAAAAAATATTTTATTATATATATTTTGAGTTTTGTTTTTGGTCAAAATTTTATACCAGAGAATAACTTTCAATTTAATCAAACTCAAATTTTTTTTAAGTGGCCACAAATTAATAAAGCTTCTAATTATATAATTCATTTTAACGACGATGAATTTTTTTTCGAATCAGAATTAAATTCTACTATAATTGAGGGATTTAACTGGGGGCAAACTTATTCATGGGATGTGTGTGGTATTGATCAATATGATGAAATAATAAGATGTTATGATGAAAATTATTTTACAATTAATAACCTACACGAAAATTACCCTTCAAATGTTACTGTTTTAGAAATTGATGAAAATCAATATCAAGATGGGATAACATTATTAGATTATGAAAGTCTAAACTTTTCAACAGCGGTTGATAAATTTGGAAGTCCAGTATGGTTTTCAAATAATGATAATTTTAGTTTGAACAGAATATTGGCTACTCAATTTTTAGAAAATGGAAACATAGTTGGTTTTGCTCCTGGAGTAGGTTATGAATTTAATTTAAATAGTGATATTTTATTTGAAACATCAAATGATTTTGATATTCATCATTCTATTCAAAAAACCAAAAAAGATACTTATTTTTTTATAGATGCTGAAATTCAGCAGCACCCTTGTCCAGAAGAGTGTGACCCAGAATATCCAGATATAATATCATGGCTTGGAGATAGATTCATTGAGGTTGATAGTTTAGGTAATATTTTATGGGAATGGAGCACATTTGATTATCTTTCAATTGATGAGTATAATCCAAAATGGGTTGAAATATGGATGGCGCAATGGGATTTTGGTGGCAATCCGACATTTGATTGGACCCATTCAAATTCTGTTTACTATGATGAAGACTTAGATATTATTTTTATATCCATTAGAAATTTAAGCCGAATTACAGCTATAGATTATAACACAAAACAAATCATATGGAATATGGGTGTTCCTGATTTTATGGAAACAGTATATTTTGATGATAGCTTTGATTTTTCACATCAACATTCAGTTCAAGTTACAAATGATAAAAATATTATTTTTTTTGATAATGGAAGAGATAAGGTTCCAGAATTGTCTAGATGTATTGAAATTTCATATAATGAAAATTTTGAGGCAGAACTTATATGGGAACATGTATTGTCTCCTGAGATGTTAACATTATCTAGAGGTGAATGTGATCGTTTAAATAATGATAATACGCTAATTTCTGCTGGGAGAACTGGAAATGTGGTCGAAGTTAATCACGACAATGAAATTGTGTGGCATTTAAGTGTTAAAGAAAACAATGTAATACCTGTAACAGTATATAGATCTGAAAGAATAAAAAATCTTTATCCAAATGTATTTTCATTTAAAATTAATAATTTATTTGGTTCATATGATGATAATTATCAAATAGAATCAAATTCAGATAGTTTAAATATCGATATTTATAATCAAGGATGGATAAGTCAAAAATTTGTTTATGAATTATTAGATGAAAATCAGAATGTCATTTTTATTGATGAGGTATATATAGATTCCTCAGGTTTTGAAAATGTAAATTTAAACCTTAATTTATCTAATCAAAATTACATCTTAAAGATATATCCTTCTAATGATATTAGCTCGTATCAATTAGTATATTTTAATAATAATTTTTTACTAGGCGATATTAACGATGATATGCAAATCAATATTCAAGATATCATCCTTATTATTAACCTTATTCTTGATGAAGATAATTATTTAGAAATAGCAGATCTAAATCAAGACAATGGCATAAGTATTTTAGATGTTGTATTGCTCATAAATCACATTCTTGAAAGTTAAATCTTTTTCTAATTTTCCAAATCAATTGTTATAAAAATCGACTAGTTATTCGAAAATTCAAATATATATTTATATAAACCCTAAAAATCGTTAATTTTATAGATATTTTTTATTTTTAATATTCACTATGTTGCGTATATTTAACATGTAAATACGTGCAAAACGTGCAAATTAGAGTGAAATAGGGTGTAAAGTGGAATTTTTTTTAAACCACATCAATTATTTTGGTGTGACACATAAAAATACAGATTTAACAAATAGAGAGATTTTTGCATTAAATGATGAACAAATCTCCATGGCATATGAATTGGCATCTGCGCATAATATTAAAGAATTGTACATTTTATCAACTTGCGCAAGGACAGAGTTTTTTGGCCATTGTGATTCCAAAGATCTACATAGTTTTATCAAAAAAGTTTATCATATTTTAGAAAGGAATTGTGATTACAATTTTCTCATACACAAACAAGGAGAAGAATGCGTGAAACATATGATGGAAGTTTCCTGCAGTGTCACTTCATTGTTAATTGGTGAAACTGAAATTACCAACCAAATTAAAAAAAGTTTTCAACTAGCAAAAAATCATAAATCTACCAAATCTATATTATCTAGATTAATCGAGTCCTCTTTAGAGGCAGGAAAAAAAATAAGAAATAAAACAAAATTATCAAATGGATCTTCATCTATAAGTTATGCGGCAGTTGAAAAAATTATTGAAAATGTAGATAGAATAGATAATAAAAAAATATTGATAATAGGCGCAGGCATGACAGGCAAACTTGTTGCCTACAATTTGCAAAAGAAAGGCGCAAAAGATGTTTTTATTTCAAACAGAGATGTGAATAGAGGAAAAGTTCTATCGAAAAAAATAAATGGAAATTTTTTACCTTTGGACAAAATTAGTGAATCACTTTCTGAATTCTCAATTATTGTTGCTTGTACAAATGCTTCTTACAAACTCATTGAATATAACGATATACTTAAAATCGATTCA
>CEUU01041171.1_pt1 | contig 13275 bp, 7 predicted proteins | sample 531321 | NCBI WGS metagenome assembly CEUU01 (sample SAMEA2622658, study PRJEB7988) | marine metagenome | isolation source: saline water (ENVO:00002010), including
GATCAGGACCGCCACCTCTTACATAAAAACCTGAAGTTCCTTCGCTAGACTGAACTCCTGGAAGAAGTTGTATGGCCTTTATGATATCGACCTCACCTAAAAGTGCAGGTATTGTTTTAATCTGTTCAATGGGAACTTCGATTAACGATGTTTGAGTTTTATTTATAATATTTGCTTCTCCTCTTACTTGTATTTCACCAACCGTAAATGACTCTATGTCAAATGATATATTCTTAGTAATATTTTGATTGAGATTTAATTTGTAACTCTGTGTTTTATATCCAATATATGAGAATGAGATTTCATATTCTCCTCTAGGGAGAGTTAAGCTATAGAATCCATATGTATTAGATGTTACACCTTTTTTAAGATCCAAACAGTAAACATTTACTCCAATTATATTTTCACCATTTCTTTGATCAGAAATATATCCACTTAATGTAAAGCTTTCTTGAGAAAAAGTTTTTGAAAATGAAAAACAAAGAAAAATTAAAAAAAAACTAAACTTTTTCATTTATCTTAAATCGATAATTTCAACATCATTATAATCTTCTACATTAAATTTAAATAATTCTGAAGCTAAATCATTATTTGTTTCAAATCGAGTAATTACATAGGAAAAACTACCCCCATTTTTGTCAAATAATATTATTTTTTTCAATTGGATTTTATTTATATCAACTTGTATTTGTATGTTTTTAAATTCATTACTTTCAATTGGAAATAGATCAATTACATGATTACTCTCTGTCGTTTCAACATAATTGCTTTTGTAACCTTTTTCATATATAGTAAATAACTTATTTGGGCTAAGCATATCATCTTCAGAATCGTACTCCATTATCTGAAGTTCATTTGATTCTTTAAGAAAAATCCACTGTGTGCTGTCATCACTTATAATTAATTGTTGGTTTAGGTTTAGGCGGAATTTATTTTTATGGATTTTAATATTACCTTTTTGAGCTTCATTAATGTCTTGTGAGAGATTAACAAAATTAAAATCAAAATCTACATCCATTGTTTCATATGATCTAGTGTTTTCACTCAGTTGTTTTAAAATATCATTAGCTTTATCATCTTGTCCAAAAGATATTAATTGGAACATTATAAATATAATTATTAAAATCCTATTCTTCATTATTTAAATTTTTTAGTAAATCATCTAGTTCAAGCATATCTTTAATTAAAACTTGTCTTGCTTTGCTTCCCTCAAATGGCCCTACAATTCCTGCAGCTTCAAGTTGATCAATAATTCGTCCAGCTCTGTTATATCCAAGTCTTAATTTTCTTTGTATTAATGAGGTTGATCCTGATTGTGATTGAACAACTGTTCTTGCCGCCTCATCAAATAGGGCATCTTTATCATCAAGGTCTGCTGTTGTTCCAATAACCTCTCCTTCTCCTTCGTATTCTGGAAGCATATGAGCTTGTGGGTATGCTCTTTGGGAACCAATAAAATCACATATTTTTTCAACTTCTGGTGTATCAATGAATGCACATTGAAGCCTGGTTAAGTCACTTCCTGTGGAAATGAGCATATCACCCATTCCTATTAATTGTTCTGCTCCTTTTGCATCCATTATTGTTCTTGAGTCGGTTGTCGAGGTAACTCTAAAAGCTACACGAGCTGGAAAATTAGCTTTAATTAAGCCAGTAATAACATTTACAGACGGTCTTTGGGTTGCTACTATCAAATGAATTCCAATTGCTCTTGCTAATTGAGCAAGTCTGGCAATAGGAGTTTCAATTTCTTTTCCTGCAGTCATAATTAAATCAGCAAATTCATCAATTACTAAAACAATATATGGTAAAAAACGATGACCTTTATTTGGATTTAATTTTCTAGAAATAAATTTTTTGTTGTACTCAATTATATTTCTGCAATTTGCAGCTTTACATAATTCATATCTTTCATCCATTTCAATGCATAGTGAGTTAACTGTATTGACCACCTGTTTAGTATCAGTTATTATTGCATCCTCTTGATCAGGAAGTTTTGCTAGATAATGTCTTTCTATTTTGTTATATAATGTAAGTTCTACTTTTTTTGGGTCTATTAAGACAAATTTAACTTGGGATGGATGTTTTTTATAAAGTAATGATGCAAGCACCGCGTTTAGGCCAACTGATTTTCCTTGACCTGTTGCTCCCGCCATTAAAAGGTGAGGCATTTTGGCTAGATCAACTAAATAAGTTTCATTTGAAATTGTTTTCCCAAATGCAATTGGTAAGGCCATTTCATTATTTTGAAATTTTTCAGAGGACAAAACCTCAAGCATAGAAACCGTATTTTTATTTTTATTCGGTACTTCAATACCTATTGTTCCTTTACCTGGAATTGGTGCAATTATCCTAATTCCTTCTGCTGATAGACTTAAAGCAATGTCATCTTCTAGATTTTTAATTTTTGAAATCCTTACTCCCGCTTCTGGAACAATTTCATAAAGTGTTATTGTAGGACCAACAGTTGCGCTTATTGAAGAAATTCCAATTTTGTAATGTCCTAAGGTTTCAACAATCTTATTTTTTTTATCCTCTAACTCATCTTTGTCAATTTTGATTTCACTGTCTCCGTAATTATTTAATAAATCAATACCGGGCATTTTATATGAAGAAAGTTCAAGTGTTGGATCATAATCACCAAGCTCTTCTAATTTTCTATTTATCTCATCTTCGCTTAGCTTTTCTTCATTATCTGTTTTGTTGATTTCTATGGCAATATTATTTTCTGTTTCATCAACATGTTCGTTTAAATCATTGGAGCTTTCTAAATTTTCATTGACTTTAGAGTCAGTAATATCTTCAGAAACTTGAGGTTCTGTATTAATAACTTTTGTTTCGGATAATTCTTCAACTCGTTTTTCTATTATTTTTTCTGCAGTTTTTTCTGTTCCAATTGAAGAGTTACTTTTTTTCAAAATAGGTTTGAGTTTTTTAATCTTATTTAAAATGACTTTAAAAAGTTCGATTACCTCACTTGTTTTTATGTTTAATGTTAGAGGTATATATATAAAAAGAATTGTTATTAAAAGTAATGTTGTTCCGATTTCACCAAGTGCATTTTTACATAAATATTGAGTGTTGATTCCAAGGCCTCCAGAAAGTAAGGCACTTTCATAAAAGTGAAAAATGAAGACAGGTATATAAATTAGTCCTAAAATTAAATGAAACAAAATATCTAAAACAGAAATTTTTCTCAGTCCAAAAATTCTAAGCCCAAGAAGTAATGTGAATATGGAAATAAAATATGCTGATATCCCAAAAAATCTATAAATCAATGTATGAGATAAGTATGCACCTAAACCACCAAGAGCATTTTTTACTTCCTCACTTGTTATTATGTTAGAGAAACTATTGTCAAGAACTATGCTGTTATCTGCTTGCCAGTTTATAAAAAATGAGGTAAAGGCTATTAAAAGATAAAGTGATAAAAGAACTAAAAAACTAGCTAACACTATTTGATTATTTCTATTGACAAATGGAGCTTTAAGTTTATCTAGAAAATTATTTTTACTTGTTTTAAGTTTTAGTTTTTTCTTCATATTTTGCTAGTTCAAAAATACAAATAGATAAACACAGCTTACTTTTATATTTCTATTATTTTACCATTAAATTGTTAATAATTTTAATCTAATAGTAAATGGCTTTTTTAAATTTGCAACTCATATGATCTCAGTTAACGTAAATAACGAATTTGGTAAATTAAATACTGTAATTTTAGGAATTGCTCAGAGTTTTGGAGGGACCCCAAAGGTCGAGGAATGTTATGATCCAAAATCAAAAGAACATGTTATTAAAGGTACATTTCCAAAAGAAAATGAACTCATACAAGAGTTAGAAAATTTTTCTAATGTTTTAGAAAAATATGATGTTAAGATTCTTAAACCTTCAATAATTGAAAATTATAATCAAATTTTCACACGAGATTTAGCTTTTGTTATTGGAAATAAAATAGTTGTTTCAAATATCATAGAGGACAGACAAAAAGAGTACAGCGCAATTGAAAAAATAATTTCAAAAATAAATCCCCAAGATGTGATAAGGATGGAAAAAAACTGTAGAATTGAGGGTGGGGACGTAATACCTAATTCAGAAAATATCTTTATTGGATTTTCAAAAGAAGACGATTTTAAAAAATATAAAGTTGCCAGAACAAATGAAGCAGCTATTAAACAAATGAAAACAATATTTCCTCAAAAAAATGTTATTGCTTTTGAACTTAAAAAATCAGATATTGACCCAAAAGAAAATGCTTTGCATTTGGATTGTTGCTTTCAACCAATTGGAAATGGCTTTGTCATTTTGTATGAAGATGGATTCAAAAATAAATCAGATGTAGATTACATTCACGATTTATTTGGAGATAAAAAGTTGATAAAAATTTCAAAAGAGGAAATGTATCAAATGAATTCAAATATTTTTTCTATTTCTGATGATGTAATAGTTTCTGAAACAGGATTTAGTAGACTAAATGATAATTTAAGACAAAAGGGTTTTATTGTGGAGGAAGTGAAATTCAACGAAATTGCTAAAATGGAAGGATTATTGAGATGTACAACTTTACCTCTTATTAGAGAATGAGTCAAATAACTAATAGCATAATGATGATTGAGCCAGTTTTATTTAATTATAATTCTGAAACTGCAGTTAATAATTATTACCAAAAAAATAATCAAAAAATAACTCAGCAAGAAATACAAGATAAAGCCTTAAAAGAATTTAATGATTTTGTGAATCTTTTAAGATCAAAAAAGATTAATGTCATTGTATTTAAGGACACCAAAGAGCCAAAAAAGCCAGATTCTATTTTTCCAAATAACTGGATATCTTTTCATGCCAATGGAGAAATAATTATCTACCCTATGTATGCGCAAAATCGAAGACTAGAAAGAAGACAAGATATAATAGATAAATTGAAAAAAACTTTTGAGGTAGCATCTGTTAAAGATTTTTCTTTTTTTGAAGACAGAGAAAGATATTTAGAAGGGACTGGTAGTATGATTCTTGATAGGGAAAACAAATTTTGCTATGCAGCTATATCTGCAAGAACTAGCGAAGAAGTAATACAAAAGTTTTGTAAATCATTTAATTACTCTCCTGTAATTTTTAGCGCCAATCAAGATGTAGATGATAAGAGATTACCAATATATCACACAAATGTTATGATGTGTATAGCTGATGATTTTGCAATTATTTGTTTAGACTCTATTGACTGCAAAGACGAAAGAAAGAATGTTGTTCAAGCTTTAAAACAGTCCAAAAAAGAAATTATTGAGATTACTGAGCAGCAAGTAAATAGATTTGCAGGTAATATGTTACAATTAAAAGGGGATAAAAAATATCTTGTAATGTCAAAATCAGCATATAATATTCTATCAACACAGCAAATTAAAAAGATTAATTCATACTCAGAAATTTTGTATTCTAATCTTCAAACCATCGAAGATTTTGGAGGTGGGAGTGCTAGATGTATGATGGCCGAAATATTTTTACCTTTGAAAAAATGATGGAAAATATTTTAATTGAATTTATAAAAAAAGTTCTATTTGATCTTTACAAAGAAAGTGTTTCAGAAATACAACTTCAGAAAACCAGAAAAGATTTTGAGGGGGATCTTACATTAGTTGTATTCCCTTTTACTCGATTTTCAAAGGAAAGTCCCGAAAATACTGGTGCTGAAATTGGTAATAAATTACTTTTTCACAATTACATAAAAAAATTTAATGTTGTTAATGGATTCTTAAATCTACAAATTGAAGAAAAGGTATGGTTATCTCAATTTAATGAAATTCTCAAAGAAACAAATTTTGGATTTACCAAAACAAAAGATAGTTCACCAGTTCATATTGTTGAATTTTCTTCTCCAAATACAAACAAACCACTTCATCTTGGTCATTTGAGAAACAACTTTCTAGGAAATTCTATCTCAGAAATTATAAAGGCAAGTGGTGAAAAAGTAAAAAAAGTTCAGATTATCAACGATAGGGGCATTCATATTTGTAAGTCTATGGTAGCTTGGTTAGATTTTGGACATGGCGAAACACCAATGAGCACTAAAACAAAAGGCGACCATTTTGTAGGAAAATACTATGTAAAGTTTGATCAAGAATATAAAAAAGAAGTCTCAAATCTTGTTGAAAGTGGCATGCCAAAAAAAGAGGCTGAGAGAAATGCACCTATTTTCTTAAAAGCTCAGGATATGCTTTTGAAATGGGAGTCAAAAGATAAAGAGGTTTATGATTTATGGAAAAAAATGAATTCATGGGTGTATGAAGGTTTTAATATGACATATAAAAAACTAGGAATTGATTTTGACAAGAATTATTATGAAAGCGATACTTATTTGTTAGGAAAAAAAGTAGTTGAAATAGGATTAAAAAAGAACATTTTTTACACCAAAGATGATGGTTCTGTATGGATTGATTTATCATCTGAAGGTTTAGATGAAAAAATAATTTTAAGATCTGATGGAACTGCTGTATACATGACTCAAGATATTGGAACAGCTATAAACAGACATGAGGATTTTAATTTTTCAAATATGACATATACAGTAGGTAATGAGCAAGATTATCATTTTAAAGTTCTCTTTTTGATTTTAGATAAGTTAGGATTTTCTTGGGCAAAAAATTGTTTTCACCTTTCTTACGGAATGGTTGATCTTCCTACAGGAAAAATGAAGTCAAGGGAAGGAACTGTTGTTGATGCGGATGATCTAGTAAATGAAATGATTAAAAATGCAGCAATTTTATCATCAGAGCTAGGTAAATTAGATGAAGTTAAAAAAGAAGAAAAAGATTTACTGGATGAAACGGTTGCTTTGGGCGCTTTAAAATACTATATTTTAAAAGTAGATCCGAAAAAAAGAATGCTTTTTAATCCTGAAGAAAGCATTGATTTTAATGGAAATACTGGGCCTTTTATTCAATACACATATGCAAGGATTAGATCAATTTTGAGAAAAAATAATCAAGACCTTAATTTTAAAAAAACGATAAAGCTTAGTAAAAGAGAGATTGATTTAATAAAAAGTATTTTAGAATATCCAAAAGTTATTCAAGAATCTGCTAGATCATATAATCCTGCTCTTGTAGCGAACTATATTTATGAATTAGTAAAAGATTATAATAGTTACTATCAAGCCACTCCTATTTTAAAAGCAAAAGATAAAAATGTAATATCTTTTCGAGTCTTATTATCAAAAAAAGTCTCAGAAAATATTAAATCAGCAATGTCTTTATTAGGAATTGATGTTCCAGAGAGAATGTAGTTAAACAATTGTTTATAAAACAATTACCAAATTTTTTTTAAATTTTCCTTTTGAGTTAAAAAAACTATACATTTGCTAATATCATGACAAGAGATCGACTACATCAAATAATTTTTGAGGCTGATACTCCAAAGGGAAAAGCATTTGATATAGCTTTATTAATAGCAATTTTATTATCTGTTTTAGTTGTTATGCTCGAGAGTGTACAATCTATACAAGAAGAATATGGATCACTTCTTCTTGCTCTTGAATGGCTTTTTACTATACTTTTTACTATTGAATATTTTTTAAGAATTTATTCAATTAACAAACCTCTAAAGTATATTTTTTCCTCTATGGGTGTGATTGATTTATTAGCAATTCTTCCTACATATTTGATTTTCACATTTCCTAATTTACATACTCTTACCGTAATTAGATCAATCAGAATTATCAGAATTTTTAGAGTTTTTAAATTAAAAAGATACATTAGAGGAGCATATACTATGCAAATTGCTCTTAGAAATGCGGTTCCCAAAATTATTGTTTTCCTACTTTCTGTTTTGCTTTTGATTGTAATATTAGGAACTATAATGTATATTTTTGAAGGCTTAGGTGGAAAAAATCCAGGTTTCCAGGACATCCCTAATTCAATTTATTGGTCTATAGTAACTTTAACTACTGTTGGTTATGGAACTGTTGTTCCTGTAACTGTAATAGGAAAAATGATTGCATCAGTAATTATGTTGTTGGGATATGGTATTATAGCTGTCCCAACCGGAATAGTAACTGCTGGTATTATGAAAACTAGAAAAAATATCAGCACTCAAGTATGTATTAATTGTTCTCAAGAAGGGCATGATGAAGATGCTTTATTCTGTAAATATTGTGGTTCTAAAATTCATAATGATTAAAATTTAATAGCTCCAATCTAAATACTGCAAGTGAAAAATTTTATTGTTTACAGATCATCTGCAGGTTCAGGAAAGACATACAATTTAGCAGTAAATTATATCTCTTTAGCTTTAGGAAAAAATACTTTTTACAAGAGTTATTTTAGAAAAATATTAGCTATAACTTTCACAAACAAAGCTGCAAAAGAAATGAAGGAAAGGATTCTTCATTATCTATTTAATTTGTCAATTAGTAAAGACATTGACAGTGTTCTTAAAGAAATAAAATTCAAAACTGGACTTTCAAAAGAAGTAATTTTTGAAAGATCAAGCAAGCTATATTCTTATATTATCCATAACTATTCAGATTTAAGTATTCAGACAATAGATAAATTTACCTACAAAATAGTTAAGTCTTTTTCAAGAGAATTAGCAATAAATAGTGATTTTGAGCTTGAACTAGACAGTACAAAAATCATTCAACCTGTTGTTGAATCAATTTTAGAAAAAGTATCAGACGAAAATAAAACCTTTTCTGATATTTTAGTTGATTTTACTATTCAAAAAATAACGGACGGTAACAATTATAATATACATAAAGATTTGGAAGATTTCTCAAAGCATTTTTTTATTGAAGGATCAGAAAATAAGCTACTAGAAAGTAATATTTCAATTAATCAAACAAAAAAAATAAAGGATGAACTTTTTTCAAAAAGAAATTTTCAAATGAAAAAGATTCACTCTTTACAAAATGAAGTAGTTCACTACTTTTCAAAAAAAAACTTGACTGAACAACATTTTATTAGAGGAACATATTATAATTTCTTTACCAAAAAATTATTGAGTGAAAACTACAGGGATTGGATACCTACTGAATCATTTAAAAGAAACATTGAAAATAATATATGGTACAAAAACAGTCTCGAAGAATCTCAAAAATTAAAAATTGATAATTGTAAATTAGATTTAATAAAATATTATGATGAGTTTATAACAATTCTTAAGGACTATTTAACAATTAATTCTGTCTTAAATAATATTTATCCCAGCATAATAATTAATGAGTTATTTTCCGAAATCAATAATTTTAAAAAAGAAAATAATATTGAACATCTTTCTTCATTTAATAGAAAAATTCATGATATAGTTACCTCTCAAGTTTCATCTTTTATTTTTGAAAGACTAGGAGAAAGGTATAATCATTTCTTAATTGATGAATTTCAAGATACCTCTGTTTTACAGTGGCAAAACTTTCTTCCTCTTTTAGCAGATACATTAGATTTTGGCAAATCAATTATTGTAGGTGATGGTAAACAATCAATTTACAGATGGCGATCTGGGGAGGTTGAACAATTTTTAAATCTTCCTCAAATATATAAAGGGGCAGGCCTAAGCTATTTTTCTGAATGGCAAGCTAAATTAATTAATCATTATAAAAGCGAAAATTTATCTGAAAACTTTAGAAGCAAGAAAAATATAATAGAGTTTAACAATAATTTTTTTTCAGAGGCAAAAAATATTTTAAGCGACGAACTAATAGAAATTTATAAAAATCACAAACAAGATTTTACTTATGCTGAGGATGGAGGTTATATAAATATCAATTTATTTGATAAAGAAGTTTTTAATAAAGAAATGCTAAAATATATTTTCGCTGAAGTAAATGATTTAGTGCAAAATTATATGTACAGTTTTAAAGATATGGCAATCTTGTGCAATACAAATAAAGAAATTGAAAAAATTGCAGACTATCTATCAATTAATAATATTCCTTTTGTTTCAAATGAAGGCTTACTGATTTCTAAATCTTTAAAGGTTAAACTGATTGTTTCTGTTTTAAAATATTTACAAAATAATGATGATGATTTAATAAAGGTGTCTGTTTTAGCCAAATTACACAAAATACATGCTTTTAAAATTAGTTCTCATCAGCTTTTTTTAAAAGTCAAACAAGAAATTTCATTAGTTGAAATTTTAAATGAGCTTGGTTTTAATTTAAACACAAATAAAATTTTACAAAAATCTTTATTAGAGATTGTATATGATATTACCGATTCATTAAAAATAACTAAAGATATATTTGTTGATTTCTTTCTTGATACGGTTCATTCATATACTCAAAAAAAATTAAGTAATATTTCTGCATTTTTAGACTATTGGTCAGAAATATCTCAAACAAAGTCAATTACAATTTCTGAAGAAATTAACGCTGTAAATTTAATGACGATTCATAAGTCAAAAGGACTTGCCTTTCCAGTAGTTTTTATTCCATTTAACTGGATATCCTCGCCAAAAAAAGAAATGTGGGTTAAAAACGACTCAAAAATTTCCGAACAACTGCCGTATTCATTAATTAGTCAAAACAAAAATTTATCTCTTTCTTACTATGCTTCACAATACAACAAAGAAAAAGATCTAACAGTTCTAGATAATTTAAATAAGTTGTATGTAGCTTGTACTAGAGCCAAAGATGTACTTTATATTTTTTCTGAAAGAAGTGAAAAAAAATCTTTAAACAATTTTAATATAAACTCTTTAACAAGTAATTACATAAAAAAAGAACCTTTTGTTCAAGGCTCAAAAGCAGTGAAGAAAAGCCTAAGTTCCAAAAGTAAAAAAATCATAAATAAGCAAGAAATACTTGTAAATGATTGGGAAGACAGATTAACTCTCAAAAATTCTTCTGTTGATTTTTGGGATAATGAAAATCCTCAAGAAAAAAAGGATTGGGGAAAACTACTTCATTTTGTATTATCTAAAATATATTCTTTAGAAGAAAAGGATAAAATAATTGAGGATATTTATTTGAGAGGTATCTGTAATAAAACAGAATATGATAAATTAATTTTTGAAATTAATACTCTTTTTGAATGCCCGGAAATTTTATTCTTTTTTAACAAAGAATGGCAAGTAAAAACAGAAAAAGAAATTTTGTTGCCAAATGGAAAAACATATATACCAGACAGGATTCTATTCAAAGAAAATGAAGTGGTTGTTATCGATTATAAAACGGGAAAAAAAGATAAATCTCATCATCAACAAATTGTAAAATATTCAAATGCTCTTAAAAACATGGGGTATAAAAATATTAGTTTATACTTGATTTACACTTCTCAAAAAAATAAAGTAGAAAAGATATGATCCCATTTTTAGAAAAAATTGCTGAAAGGTTATTGAAAAAATATCCAAAAAATATGGATAAAATAGCCGTGGTCCTCCCAAGTAAAAGATCTGTTGTTTTTTTAAAAAATTATCTTTCAAAAAAAATAACTAAACCAATTTTTTTGCCTGAATTTTTTTCAATTGAAGAATTTATTGAAAATATTTCGGGTTTAAGGGTAATTGATAATGTCTCTCTTCAATTTTACTTATATAACAGTTATTTAAAAGTATCTAATTCAAATTCCGACAAGTTTCTTGATTTTTTGAATTGGAGTAATATTATGCTTCAAGATTTTAATGACATTGATACCAACATGGTTGATGCCAAATCTTTGTTTACGAATATTAAAAATGTTAAAGAATTAGAAAATTGGGAGGTGAATCAGTGGAGTCTTTCCAACGAAAATTTAACAAAAAATCAAATTGATTACATTGAATTTTTTAATTCTTTATTTTATATATATGAAAATTTTAAGTCTAGTTTGTCTGAGTATAATTATGCTTTTCAAGGAATGGCAAATCTAGCTGCAGCAAAAAAAATTGCTGATTTGAAGATTGAATGGGAAAGGGTGTGGTTTGTTGGTCTAAATGCTTTAACCAAGTCTCAGCATCTAATTATTGATGATTTGAAGCAAAGAAATATAGCTAGAGTTTTTTGGGATGCTGATAAATATTATTTTGATAATGAGGAACACGAGGCATCTTTCTTTTTAAAAGAGCAAAGGGATAAATGGAAAGAGATAGATTTTGAGGGAATTGGAGATTATCTTTCTAAACCTAAAGAAAAGTTTCAAATTATTTCTTGTCCTCAAAATATTGCTCAAGCACAAGCCCTTTCATTAGTTTTATCAAACTTGGATGCAGAAGATCTTTTAAATAGTAAAACAGCAATAATTCTTGCTGATGAGGGGTTACTATTACCCGTTCTAAAAAATATTCCAGAGAAAGTAGGGGACTTAAATATTACTATGGGGACTCAATTTAAAAAAACCCCGTTTTTTTCTTTCATTTCATCCTTTTTAAATTTGGTAATAAATTCAGTCAAAAATAAAAATGAAGGGTGTTATTATAAAGACTTGTTTTTATTTTTAGAAGATCCTTATTTTAAAAAGATTAGTTCAACAATTAACATTAATAATTTAAAAAAATTTGTATTTGAAAACAACTTGATTTTTATTACATACGATCAAATTATGCAGTTTCTCTCAAAAGAAAAATTTAAAGGTTTCTTTAAATTTAGTTCAGATACACAAATAGTTTTAGAAAAGATCAAAAGCTTATCATCGCTAATAAAAAAATCAAGTATTGAAAATAATAATAAGTTAGACATAGAGATTTCAATTACTTTTGATAAATCTATTGAAGTTGTAGAAAGATTATTAAATGATTTTCCATTTGCTACAAATATTAAAACACTTTCAGCACTAATTGAAAAAGTAATTTCAAATGAAATTATTCCATTTAAAGGAGAGCCATTACAAGGATTACAGTTGATGGGTATTCTAGAGAGTAGGGCCTTGGACTTTAAAAATGTTATTATTTTGGGAGTAAATGAAGGTATTTTACCAAAGGGAAAAGAATCTAATTCTTTAATTCCCTTTGACCTTAAAAAATATTACAAAATACCAACATACTCTGAAAGAGATGCAATTTTTTCGTATCATTTTTATCGGATTTTGCAGAGGGCCAAAAATGTTACTTTAATTTACAACTCAAGCATTAATGATTTTGGTGTTGGAGAAAAAAGTAGATTTATTACTCAATTAATTTCTGAATATAAATCAAATACAGTAGAGGAATATGTTTTTCATGATAATAATTTTAAAATTCAAGAGAAAGAATTAAACATTATTTCTAATTTAAACTTTGATAACGAAATACATCATTGGGGAAAAAAAGGTGTATCTCCAACTTCATTAAACATGTATAAAAAATGTAGCCTTGAGTTTTATTTTAGTTATTTATTAAACA
>CEUU01077029.1_pt1 | contig 13270 bp, 12 predicted proteins | sample 531321 | NCBI WGS metagenome assembly CEUU01 (sample SAMEA2622658, study PRJEB7988) | marine metagenome | isolation source: saline water (ENVO:00002010), including
GACTTGCCGGATCCATTTGCCCCGATCAGACCAATCACCTCGCCCTTGCTAATGGAAAAGTTGAGATCTCGAAGAGCCCAAAACTCACTTTCATTTGTCAGTTGCGATTGGTTGATTGATTGACCGGGATAATTCGTTGCTTGTGACTGCTGTTTTTTCTTAAGATTCCACAATCGGCTCAAGTCTTCACGGAGGCTGGTCATTCCTATAGTGCCCAATCTATATTTTTTCGATAAGTTGGTGACCTCTATGGCTGTTTCGGAATCCAAAACTTTTATCTTATAGGTTAACTACGACTCTTCTCCTCGTTCGTCTAAAAAGATACATTCCTAGTCGCCAACCCTATCTGAGTTCTCTAATAGGATGTATCCGTCACGCTCGCTTTATCTTTGTTGCAATAATTAATGTCTTTGAACATAGACATTAATCTTTTCAAATGAGTTTTAGTAAATGATTAGGAAGATTATACAAATGCTTTATTTAGGGCGAGAAATAACATATTTGTTTCTCTTTTCCCAGGTTCTTTTGAGAAACTGGATTACTATTTTAGATAGTGATTTACATCTGAGTACAAAAAATCGTGCTCGGTTAATTGTTCTAATTGTCTGTATTTTGCTTTTTCAAGTAAGGGTTTAGTTTTCGCATGATCTCGTTCCTCTATTAAAATAAAGCTAGGCCTATGCCTCGAAAAATCTATTCCCTCTAGAACCATATTTTCCGCCCCCTCAACATCTAAACTCAGGAAGTCAACTTTTGGGGAACCGAATTCTTCGATAATTGAAGACAAGGTTCGAGTTATAACTTTGATTTTATAAGATTTTTCAAAACCATGGAGATTGTTTCCGGTAATTACATGCTTTTCAAGTTGGTCTGGTTCCATGGCATTGTCAGCTACAGTCATTAATCCCGCATAATTCATTATAATATGTGAATCATGATAAGTTTCACCAACTAATGCAGCATTAACAGCTCCACTATTACGGTTGAGTGAAATCTTTTCAAAATTTTCTAGTATTGGCTCTATCAGAATACCATTCCAGTTCTTAGCTTTTTCTAAAAAGTATGTGTTAGATTGGGTTACACCATCAAATGCACCGGCTTCTATAAAAAATCCATTTTTAAAGTTTAGATATCTTTGTAACTTTTTATCTAAATCGTTAAGTGCTTTTCTATGCGAAGGGAAAGTTCTTTTGAATAAATCGATTAGCAAAGGTTTGTATGCCTTATAGTAATTAATTAGTTTGTTCATCGCATCAATGTTTCATTGTATAAACTTATCAGATGTCACCATGACATTTGATTTTGCTTTTACCTGTAGAGTAATAATCGTTGTCTGAAACTTTTATCTTATATGTAATCTACGACTTTTTTCTCCGTCTGTTTGAAAAGATACATTCCACAGAGCAACAAGACAGTTGCGACGAGGAATGAATAAAGAAGGAGAGGGGCTGAAAAGGAACCTTTACCCAAAAAGCCGAAGCGGAAGGCTTCAACAATGGGTGCCATGGGGTTAAGAGATGCCCAGAATCGGTACTTCTCAGGGACCTCCGAAAGTGGATAGATGATGGGGGTTGCGTACATTAGGGCTTGGGCCAGAAAACCAGTGATTTGACTAAAGTCACGATACTTGGCGGTGAGCACGGACATCCACAACCCAAGCCCCAAGCCCAATGCGGCGGCCAATAGGACGAGAAGTGGAAAAAGAGCAATCACCCAAGTGAAACCGAATGGTTCGTCTACTGGGATAAAGAACTTGTAGATGAAATAGTAGCTGCAAAAAAAGATGACCTGGATGGAAAACCCGAAAAGTCCGGAAATGCAATTGGCCAATGGATTGATAAGCCTCGGGTAATACACTTTTTGGTAAATGCCGGCATTGGCGACGAAGGTTGATGCGTTTCCGTTAAAGCATCCCGAGAAATAACTCCAAATGATGAGTCCGGAATTGTAGAAGAGTAGGGGGGGGAGTCCTTCGGTTGGTATTTTTGCGAATGTTCCGAAGATTAGGGTGAAGACTATAGTAAGAAACAGAGGCTGTAGCACGAACCATGCTGGACCCAGTATGGTCTGCTTGTACTGAGCGACAAAGTCGCGGCGTACCAGCAGGTAAAGTAGGTCTCGATAGCACCAGATGCCTGCGAAATCGAAACCCGTCCATCCGCTGGAGGGCTTGAGAGTGGTTATTTTGTCGCTTGATGAAATGGGGAGAAGGGTTGTCGCGAGTTTAGCGACCTACGAGTTTACGAGTAAGATCGGATCTTGCTTGCTCGGTCGTTTTGGATTCAACGTACCAGTCGATAGTTTTTTGTAAGCCTTCGGCAAAGTTTGTTCGAGGAGTCCAATCGAGCAATTCCTCGGCTAAGGCATTGCTTGCAACGCGATTGAGCGGTCCGGTGGGCTTGTCGGTCAGCAGCTTAATAGTTGCACCGGGATTAAGCGTATCGATCACTTGATGTGCGCAATCCTTAACCTTGATGCGCTCCATAGTTCCAAGGTTGATTGATGTGCCGTCCTGAATATTTTCTGCAGCAGCAATAGTACCGGAAACGATATCGTCCACATAGGTCCAATTGCGTATTTGCTCGCCGTCTCCCCATACCTCAAATGGATCGAGCTTGAGATATCCACGGGCGATCATCGCCATGACGGCATGATTCTCAGTACATCGAGGACCATAGACAGTAAAGTAGCGACAGGAAGCTGTGTGAACGCCCTTCTGTTGGTGATATGCCTTGAGGGAGAGTTCGGCCATTAGCTTTGCCCATCCATACAAATCGTCCGCTTCGTATGGAGGAGTGACCATATCTTCGTGAAGAAAGACTTCCTTGGTTACGTCCATTTGGGCAGAGGTGGGGTAGACGCATCCAGAGGATGCAAAGATAATTTTTTCTGCTCCATTTTTGTGGGCATGGCGAAAAACCTGACCATCCAAGATCATATTGGTGGAGCACTCCACAGGATGTGAATCGATATACCCCCGCCCCCCATGATCGGCCGCCAGATGAAAGACTACCTCTACACCAATCGTTGCCTGATCACAAAAAGAGGGATCCAATAGGTCTCCCTCAAGGGTTTCACAATCGATATTTTCCAAGTGCTTTCTCTCCCCACTGGAAAAGTTTTCCGCAACACGAACTTTTGCTCCAAGTCGGACCAATTGTTCACTTAGATGGGAACCGATAAAGGAAGCTCCACCGGTGACTAGGACTTTTTTATCGTTCCAGTTCATGATTCATTTAGGCTTAATGGTTTCAATGTATAGAGAGTCTGGTTTTCTTGGACGATTATTTTTGGTGATGTCCAGGCAATAGCTTGCCCAATTAGGAATTTGGCTGGATGTGTGAGACTTGGCAGTCACCTGAGTGAAACCGATCTCCAAAAGTAGCTCCTCGAGCGAAACCCGATCATACATGTGTTTGTGCAATTCTCCGGAGAAATAAAATCGTCCATATTGTAAGGCAGTATAATCGGAAGCATTCAAGAAGATCTTGTTTAGAAAATTCTTAATCGTGGAGATATTTGTACATTTCTTTAGTATCTGCTTAAAATGTAAATGAAGAGGCAGCGATTCGGATTTATGAGAACTATTTGCATCTCCATCTTCTACTCCAAGCAAAGGTCTGACCTGCTCGCCGCACCTTTCTATAATGAAGCTTTTATTGGAAGGTTTGGAACGCAAAAAATCGAGCATTTGTCCTCCTGAGCGATCTCTTGTCATTTGGTCCGTTAATTCCAATCGCATCCAATATGCGTCAAGATGTGCATCTTCTTGGTTTTGATCCACTCTCGAAAGCGCCTTCAAATATTCATGGCAGATTTGCTCAAGATCGGGTACGGCAATTCGTAAAATACCTTTTGGTTTCAAGACCCGAAAACATTCTTGTAGTAGGGTCTCGCCGTCTAATTGGCTTAGGTGTTCGAGCAGATGAGAGTGGTAGACTGCATCCACGCTTCCCGTACTAGCCGGAATGCCCAGTTGAGCTTCCCATTTCTCTACATCCGTTCCAACTGGATTAATATCTAAATTTCTCCAACCTGAGTCATAGGTATGTCCACAACCTAGATTCAAGTAGGTCTTTTGTTTAGTGGGACTCAAAGAGTGTTTTGGGAAAAAGACGCCAATTTTTTAGCCAGATTACTTGTCAAGCAAGTGTGGCCGCGTGCATTTAGATGAATCCCGTCACTAACAAGGGCATTCTGCGGGAATGATTTGTATGACTCCCACCAATTGGCAAAATCGGAGGACAGGGCGGAAGGCTTGGGTGAGATGAGCTCGCCATCCTTGTAAAAAGGATGTATGGGTAAGAACCAAATGATGGACTTCGGGAATTTCGAACGAATGCTGGCAATGAGTTTACGCTGGGCATCAAGTGTTTGTTCGTCTGAACTGCCATCAATAAAATCATTTATTCCTGACTGAACGATGATTAGGTCGATTGGGAGTTCAACAGCTGAATTTTCCACAAACTGCATGATTTGATGGGTCTTAGCTCCTCTCTCACATAGAACATGGGCTTTAATAGACAGTAGCGATTGCAACTTGGTGATGAATCCTCGCGGGCGAGTGCCTTCGCATGTGATGGAGTCCCCGATGAACAATAATTGCTTAGTTTTAACGTCCTTAGGATTAACATCTGTAAAGTGGATGGAAAAGGAATCCCACCGAAGGTGCAGTATCGAAGCCAAACCTAAGGTCAAGGCTAGCGACATTACGCCAATCCATCGAAATTTATTTGATTTGTTTCCAAGCTGAAAAAGTAGAATGGAAACTAGCAATGCAAAAAAGCAGGCTAGAAAAGGGTGTATGGCTAAGAAAATTAGCAACTGATCCCACATTTGCGATTGAGGATGGGAATGTATTGGAGCAGGAACTGGCGATACATGCGGAGAGGGTGTTCGAAGACTGATGCGAACAAATAGGAAAATAGCAAGATTGCGATGATTCCCGAGAAAATGTTCAAGTCGGTTAACTTGCCAGTTGTCCACAAAGCTCCAAGGAAAGCCATTGCAGGAAAGTGAATGGCGTAAAGAGAAAAGGAGCATCTCGCCATTTGCTTAATGACATGGGCACCCCAACCACTCGTTTTTTTCTCCAAGCCAAACCAGCGATGTATTGATACTAGCCAGAGTCCGACTGCAGCAGCCGTGACATAATCATCTAGGAATTTTGCTGAATAGAATAAAGGGGGCATTCCAAGTCCTGGGTGGGACCAAGGATCCCAGTTAGACCAACGCTCCAACATTCTATATATGAGGAAAATGCCGCTGGATAGTACCAGTGGAAGAGCAATGCAGACGTGCAAGCGCCAAGACTTGCAGCCAAGGTAAGCCAACCAACCTATCAACCAACATGGAAAGAGCAAAAGCACTTTTGGGCCCGCTAGTAGAACCCAAGCTAGTCCGACTAGGAATTTCTGTTCTAGACGAGGTAAAAGCATGATTGAACCGAAGATCATATAATAAAAAAATTCATAGGAAAGTGACCAGAATGGCCCGTTGGTGCCAGGACGAATGCTGAAAAACCAGCTTTCATGCAAGAAGAGCGATGAAGCGAGGAATTTGACTTCGGTATGGTTGGAGGCGAGAATGGAACCGTAACTTGACGGATGGAGCAGATTTCCGAAGTAATCTAAAACGTATCCGATAAGAAGTGCGGGAAGAACGACTGACCAAAGACGGGTGAGACGATCAAATATGTATTGGCTGAATGATAGGTCTTTTTTTTTGTCGACCGACCAAGCGATCACGAAGCCCGAGAGTACGAAGAAAATAATGACGTAGTCCTGACCATTTTGTGGTCCGATTGAACTGGATCCGAAAAACCAGTGAAAATTGGTATGACCGAGAAAAACGGCCAATGCCGCAAATATGCGTAGGATATCAAGACAGGTGCTCACCGAAAAAAGAGGCTGAGTAAATCTTTATGATGGAGAGTTGATCTTGGCAGGAAGAGGGGCATGAATAGATGAATGGTGCAAAAGAAACCTGCTCAGAATGGAGAGTGGAATGGAGGCAAATATTTCGTTGGTCATGATCATTTCCTTAATCTGTGAAAAAGAAAAAAGATCAACGGACTCAATTTCGTCGTCATGCTGAAGGCGACCGTCAAACTCTTGTGCAGAAAGTTTAAGCTGAAAAATTTTTGGAAACATGGGGAGCCGATTGGGGGAGACAATGATAGATGGCAGGGATTCCAACCGAGCAAGTTCATTGATCTGTACACCGGTTTCTTCACGGAATTCACGAAGTGCACCTTCTTCGAGTGATTCATCATCTCTCAACCCGCCCGCCGGCAATTCCCATATTGCTTGCCCCAAGGGTTGGCGGAGCACCTTGCAGAGAACGATCCCGATATTGGCAACCACGGGAAGAACGATCACTTGTTGAGTATGGTATTCGATGACATGAAAATCTTTGTGGTCCTTCAGAAGAAATCTCGAGGTTTTGAAAACGGTTTTCGCATGTTGCAACCAGCCTGAATAGCTCCCTTGGCAATCCAGCAGTGATGATTTTTCTACAGGTGAAGACATGTTTGTCTTATTTGGCATAACATCCGTTCAAGGAGTTTGTTTATCTAAAAGAATGAGTCTTTGATCGGCAATGATTTGGAGCTTGTCGATGGCGGTTTGAGAGGATTCGGTATTGGCGTTGGCCAAAGCTAGTGCCATCATTGTTCCTCCAACGTTTCTTCGTCCTTCGATGGCGGCTTTGATTCGTCCCTTGAAATCATAGCCTCCAGAGGGGAAAGCATTGGTTTTGCCGGGGAGAATCATGCTGGGCCAAAAGCAACGAAAGACAAAAAGCTTTCGGGGTCCTCGGACGAATTCGTACATCTCGAACAAAACGTCTCGGTTTCCTATCCGAACGGGGATCATCAGGGGAGCACTGCCGCGAGGAGGTTTGATTTGGACAAGACCAGTAAGGGGGAGGCATGATTCGGGGCTATGCGTCGAAAGCACGGCCGTGCAGGCTCCTCCACTTTCCCAATTACACTCGAACGCTTGCCAGTGTTCCGCGTTGTGATTTAATACTTCCGTGCCGAATGGCCCGACCCTGAGTCGGAAGCGGTCTTGCCATTGAACGGACCTCGCATCCTTATAATGCAGTTGCGCGGCTACTTGTTGGGATATGATGTTCTTTTCGGTGAAGATTTCCGGATCCTCGAGGGATAGCTCTAGGGTGGGTAGAGTTTCCATGGCTGATTCCGTATTCCTGTAATGAAGCTCACTTCCGACTGCGGTTCCAACGAAAATGAGAATGGTTGGAATACTGAGATAAAGAGGCGGGGCGGATCCGAGGTTGGACCAGTTCGAAGGTGCATTGGCGATGGCATCAATTCTATTACCTCGTGAGGCCATGCGTCCAAGAAGTAGGATCATTAGAAATATGAGGCCGGTTTCGATCCAACCTGCCAGATCATGAATATTGGGAGAATCCCAACCCCCCAATGAAAAAAAGGATTGCTCGAGTATATCGTCTTTGCCCTTAACCTTCATGAAGGAGAGAGCAAAGGCCCGCAAAAGATTAAGCAAAAGAGCGACCACTGTTCCCAAGAGCACGTAGACCGAGTGCTTGACGGGCTTGAATCCAAAATACGCGCCCAAGAAAAGCGTGACGACCAAGGAGGCTTGCAGTCCATGAATTCCACTGCAAGCCTGGTCGACGCCGATTTGCCCGAAGACCCCGACGTCGATCACCGTTCCCTCGAGCCTGGCCTCATGCTCAAGGAGCAGAAGGACGTCAACGATCAGCGAAGAAATTCTCTCTTGGAACCATTGAGTAAGACTTAGATCAGTCGCCAGTGGCCAAGGAATTGCGACTAGAAAGAAGAGGAGGGGAAAGAGCAGAGGTCGTATCCTTTTCCAACCGCCATGATCATACCATTGCACGAGTGTCAAAACCAACACGACGGCGTAGAGAGCCAAATTCAAGAGTCGCCAATCCGAATTTGCTCCTCTCACGACCCACAAGGGAGCGAAGGCAAAGGCAAGTGGAATGCCCAAAATCAAAAAAGCCTTGCCCTGAAATGGGCTTTGGGACGGATCTCGGGTTTCGTAGGAAAGGGGAGGGACATTTGCCTTTAGCAATAAGTATAGGCAAAGCAAGGGCACGATGTAACCATGGGAATACTGTTCGTTGGTTTCCCATGTTGTGGACAATTGAAAAAGAAGCAAAGCCCAAGGTGCGAGCATCGCCAAGGAGCCGAGGATCGAGTTTGCTCGCGAGGGTGCTGGTGGGGGAATTGTCTTGTCCAAGACGTCCGTCAGCACTTGGTCGTTCATTGTTCGATTGGGATTTGCTGGGGAAACAGCTTGGCAAGGCTTTCTTTCTCCGCTCGATCCATTTTGCTGAAATCGATGTTTCTTGAAACCACTAGGGCCTTTTCCGATGCGTGATTAAGTCTTAGCACCTGTGAGCAAATAAAGGCCCAGGCCGGACGCGAGCCTTGCCACTTGGTCCAGTTTTCCGGCCTGCCCAATGCCACGAGAGCTTGATCCGGAGAGTTGTTTCGTAGATAGGCCAAAGCTAGTGTTATGCGAGTTTGAGGTGAATCGCGTCTGGCATGCAACGCCTTGGCCTCGCGGAGCAAATCGGTTAGCTTTTTGGAAGGCGAGGCCAGATCTGGCGTCAAAAGTTCTAAATATAGGTAGGTTTCTGAAAAAGAGTCCGGATTCTCTTCCATTTGGGAAAGCTTTGACATCCAATCGAGCAGGTCCTCGAGCGGAGCGGAAGCGGAGCGGAATTTCAGGAGTTTTTGTAAAGCGTAGCGCCGGTGCATGGGCTCCTCGATAAGCATTTCCAGGACATGGACCAAACCTATGATGTCTCCGGAGACTTCAAGGTATTCGCAAACCGAGATCGCTTTCCTGAAATCGTCACTAAGAATCGGAGGCAAACGGTCTAGCACAATGGAGGCTTCCTTGAATTTGCCGGTTAGGGCGAGTGCCCTGGCTTCGACGACGATCCTCCACTGGGTGGGGATGATTACGGCGCCCTTTACCTCTTGGTGAATGCTTGCGACGTCCTTTAGGTTGGCAAGCGCATTCATCCTGATTTTGAAAAGGTCTTCGTCAGTTTTGGCCTTGGCTGAGGGTAGGTATTCAATCAATGAAGGAAAGGCCTTCAACTTGGCCAGCCAGTTAGAGAAAATCAGAAGCTGTTCTGGATTCTCCAAGTCGAAAAGCTGGGAGCAGGTCTTGATGATCAGGTCTTTTTCCGCCTCGTTTCGGGTAGAGGCAAACCGGAGGGCGTTGATTCTCAGAAAATCAATGGGCTTGGCGTGTTCATTTGAACTGAGAAGATTAATGCACTTATTCAAGCTTTCCGGGTCGAGAGGTTGGATGAGGTGAAGAAGGCTCATGTGCCGGATGGCCTCAATGCCGACTTCGTCCTTTTTCGCCGATAGAATAGCCAGAGAGTTACCTATCCAAGGGAGGCGGGAGGTGTCTTTTAGGTGAACCGACAACCTGACTAGTAGGAAAATGGCAGGAGGGTGATTGGGATGCTTTTCGACGAGGGCTCTTATCATGCTCAATGCTTCGGGCAACCTTCCGTTTTCGGCCAGTAGCTCAGAAACCAAGACAACATTTTTCGGATCATCCATCCATCCCTCAACTTGAGCGAGCCTTTGCATCTGAGAAAAGGCAATTTCTCCGGCAACTCTGCGGGCTCTGATAGACAGTTCGTCATTACGCAGCGTCTTTAGACACCTCTCCAGGAGTAACACGCCCTTACCGGCGTCAGGGCCTCTTTCCCCCAGGTATGCAAACCAAGCCCTGAGTGCATTGGAAGGTTTTGATCGGAAGAGCAAGAGGCTATAGTTTTCGAAGGCTTCTTCATTGGTCGGATTGAGCAAGTACGCAATTTTGGCTTTCGTGATTCCGAAATCAATCAGGTCGCTCGAACCATCTAACGAATCATCAAGGTAGACTTTGGATTCAAGGAGCATTTTTTCCGACTTCCATCGTTTCAGATGCGGCATGAACAAATCGACGCAAAAAAAAGATATGCCAAAAAGAAAGAGAAGAAAGGTCGAGAAAAGGTAACTGAGTGGAATTCGTCCCATTGGTCAGCCTGTTGGATCGAATGAGTTTTCGAGTTCTTTTTGAACCATTTCCTCAATGATCGAATCCAAGTCGCGAGAGATGGACCAACCAAGTTCCCTCTTGGCCTTGGTTGGATCCCCGCAAAGGGGTGTTTTTTCGGAAGCTCTATAAAAACGAGGATCGACCGTAAGGTAATCTTCGAAATTTAGATCAAGGCGGGCGAACGTCTTTTCACAAAATTCTCGGACGGTGTGGGTTTGCCCGGAAGCCACGATAAAGTCGTCGGGATCGGATGCCTCGTTTATCCTCCTCATCGCATCTACGTAATCCATCGCGTGTCCCCAATCTCTTCTTGCATCTATGTTCCCCAACCTGATTTCCTTACTAAGCCCTCGATGAATCGCTACTGCCTGGGTAATGATTTTCCGAGTGACGTATTCCTTCCCACGGCGAGGGGACTCGTGATTATATAGGATTCCGGAACATGAAAAAATGCCCTCGTTCTCACGGAATGCCTTGCTCAAGTGAAAACCGGCAAGTTTTGAAATGCCGTAAACGGAACGAGGATTGAAAGGGGTGGATTCATTTTGAGGAGTTGTTTCGCTATGGCCGAACATCTCACTTGATGCGGCGAAGTAGAACCTGCACTCAGGGACGAATTTCAAAACCGCGGAGAGGAGTGCATGGGTCGATCCTAAATTGGTGTCAAGCGTTGCATATTCGTCTTCAAATCCATAGGAGACGAAGGATTGGGCTCCTAGATGGTAAAGATAATCCGGTCGAACTAACCGGACTATTTCAAAGAGCCCGGTCAGGCTGTCGAGCGAACATGGGTGCAGGGTAAGTTTATCAAGGATTCCGGAAATCCTTGAAAGTTTTGCATCGGGGATTTCAAGGGATGAACGTCTGACTGTCCCGTGAACTTCAAACCCGGAATCCAAGAGGCTTTCCGCAAGGTATGATCCGTCCTGACCTGAGATTCCCGTGATTAGCGCTACCGGCATGGAAAGTAGGAGGCAAAGCTTAAGCTACCGCCCTTGGCCGTTTGCTTATGGCAAAGCCAATGGGGGTATGAATCGATTTTTATTATGGGCAAGACTTATCCAACGCCCAACGGATGGGCACTGGGAAAATCCACGGTGTCTTCGTCGATTTCCACTTCGGTGGATCGACCGAGAATCTCAAATAATACCTTGACCCTTTGACGGGCCGGGACAAGTTGGGTCACCTTGCCTTCGTCTCCCCGAAAGAGACCGGAGATGACCCTAACGCTATCTCCAACCCTGTGCGGTTGATCGGGGATCTGCAGAATCCCATCGGGCGAAATAATGCGAATTTCGATCATTACTTGGGAGGGCACTGGAACGGGAATCTCCTTGCGTCGGACGACGTAGCTGACTCCGCGGGCAAACTGCACGTTACGCCCGTGAACGACCGGATCAAAGCGGGCGAATAGGTAACCCGGGAATAGAGGCTGAGCCGAATAGGACTTCGCCTTCGGGGGTCTGATGGTGCGGGGAAGGAAAACTTCAACGTCGTCCAGGGTTTGCAAGGTAGCCGAGGCAACCGCTTCCATGCGAGGTTTTGATCGAATGCAATACCAACCCATGGCCCATTCCCGCTGTATTGCCGTAGGAGCGTTCATAATTTGAGCAAGCCTGACAGGGCGGGAAGCAAGCGTCCGCTGGCTTTGGTCAGGCGTCTTAATTTCTCAATGCGAACCAAGTAGAATTCCCGATCCTCTATTCCTGCCGGAAGTGATTTCTCCATTCGTGAAATCCGCTCCTTTGCACTTTCAAGATGGGGCATGATTTCATCCTTGATGAAGGTGGAGAAGAGCCTTCTGAACTCAGTTTCTACAAAGTAGTGGTCCCTTCTGTCGCCTGCTACATATGCGGTTTTGACGGCCTTGAGCGCCCTCAGCGTGCGCAAGCCTTGACTTGCGGAACCGATGCTTATCCCTAGTCTAGACGCGATTTGATCCATGGGGAGGGAATCCTGGGAGAAATAGAGCAAGCCATAAATCTCGCCTACGGATCGGGGCATTCCCAGCATGCTCATCAATCTCACGAAGAAGTCTATGGATTCCAGTTCCAGTTGACGCCCTCCAATGGCATGATCGGATTGGGTGTCTAAATTTGACGCCGGCGACATTCTTCATTTATTTCAAAAAAAAATGAAACATGCAAGGACGTAAAATCATCGAGAGTAATCCGGGAATCGTGTCGGTTCTGCTGGCAAAGCAAATAGTTCCTTGCGCATGCGTCCTAATTGGTTCATCGTGTTCTGCATCTTTTTATAAGATATGCCCAATCACCGAGATCGTGGATATGCCCTTTTGCACAAGTTGTGCCTGATGGCGTTGGTGTTCATTTGGTTCTGGGTTTGCCTTTATCTTTGGGAAAAATGGGAATATCCTTTGATTAATCTTCCATGGAACTACGCCTTGGTGGCGGTTGCCGGCCTTGTGGTCGCTACCTTCGGAACCCTTCAGAATTATGGGTCCTTCTTCATCAAGACCGGATGGCGCCGAATTCGTGAGTCCGTAATGAAGGCTAACTTTCAGACCGCTCTCATGGCTTTCTTCGTCTTTGCTTCCTATTTTGCGACCAAAGACAACGAAACCAGTCGGTTGTTTCTGTCTTTTTATCTTTCTACCTGTTGGCCTCTGATGATTGGCTCGAATTTCGCTCTTCCGGGAATTTTCAAAAGATTGGTAGGAATCGGCTCGCTGAAGAGAAAAAGCATCATCCTCGGGGAGGCAACCGCGTTGGACGGACTAAGCAATTGGATTACCCGTCATTCGGAGCATGGCTTTAGCTTTGAAGGAGCCTTTTCGACTACCCAAGAGTCTCCTCATACCATACGCTTGCCTTGGTTGGGCCCCTACACCAACCTGGAATCCTTTTTGAGCGAGAACAAAATCCATCAACTGGTCGTCATTCCCGACCGGAATATGGACGATTGGATTCCGTTGGTTACCGACTTGGCGACCAAAAACGGATGCAGGGTTCTTATCTACAACGCTTTGTCCGGTTTCTTTGATTCGCGGTTAGTATTTGTGGAAGAATCAGGCAGACAATTCTTTTCCCTGCAAAACGAACCACTTGAGAGTCCCTTCAATCAAATGGTCAAGAGAACCTTTGACCTATGCATAAGCATACCAGCCCTCTTGACGCTGCTTCCGCTCTCTATGCTGATCGTAAAGTTCTTTCAGGTTTTTC
>CEUU01065503.1_pt1 | contig 13265 bp, 7 predicted proteins | sample 531321 | NCBI WGS metagenome assembly CEUU01 (sample SAMEA2622658, study PRJEB7988) | marine metagenome | isolation source: saline water (ENVO:00002010), including
TTCCTAGTTTGACCTCAAGCAGGGCGAGCTCTTTTACAATGTGCTGCGTTAGCTCTACCATAGCGGTCGTCTGCGCCTGTACATCCACGATCCCCTTCCCCTCTTGAAAATCTCTAATCGACCGCGCCTTGACCTCAATCTCTCCCTGCACGGTCTCCATCCTCTCCGAGAGGAACAGGCGCAATCCATCGGCCTGCTGCCGTTTATTATTCCTGATTACGGCATCGAGTTCTGCGGCAAGCGCATTGGCCATATCTGCAGCCAGCGTCGGACTGGATCCCTCCACTGAGATAGTCAATGCACCATCTCGACTCAGTTCGGACTCTAATAAGCTTTCCAAGGTTTCAATGGCCACATCCCGGTTAGCTACGCCATAATCTTCAACTAAACCAAAACGATCCACTATGGCACCAAGCACTCTACGGCTTTGTAGAATCGTGAGAAGCCGTTCCCCGGGGGTCGCTTGCCCCAACAAGCCACCCAACCCTCCGGGTAAGTTAGGGCTCAACAGCATGGACATTTCGAAACGACCGGGATCCTCTTCGCTGGGCAAGAGTATGGTTTCTGCCTGCCAACGCTCCGGTAAGACAAAGGCCACGCCAGAAGACAAAAGTGCGACCGCCATGACAGGCCATATAATGAGTTTGCGCCACTTGACCAAAACATAGAAGTAATCGAGCAGCGTTTTATCGGATTGCATGGGCACTCAATTCCCCGTCAGGGAGGCATAAAGTAGGACCATCGTTGAAACTTGTCCTACGATCTCAATAGCCTGCGTGAAGATCATCCAGTAGTCGCGATCAGGCCGTTCCTTGACCCAGATCCTATCACCAGGCTGAATCATAACCCCGTCTTTTACTCGCTTTACTTCCCCCGAAAGCCCCTTGATTAATCTCACGTCGTTTGAAGCACGCCAACCAAGTCCTCCCGCCCGATCTATATAATCCTGCGCAGTAAAAGTTGAATCAAAAATCACAGCCCCCGGCTGGCCGACCGCTCCGCTGATGATAATCGCCTCGCTCAACCTTGGAATATAGACGGCGTCTCCCGGTATGAGTGGAATATTGTGCCGCTCATCGTTAAGTCCAAAAAGAAGATTCCAGTCGACAGACATATGCCCAACGCGCTCCCTAGACTTCATTATAAAGTACTGATTTTCGTCCTCAGTTCGATCCGCAACGGGCACAGAGCGTATGCGTTCATATTCAGGATCGACGGCATTAATACGCTGTCCACTATTATCTTCGGAAGAGCTACGGACGATCCTTGCCTCAGATAAAGAAGACCGCTCAGTGAACCCTCCTGCCAGATCGACTAAATCTCTCAGATTCATACCTTCAGGCCCAATGACGTAATAACCAGGAAATACTACTTCACCTCTAATGGAAACCTCACTGCGGGGATGAAATTCTGGCAACGCACCAACGTTGAGCCAATCGTTAGGACGCAAAACCCAATCTGCGGCTGGATCTCCAGCCAGCAGGGCCTTCATGTCAACGGGCAGGGAAACGCGGGTTTTATTATCTCTTTCGAAACGAAAAAGGCGCACGTTAGATGAGTCAATGTCAATAGATACACCCATCGACAAATGAAGGAGATCGCTCAGCTTATCTCCAGGAACGTAATCGTAAAACCCAGTTCTTTTCAGTGCCCCAAAACTACCGACCCTCCCGCTAGGCGACTTTACAATTACCACATCGCCATCTTCTAAAAACGGGTTAAAACGAGACTGTCCTGCAACCTCGTACATATCAAAATCGACCCGTCTCATCTGCTGTGTCGAAACACCATCCGAAATCATACCCAAGGTCATAAATCGAGCGAGTCTTTCACGTTGTGTCGGCTTGAGGGCGCTTATTTTTACCAATTGTATTTCTCTTCTTGACGCCTCTGGTAAGAGCCCCCCCGCACGGTCTATAACCTGACTGACCCTCTCAACTCCATTTGCCGTGTAAATTCCCGGAGTCTGCACCATGCCAATTACAGTCACTGGAAACGACCGAGGTCGATTCAATTCGATATTTAGCTCCCCAACGCGAACCACTTCAGCAAAGCGCGCTTGCACCATTTTCCGAGCCTTGCTCAGGCTCAAGCCTGCGACAGCCACATTCCCCACCTTGGGTATAAATAGGCCTCCTTCGGCCGAAACAACATTCATTACGGGATACTCCATACCAGGGGAGAAAATCAGAAACTCATCACCTCCACCCACTAAGTAGTTTCCTGATTCGATTACTTCTTTGTAAGCTTCCATCCCCAACAGTGGCATTAACTTAGCCATCTCACCTTTTTGCTGCTCTCCATCAATTGTTTCAGCTCTATTAGACTGGGCTTCAACGCAAAAGGGAAGAATCGGCGACCACAACAGCCAGAAAAAAAACATTAATTTCATGCGCTTTTGTCTACTTTCATACACATTGAGTAATTACCTCTGACCCATCCTCCAATATATTTGTTAATTTGACGGCCAACCCGTCCGCGATATTCCAACCCTTTTCAGCTAATAAAACCCGATCTTTCTTTAGGGTCAGATATTCCGCTTTCAAACATTGGTTCATATGTTCGTGTTCCTTCAGAACTGCCAGCTCTTTTTCCGACAAAAAAACTCCTTGACTTGTACGTAAACCAAGCCAAAAACGCTCTCGTCTTTCAGTCTGGACATCGATTCGTTCTCGACCTTCTTCTGGTGAGATGTTCTCTTCAACTCTCTGCATATAGGTTTCAATATCTTTGACATTCCAAAACCGCTCCCCTCCAATATGGCTATGAGCGGATAGGCCAACGCCCAAGTATTCGGCACCGGTCCAATAACCCCAGTTATGGCGAGAAACCCAACCCTCCTGCGCAAAGTTAGATACTTCATACTGTTTAAACCCAGAATCCAACAGCCTATTCCGTGTCCACTCATATTGCATCGCATCGTCGTCTTCGGTAAGCGTAACTAACGATCCTTCTCCTTCGCGCCTAGCAAATAGAGTCCCCTCTTCAATCGTCAGTGCGTAAACCGAAATGTGTTCGGGCTGCAAGGAAATAGCTTTATTAACACTACCCTGCCAAACCGGTTCAGCCACGTCGGGTACACTAAAAATAAGGTCGACACTCACGTTGGAAAAACCCGCCTCACGGGCCGAGGTGAAAGCGCGCTCAGCCTCTTCGCTGCTGTGCACTCGCCCCAGCTTTTTTAAGGCCTGATTATCAAAGGACTGCACGCCCAAACTCAACCGATTGCAGCCAACCGATCGTAGTTTAGAAAACTTTTCTCGATCTACCGTACCGGGATTTGCTTCTACTGTTATTTCTGCATCCGTACACATGCCAAAAGCATAATCAGCCGCCTCCAACACTTTCCCAATCAAAGACGGATCAATTTGCGTTGGCGTTCCTCCTCCGATAAAAATAGTTTGCAGAGGATTCTTTCGATATTGCCGACTCCAAACGGACAACTCTTTGCAGAGCGCTGAGACATATCGCTCATGCAGGTAATCGACACCTCGCAGAGAGGCAAAAGCGCAGTAGGGACAGATTTGCGGGCAAAATGGAATGTGAATATACAGACCGCGCAGTGCCTTCATTGCAACCACATACCGATGCGACTCCATCTGACACGCAAAGGAAAATCGAGAAGGCTTTCCAACCTAGACAGTTCCCCTTCTTTCGGACGAACAGAAAACATAACGGCGAGACCACGTCCCAAGACATATTGCTGAGGTATAGTACCCCAATTCCTGCTATCCCGACTGTTGTCTCGATTATCTCCGATGAGAAAAAGACTTCCTTCAGGTACTTCGACTGGAGACAGGTTATCCCGAGTACTGTTAGATCCCAAACGAATACGGGCGTCTATATACTTGGAGTAAGGAGGATCAGCGACCCGTAGACCGTCGACAAATGCCGCTTTATCAATAATCTCTACGACTTGCCCAGAGGTTGCAATGCAACGCTTTATATATACGCGATCTGGATCTTCGGGGAGTTGAAAGACGATAAGATCGCCCGCTTCAACTTTACCCAGCCCCGGCAAGGACCCTAAACCAAAAGGTAACTGGGGACCGTAGTGCAATTTATCAACCAGCAAATAATCACCCACGTGCAGAGTGTCTTCCATCGCTCGGGATGGAACGCGGTACAACGTCGCTACAAAAAGATAGAATACCCCAATTACCATTGGTATAATGAGCAAAAGACCAAATACCTTCGAGCGCTTCTTTCCCCGGCCAACAGAACGCCGAGCCGATGCTCTCCCTCTCTGCACCGGTTTTTTCCCCATACCGTTAATCTTCCATCTTGAGCGCTGCTAGGAACGCTTCTTGGGGGATCTCAACTCTGCCAAACTGCTTGGCACGCTTTTTCCCTTCTTTTTGCTTTTCAAGCAACTTGCGCTTACGTGTGATGTCCCCGCCGTAGCATTTGGCAATTACATTCTTACGAAAGGGACGCACAACCTCGCGTGCTATAATCTTATTGCCCATAGCCCCCTGTATAATTACTTCAAACATCTGCCGAGGAATTAGTTCCTTCAATTTTAAACAGAATTTCCGTCCCCAAACATGTGCTTTGTCTCGGTGAATAATCGCCGAAAGAGCATCCAAGGGCTCACCGTTGATAAGAATATCGAGCTTGGATAAAGGGCCAGCCCGCATCTCCTTGTGCTCGTAATCAAACGAGGCATAGCCTCGCGTAGAAGACTTAAGACGGTCGTAGAAATCTATCACCACTTCGGAAAGAGGCAGTTCAAAGCTCAATATGGCTCGGCTACCATCAAGGTATTCCGTGTTTAAATATAGTCCGCGACGATCGTTGCAAATTTTCATCACTGCACCAATAAAATCGCTAGGAACTAGAATTTGCACGAAAAGAATAGGCTCGCGCACCTGGTCAATTTCAACGGTTGGCGGCAATAGAGAAGGATTCTCCACCTCTATAACCTCACCCGTTTTCTTTATGACTTCATACCTCACATTGGGCAAGGTCGTTATGATTTCCACCTGATATTCGCGATCCAATCGCTCTTGAATAATTTCCATATGCAGCAAACCCAGAAACCCACAGCGGAATCCAAAACCGAGAGCGGGAGAAGTCTCAGGTTCATACGAGAAAGCAGCATCATTGAGCTTTAACCGCTCTAGCGCATCCCGGAGCATCTCGTAATCCTCTGGGTTAACTGGGTAAATTCCGCTAAAAACCATCGCCTTAAGCGGCTGGTAACCCGGCAGCGGTTCGACTTCCTGCTCTCCAACGTCCATAATCGTGTCGCCGACCCCCGCTTCGTCTAACTCTTTTATATTGGCGGTAAGATACCCAACTTCGCCGGCTTGCAACTCTGGAGTAGCCACTCGATCGAGCACCAACGTCCCCACTTCCTCGACGTCATAGGTTACTCCCGTAGAGAAAAAGCGCACTTTTTGTCCCTTGCGCACCGTTCCATCCGCGACGCGTATAAAGCATATAACCCCGCGATACTGGTCGTAAAGCGAATCGAATATCAGGGCTCTAAGAGGTGATTCACGACGACCTGCTGGCGGCGGGATGCGCTCTACAACCGCCTCGAGCACGTCGTCGATGCCCATGCCCGCCTTGGCGCTTATGCTAATTATTTCGTCCTCATCTCCGCCTAGCAGGTCGAGCACTTGCTGCTTTACCGAATCCACCTGAGCGGCTGGCATGTCGATCTTGTTTAGCACGGGTATTATGGTAAGGTCATTGTTCATCGCCAGAAGCAAGTTACTCACGGTCTGCGCTTCCACGCCCTGCGTAGCGTCTACCACAAGGACAGCTCCCTCACAAGCGGCAAGGCTGCGGGACACCTCATAGGTGAAGTCTACATGCCCAGGCGTATCAATTAGATTGAATTGGTAGATCTCTCCATCGCTGGCCTGATAGTTCATGCGAACGGCATGGGCTTTGATCGTAATCCCACGCTCTCGCTCCAGATCCATACTATCAAGGACCTGTTCTTGCATCTGTTTTTGGGTGAGTGTTGCCGTTTTTTCTAGCAGTCTGTCGGCCAGCGTGGACTTGCCGTGGTCAATATGAGCGATGATCGAGAAGTTTCGGATGCGGGATGGATCCATGCCCTCTTTTTTGCCTCAAGTAGTTGTAAAAGCGAGAGAAGTAAGCGCTCTAAGAAGATCGCTTTACCAGCCCATTCTGTCAATCGGTCCCAGCTTCAACCCGCGCTCTGAGCTGGTCGAGGTTTTGGCGCGCCCGCTGGTCGCTCGGATCTAAGGTCAACACCATTTGGCAGGCTTTCAATGCCTCTTCTAACCGCCCTCCCTCGGCCAGCAGGCTCGCGTAGGCTCTCCACAGCTGGGATTGTTCGGGATATTCACGTACCAAGACGGCATAGCGGTCCAAGGTAGACATCCCCTCCCTGCGCAGCAGTAGTTGGCGTCGGTTGATCTGCAACGCAATATTTTCCGGGTCTCTTTCAAGAGCCGAAGTAAAAGAGATAAGGGCCGCTCCGTCTTTTCCTAAGTCCTGATAAACGAGTCCTAAATTGTTGAACACTTCATATGAGTCATTGGATAAGGATATCGACTTATTATACTGTAGGACAGCATCTTCTAGCCTACCTGCTCTTTGATGTGCAAGGCCTAAAACGGCATATACCTCGGAAGAGTAGACGTCCCCTTCTCCCGCGTCTTTAAGAAGGTTGATCGCCTTTCCATAACGCCCTAAGCCCAGATACAACCGCCCTAACTGAACCTTAAACCCAGAATGCTTGGGCCCAAGTTCAATCGCCCTTCGGTAGGCCGATTCAGCTTGGGTATACTGGCCCATTTCTTCATACACCAAGCCTAAATTACTCCATGTCCGCGCGTAGGTTTGGTTGAGTGAAACGGCATCCAGAAGCACTGATTTAGCCTGCGCCCAGGCCCCCATTTCAATCAGGGCGAAGCCGAGGTTGCTCTGAGCCCTGAACGCGTTGGGGGCCTTGTGCACTGCATCGCTCCACAGGCTCAACGGCGTTTCCCATACCGCATTGCGCTGCCAACCCAATACAGCCATAACAAAGAGGCATCCCATGCCGCAATAGCGCACCGATTGTCTCAAAAACGTGCCTATACTAACAAATACCGCGCACAGCCCAATCGTTCCGAGGTAAAGCCGGTGCTCGTTCACTAACACGTTCAGCGGTATGAGTGTAGTCACGCTCATGGTCGCCATCCAGAATAGCACGCCCCGCGCAACCCAGCGCCGACTGAACAGCGCCATAGCTGCAATCGAACCTAAGAGGAGAAAAGAGAGCCAAACAGCCGGCAACAGCGTCGCAGATTCGGCGAACGGATGTTCAACGCTCAGCCGGTTAGGCATCGCAAAGAGATAGAGATAGTAGACCAGAACCTTAATCTGTGTGTAGAAGTGCCCCCCATAAGGACGCACTTCCTGCGCCAATGAACGCGGTAAAAACTCATTCCCATAAATCACGGACAAAAAAAGCACGGTAATCAGGCCATATGGGATATATGGGCGCACCGAAGCCCCCTTTATGGGACGAACAACCCACAGCAGAGGCAGCAGCACTACGGCCTGAGATTTGGCCAGCAGGCCCAAACCATATCCCATCCAAGAGGGCTTATGCCGACCGTTCAGCGCATAGTAAAGGGCACAGAGGAGGCCCAGTGCGGCCATACTCTCCGATCGAGAGCTTACGTAATTGACGACTTGTGCATTTACCGGATGAACGGCAAAGAGCGCCGCCGCCCCCCACGCCCCCCACCGGTCTCCAGTCCAACTCCGCAAAAAGAGGAATGCGAAAAGCGAAACCCCCGCATGCAGAAGGAGGTTAAACAGGACAAACCCAGAAGCGGAATGAGCGCCCAACGCGTAGTTGAATACGTAGCTCAGAACCACAAGTGGCCGATACATGGCCATACTAGGCTCGCCGGAGAAGACCGCTGGATCGTATAGAATACGGGGAAACACCTCAAGGCTGCGTATCGCCGGATTATTTACAATAGAATGTGCATCATCGTAGTGAAAAGAACCGGGCAAACTATTTGAGTGACTCAGCACGGCCAACGCTACAATACTAAATAGATACCGAGTCTCACTCTTCATGGCAGCGTGCGGAGGACTTCTTCAACGTAGCGCAAACCGTTTCTCGGCACTTCGTAGGAGCGGTTGAGTCGGATTGCTTGCCTGTAATACGAACCGGCCTGCTCGAGCGCCCGCCGCTGGTCTTTTCCGCTCGCCTGTTGGGCGAGAGTTGCGTAGAAATTGCCCACGTTGGTCAGCAAACGCGGATTCCTTGGATTGAGAAAAAGGGCGCGCTCATAAGCTTCGCCAGCCCGCTGTCGATTGCCCATATCCGCGTAGGCCAATCCCATATTAGCCCAAGCATCGGCGTGATTAGGTAACTGCTGCAGTGCGCGCTCATAGTAGGAAACCGACTGTTCTAAGAGCGAACGACCCGCCTCCATTTCAGCGCGTCGTCCTCGCTCGTGATATATCGTTCCCAAATTAATCAGCGCATCGGCAAAGTTTGGATTGAGCTCTACCGCCCGCCGGTATGCCCGCTCGGCCTCTTCTGTATCTTGCAATACGAAACTGACGGCACCGAGGTTGTTAAGCGCACGCAGGGCCAGATCCCCGCGAGGCTGTAATTCGATCGCCCTGCGAAAAGCAGCGCGTGCCTGATTCCAATGCCCCAGCGCCTCAGAGCTGCCGACGATAGCTTGAAATGCGGCATCTTTATGGGCATTGCCCATGTAGAGATGGGTTCTCGGCATTTGAGGCGCCTTTTCTAACGCATCTTCCCAAAGCGTAAAGTCGTTTTTCCAAGCCGCATTGCGCTGGAACGTCAACAGCGCAAATGCTAGCATGGTGCCGCCTCCGATCGACACGGCATACCGGCGCAGAGAGGAACGCCGCAAAAGAAAGGCCAGTCCGAGGCAGAAAGCCGCGGCCGGCACATACAGGCGACGCTCGTTGACCAGCACATTGAGAGGCATAATAAGAACAGGTAACAGAGACAGTAAACCCCACAGGGAAGCAAAGAGAGTAAAGCGCATTCGCTTCCTGTATAAACCGAATAAAACCAGTGCAAAGGCAGACAGAGCCAGCAAAGACAGGAATACCGCCCCATCAAACCTGCTTGAAACCGAGAATTGGTGCTCTACGTTGAGTCCATAGGGCCAAACCAAGAGCTTGCCATAGTAGGCCAGCGCCTTAATCTGGGTGAGCATCTGTTCATCCATGCCTCGCACCCGATTTTCCAGTGAAGAAGTCAGAAAGCGGTTGAGGATAATGGAGCACAGATAGACAGAAGAAATCAGCCAATAAACTCCGTGACGGGAGGCCGCTTCGCGCAGGGACCACTCGGACCGGATTCTATGCAACAAGATACCATCCAATAAAAACAGCGTGGCCGGCAGGGTAATTACGCTCGACTTACTGAGCAAACCGGCCAGTAGACAGATCCAGGAGACATATTTAAACGCTCCTATTCCCTGTCCATAGGCCACCGTAAAGGAGACGAGCCCTCCCAGATAGAACATACCGGCGAGACTCTCAGAACGCGCACTGATGTAGTTTACCGGTTCGCTTGCCAGCGGATGCAGCGCAAAAAGAAGCCCTGCGAACAGGGCCGTCCTTCGTCCACCGCCCATGGTACCGACTAGGGCCCAGAGCAAACAAGCACTAACGGCATGAATAAGGACATTGACGAAATTATAGCTCCATACTTCATAGCCTCCCCAGGCATAATTGAGCGCAAAACTCGCCACCAAGAGCGGGCGAAACATACCTTTTGAAGCATCAACCGAGAACGTAGATGGATCGGTAAAAAACTGGCTCCAGTTGCCCAGATCACGCAGGTGGATATTCTTTTCGATGGAGTGCTCGTCATCGTAATGAAAAGAGTTTTCAAGAGAATTCGAGTAGACCGTAAAGCAGGCTACGAGAATCCAAAGGGCATCCATAGGTCGCACCATTAGCTGTCCCCCTGCTCTCCAAGCAACCGCGCGCGCCGCTCCTTGGCAAGGCTGCGCAGCGCAGGATCGCTTGCCCTTTCAACAAGCTGATTATAGGCAGTCAACGCCCGATCCGAATCCCCCGCCGTTTCATAGGCGTTGGCCAACTGTAGCCATCCCTCGTCAAAGTCGGGATGGTCACTCAGCAGCCGCTCATTTTCGCGTATGCTCTCTTTCAAGCGTCCCTGCGATAACAGACTGACGCTCAGGAAGAAGCGCCCGTAGCGGTGTCGGGGAGACCCCCTGAGCGCCCGTCGGGCGCTATGCTCTACCTGCGCATAGTCCCCCGCTCGCAAAGCTTCTTCGGCTCTCTTCACGAAGCGGACGACGAGCCGATTGAGGTTGCGAACCCCGTCCGGTGCATTTCCTCGCGCAGCCCTCTCGTAGTAATACATGGCGCTGTCCGGCTGCCCCCCCTGCTCGAACGTGGTTCCTATGTTGTTTAGCGCAACCGCCCGATGTGGACTCTCAACTGGCAGTCGAGCATAGGAATTCCTCGCTTCGGCCAGCTGTCCGCCCGCCTGTAATGCCCGCCCTAGACTGTAGTTCAAATCGGTCATAAGCGGTTGGGCTTCCAGGGCCTTTCTAAACGCTGTAGTTGCTAAATCGACTCTTCCAAGATCCATCAGGGCATTGCCCATACCCGCTCTAACCACAGCATTTTCGGGTTCAATCTCTAGCGCCTTGGCATAGGCCCTTACCGCCTGATCTATATTACCGCGGGCCCGTTCAGCATTGCCCATATACAGCAGCGGGCGGACTGCTCGGGTGTTTTTCTCATGGGCGTCTGACCAGAGGGAAACCTCATTTCGCCAGGCTCCATTGCGCTGCACGACAAGGCCGGCCAATCCCAAAAGCAGCAGAGTTGCTAACCAACCCGTGCCGCGAATACGCCCGAGTCCGCGAATAGAAGTGACTGCGAATACAAATCCCGCTACGGAGAGATAGAGCCTGTGTTCATTGACCAAAACGTTGAGCGGCACGATGAGCGTGGGCAGTAAAGCGCCGATCCCCACCGCTAGGCCGAGTAACTCGCCCCGCCAAACCTGCAGGATCGCCAGCGCCGACGTAAGCGCCAGTGCGGCCAGTATTACCAGGGGGTCGCCAAGCGTCGAAGTATAAAAGGCGTGATCAACGCTTAACGAAAAAGGCGCCCAGAGCAAATAGGCGTAGTACACTAACCCTTTGAGTTGAGTGGCAACCTGTTCCCCCATCGTCCGCACCGGCTCGCTCAAGACGGCGCGCTCGATAAACTGGCGCACACCCCACAGATAGAAGAAAGCGATGCCAGCAAAAGGTGCATAGGCACTCCAGCGAAACGTCCTGGATCGCTGCCAATCCCAAACAGCGGGCCACAGGAGTGCCATTATAGCGATCGACTTGGACAGAAGTCCGAGGGCAAAACATACGAGTGATAGGACATAGAACCTGCGATTGGCCTCTTGCACACTCCCCATATAAAACCACAGAGCGCTTAAACATCCCAGCCCCGCCAAGAGTTCAGATCGCGAACTTATGTAGTTCACCGGCTCGGCACAAAGGGGATGCAGCGCAAAAAACAGCCCCCCCATCAGGGCCATCCAAGGCGGACGGCCCAAACGGAGTAAAACACCCCACACAAGCAGGGAACAGAGAGCATGTATCCCTAGGTTAAACCAGTGATAGGAATGGGGCTTATATCCGCTCCAAGCATAGTTTAACGCGAGCGATAAAAGCACGAGCGGCCTGTACATTGCCTTGTCTGCGTCTCGCGAAAAGAGCGTCGGATCAACGAAAAAAGCCGGCCAGTTATCTAGGGATCGCAGGTGCGGATTCTCGACAATAGAATGTCGATCATCATACTGAAAGCTATTATCTACGGCTGGGGCATAAAGCAGCATTAAACAGACGAGGATCAGCAGCGCGGAGAATGCGTTCTTCTCAGTGGCCTGAGCATAGAAAGTTTTCATGCTCATGGAATACGCTCTCTTAACTGCAGCAGACGCTGACGCCCGCGAGCGTGGTGTACCTCGACAGCGAGCAAGCGCTGTAAGGTCTCCTCCGCCTCTTTCCACAAGGCCAATCCCCGGTCGCTCCCCCTAACCGCTCCCGCCCGCTCTCCGGCAACGAGTAGAACTTCTGCAAGATTATACCAAATATGCCCCGCATCCCCATCTAATGCGAGAGCTCGACGGTACGCATCAATCGCTCTGTCCAACTGGTCGAGACGAGCGTATCCATTCCCTAATTCATACCAAAGCTCTGCACTCTGCTCCCAATCGAGCGCTCTCGAGAAGAGGGATACAGCCTCGGCATAAGCGCCCTGCTGCATTTTTATCATCGCCCAATTATAATACGCATCCGCATAATGGGGGTGTTTTTCAATCGTTCTTGAAAAGAGGGCCTCCGCCTTTTCCCAGGTTCCCTGCATCATATAGAGACTACCGAGGTTGGTAAGCGCTTCCCGGTAATCGGGCTCTGCTTCCAAAACGCGTAGATAGTGCATTTGGGCACGGGCGAGCAGAGCAGGCCCGTTCGCAGAGTCGGTCCGAGCAGCTTCAAGGTAGATATTGGCCAAATTAGTCCGCGCTGACCGCTGAGATGGATCAATGTGAAGCGCCCGCTCATAGCAAACCTTGGCGTCCGCTTTTTCCCCTGCTTCTCGCAGGGCGTTGCCGAGGAATACTTGGGGCCGGGCCATGCCCGGACTTTTGCGCGCCGAATCCTCCCAGAGAGAGCGCTCATCTTCCCACACTTGGTTGCGCTCCTGCGTTAGCATAGCTGCGACGCACCCCCATCCACACAGCGCCCACTTAACATAAGATCGCCAACCCTGCCACTCTAAACTCAGAGCAACTCCAGCAGCCGCTATTAACGCATATAGGCGATGCTCGTTCACCAATACGTTGAGCGGCACCACTAACGTGGGAGCCAGAGAAAGCAGACCCCAGCAGATGAAAAAGAGACCGCGCCCCCGATAGCGCAGAATCAATACGGCGCAGAGACTGCCCAATGCCAAGAGCGCAAATAGACAGCCCGTTTCCAACGAAGAAGACTCGTAGAACTGGTGCTCTACGTTGAGATGGGTGGGAAAAATTCCAATATAGGCATAATATATCAGCGCCTTGCTCTGTGTGAGTAGCTGTTCGTAAAGCCCTCGAGGTGCGTTGGCCAACGAAGCGCTCAAGAACCGATTAGAAAAAATTACGGAAAGGTAGATCCCACTCAAAGCCCAATAGGGTGCATGCCGCTCCCAATGTATTCGTCCCCTCCGCCAAAACACTTCGTAGGCAATGAGAACTGCAGGCAGAA
>CEUU01040777.1_pt1 | contig 13201 bp, 10 predicted proteins | sample 531321 | NCBI WGS metagenome assembly CEUU01 (sample SAMEA2622658, study PRJEB7988) | marine metagenome | isolation source: saline water (ENVO:00002010), including
ACAACAATTGGCATTAATATTGCTTCAATCATCTCGGAGGTTCATTCTACTTTGTGTGAAAGTATGTATATTACAAAAAAGTGTATGCGCAAAACGATGATTACTGGGGTAATTGTGCTGCTTGGATTGCCTTCTTTCGCTCAAATGACCATTACGGGGACTTCTGAAGCCGGCCGACGTCTATTTTACTCGCCTGCAATTAGCACGAACGGCCTATCCTGTGCTCACTGTCACACCGACTTTAACGAAAAAACGCATAATGATGGTCTCATAAGAGCCGGTCACAGTCTGTTTAATGCCTACTATCGAACAACTTGGTGGGGCAAGAATCCGGAAGCCCCTGATGCCTACGCCACTATTGACGAAGCGGCTGTAGTGTGCGTGTTGCATTACATGCGCAACAAAGACAAGCTAACGGCCCAACAACAGCTGGATCTGAGAGCATATTTGAAGTCGATTTCTCGGCGTGTTTTGGAAACACCTCTAGCCCTAGCACCTGCAGCTGACCCGACAGGCGAGTATAAAGGGTTTGAAGGGGGCAATCGCTTGAGTGGTAAAGAGCTATTCTATGCGGCCTGCCACAGCTGCCACCCCAACGGCAATGCGGGCATTGCCCCCAAACCGCTGGCCCGCGACCAGAAACCTGCTTACTACGCTCGCGTTATCCGAGAGGGCGATGGCTTGGGCTCCGTTCTCTCTGGAATAGACCCCAATGCATATATCTTTAAGGACGGCCGATTCGGGCCGTTTTTCGGGGCAGATCGACTCAGCGATGCGGAGATCCGCGATATAATCGCCTATATTAAGAGCCTTCCTCCATCCCCGCTCGCAGACTGAACACAACCCAGACAAAACGCACTAGGTGGAAACAAAACGTCGCCCCCATCCACGCCATGAGCGCGTAAAAGCTCACCTCTAGTTGGCCGCACAACGCCCCCACCGTGAGTAATAGCAGTGCGACGTTACGCCGTGCTGCAACTAGGTGGAAAAGCACATCCACGGGCCGATAATCAAACAGTTCTCTCCCCACCCACTTCTTAAACAACCCGCTACATATCTTATCCGCTAAAAAGAGCACTGTAAGTAGCCAAGTAGCAAGTACAACCAATTCTCCTGCAAGTAGATCTCCGCCACTCAGGTTCCATCCTGTTGCTAGGAACCACAGGCCCAGTCCCGGCATGGCAGCCACGTGTTCAAAATCGCCCATCGCATCGCTTAAATGAAGACGTAGACGTGCCAACTTTCCGTCGACCGAATCGAGAATAACCCCGCACCAGGCCAAAGCCAAACCCGCTCCTGCATAACCCCAGGCAATCAGTGGACTCGCGCCCCACACGCAAAGCACAGACAGCACGGTATACAAGTTGGGCGCAGTAGTTCCGCTTGAGAGACGACGAGTAATCCAGCGTACGAGATGATAATAACCATAGCGCGCGATACCATCGATCGCGCCTTTAAACGTTCTTCTATACATCAGATGATCTACGGTCCGCACATTTTCTTCGGCGCGCAAATGGTATATGTAGGCGGGCATGTGCAAACGCAGCGACGCTACGTATGGATTGAGATCAGACGTCGAACAGCTAGCCAGATGGTCTGTCGCCCAAGTCAACGCCTCATTCCAATTCGTAGCCTGCTCGGCGAGTTGGCCAGCCTCTGACTGCGATAGGAATAGAGTTCCACGCGCGCCCTGCCTCACGGCGTGTCCACTACCCCGCTCTACTAGATAATCCAATACTCGACCGTCGTAAACGGCATCTCCAGACAGGAAAATAAGCCCCCCATCTGCCCGATCAAACCGAGAGAATATTTCGCAGCCCGCGACGACTTCTACCGTCTCAATTTCCACTTGGTAGAGTTGATGGAAATCAGGACGTACGACCGTAACAAGGTCTGTAGTCTGATGGGTCGTAAAGAGGCGAAAATACACACAGCCCCGCAACGCCATCTCCCGCACTTGCCGCTCGACAAGCGTCATGCCCCACAACTGCCGACCGGCTGAAACTTCGGTCGCGTCAATCCACACCTGCGGCCGCGTCATCATCCCAGCCTAGGAACGACGCGTTCCAAAGCGTGCTGATGATCATCTATCGAATCGATTTCCCCCCAAACAGACGATCCAACCTCCACCGCATACAGCGATCGCTGTGCTATGAGGGGCCCATATGCAGCGGTGGGGTAGGCATCTTTGTGATCTTCATCCACTAGCCGCTTGATTTCGCGCCGCACGCGTTGGGCCCCCTCTGCATCAAATTTTACCAACTGAACGCTCTGCGCCTGCGCATCCTGCGGGTTGAGACCCTTACTTATAGCTGTTACACAGCACTCGTAATCATAGCAGATATTCATTTCACCGTGAACCCGTTCCACGCTGACATCTGCGGCAACGACGTTGGCATAAGGCGCTTTGAGCATTGACTGTAAAATATCTCTGTGAAAGAGGATATCACAGTTGAATAAAAAGGTGGCCCGATCCAGTTCAGCAGATGCTAGATGCAGCGAGTAAATGCTGTTTGTGCTGAGGTAGTCAGCGTTCTCAACATATCTCACCGAATCGCCGCAGTGCGCGCGTACCTGATCAGCCTTACAGCCGACGACTAAAACAATATCGTACACTCCCACTGAGCGCAGAGAATCTATCTGATGGTCCACCAGTGCCTTATCCCCAACTGAAACGAGGCATTTCGGACGATCGTTCGTAAGCGGTCGCAAACGAGTTCCCGCTCCTGCTGCCAATATTATTGCGCGCATTAAGGCCTTCTTTCTGGTATCTGATTATCCTGAATATTCAGCGTACGGAGCCGCTCCCACGCCCCAGTCGCTTCCCGACCCACCGCACGACTCTGGCCGCCAGTTTGCGATCTTCTTCTTCTATGCCTAAGAAGGAAAGCCCTATCCCATACAAGCATACGAATGTTCCAAGAGCGACCGGCATGGCCACTGCGGGCTCTGCTATCGCATCCCGCAGCACAACTCCGCCCAGCGAGGCGAGCGCTACGGCAAAAAGCGGTTTGACCTGTTTCAAGTCAAAAGGCCATATGGCATATTGTCGATAAATCTGACCCAGGCGCAATGCGCTAACACACAAGGTCGACACAAACGCACCGCAAGCCGCTCCCACAATGCCCATTGAATAAAAGTGGATAAAAACGACATTTAACACAAAGTTGGTGCAGAGCCAAGTGGTGTTGTTAAAGAAATTCAAATAGGGTCGACCGGTCATGGCCAAGACAGGTTCAGCTAGAGCAAATGAACCTTGCAGCATCATGCTTACGCTGAGCACGAAGAGAACCTGCAGCCCCGCTGCAACTTCCCCTTCGGGCAGTGCCTGCATTTTGTCTCCGCCAATCATGATGAGCAGCAGATCGCCTACGATGAGTAGTGAGGCAAAGATTGGCAAGTTAATTGTCAGGATCCAGCGGAAGAGCACGCTGAAACGCGCACTCAATTCGTCATAGCGCGTATTCACTGCAAGATCACTTACAACCGAGCTAAAAATTGGGTCAAATGCCTGAGGAGCCTTCAGCATTGCGCTAGCAATTCTTCTAGCGAGCGCGTACACGCCGACCATCTCCGCGGAGACAAAGAAGCCCAGCATCAGAACGTCGAGTTGAGTCAATACGGCATAGAGCAGATCGGTTACCATGACGGGGAAAGAAAAATGCGTCATTTCCCGCAAACACAGGGGCTGACGCATGTGCTGAAAGCACGCCCGGAGCGAAAAAAAATGTCTGAAAAAATATGCTGCCAATAAGCTTATGCACACAGCCATCGTGAGTTGGACCCAAGCCACGCCATATAATCCCAAATCAAGCCATCCCACGCCCAACCCCCCTACCAACAGGATGAGAGGCCCAGCTACCGACATCACATAAACACCGTATGAGACGATGCGTAGCGCCCGAATAGCCGATACAAACACCCAGCACACGGCCATGAACGGCGCCGAAAGAGCCATTATCTGCAACGCAGAAGCAATCGGCTTATCATAGAAAGAGGCTATAGCATCGGCACTGAAATACACCCCGACACTTATTACGACAGAGCAGATAGAAACTATCAACAGCGCCGTGCCCACCGCCCGCTCGCCGTGTCCCTCTGCCTGAGCCCGTTCCGCTACGACAAAGCGCACTACACCGCGCAACATGCCAAAGCGAGCGATTTTATTTAACGTCGAAACGATGCCCCAAGCTAGGGAATAATATCCCTGGACATCTAGCCCCATGAGCAGCGTGATTACCCAAAGAAAGGCTCCGCGCGAAGCGCGTCCCAGCTTACCCACAAAGGTGATAAAACCACCTCGAGCTAAGTCCTTTACATCACGCCGCTCTTCCGCACCGTTCGAATCGTTGGGCCCCATTGGTGCCGATGATGCCAATTCGAGTCAAGCTCCCTTGATAAATTTGTCACATCTCTCGATGCACTATCACATAACAAGGTAATACTAACTGGAAAAACGCGCGTTCTCCCCCTAATTTCAGTAGGTTAGAACCCCATCTGTCAATTGACTAAAAAGCACTTTATCTATAAATTATTTTAAGTAGTTAAGACACATCTTACACGGTCTTTCCTGCACCCTTTTTTATGACACCGATACCTTTAGGGGCCGCCTTTCAGTATTTTGCTCTCCGATGTTGGCCCCGTTCGCTCGGCCCTTGAAAAGCCGCTGTCGCGATACTCATTGCCTCGTACTATGAAAGCTCTCATTCTCGCAGCTGGCCGAGGTCGCAGGCTCTGGCCTTTCACGGCAGAATCCCCCAAGTGCCTTTTGAATGTGGGGGGAATGACTTTGTTAGAACGCCAGTTTTATCATCTGGAAACCGCTGGAATCAGCCAAGTCGTCGTTGTGTGTGGATTTGGAATAGACCGAGTGCGCGCTACGCTCAAACGAGTTGCCAGCCCAACGGTTAAGCTGCTTTACAATCCATTCTATGCGGTCTCCGATAATTTGATTTCGCTCTGGGTTGCGCGCAGTGAGATGAGCGAAGACTTCATCCTGCTCAATGGAGACAACATCTTTCACCCACGCAGCGTCCAAACGCTGATCAGAAAACAGGCAGCCTGCACGGTACTAGCCGCACGCAAGGGAATCTACCTTCCAGACGATATGAAGATCTGCCTACACGATGGAAACGTGTCGCACATAGGTAAGACGTTGGCCTGTGAGGATGCCGACGCCGAATCGCTCGGCATGCTTCTTTTTCGCGACAGAGGCGTTCGCATCCTGCGCGAAGCCCTGGAAGATACTGTACTAGACGAGGGCGCTTTGAACAGCCATTTCCCTGTCGTAATACAGCATATGCTCGAACGAGGACTTCCCATTAACTGCTGTTTTTCCGAAGCATTCCCCTGTTCAGACGTCGACACGCCCCACGATTTGGAACGCGTGCGTAAAAATGTGCATCTATACACCGCTGCTCCAGTCACAGCAGCACAGACGAGAGAATCCAATTGATACGTCAGGCCGTGCTACTTTTCCCCCAAGGCCCCATAGGAGGATCGCTCGTCGGACGCCGCGTAGCTGGACTAAATCTGTTGGATCGACAAATACGCACGCTCACGCGTGCGGGCATGGAGCACATCAGCGTTTTATTGCCTAAAGAGTCAACACCTAACCTCACGCCTATCACGCAAAAACTGCCCGTTCAAGTTGAATTTATAACGCACGGAAATCATCCTACCCTGCCCGATCCAGAAGCCCCATATCTGCTTCTCCTCGGTGAGTATGTTCATCATCACTCTTCTATTTCAGAGTGGTTATCCTATTTGCGCACAGCGTCTTCGCTCGTCGCTCTATCCACTGCGCATCCGCAGCAAAAAGGCCTCTTGTACCGGGCAAATCCACAGTTTGACGAAACTGAAGATCGCACAAATCTCGTATCTAGCGGGGCGTTTTGCTGTCATCCATCGGCGTTCCCACCTGCGCTTTTGAGCGAAAAAGAACAGCCGTGGAACCTGCTGGCAGAGCAGAACGTCGATGATATACACTTTGACGTCGCAGAACGCGCGCTCTGGCGGCGCGTCGACCAACCCGGTGGAATCCATCAGGTTAAAGACATGCTTTTTGGTCAGGTAACCAAGACAACCAGCGGATTCATCTCTCGCCACATCAACGCACGACTTTCCATACCCACGAGTAAGCTGCTAGTCGAAACGGGCCTCAGCCCGCACGCCATCACCGTTCTCTTGGTGTTGACGACAGGCCTTTACAGCGCTTATCTAGTTAGTATAGCGCGTGATTACAGCACGCTGCTAATCGGCGGAATCCTCTGGCAACTGGCTGCCGTATTTGACCGCTGCGATGGCGAGGTAGCCCGAGTTAAGCTTTGCGAATCTAAATTCGGCGCCTGGTTTGATACCGTAACGGATAATTTTGCCTACCTTTGCGGCTATTTGGGCACGCTCGTTGGCATGATCCGCTTACACGAGGGAGAGTCGCTTTACACATATGTCGGCATCTCCTCTATTGCCGCTATGTTTGTCACGCTATTTGTCATGTATAGCTATGCCAAAAAAACGGGCAGCGGCAGTCTACAGGACTACCTGCGCGCCCTCACTCAGGAGGTCGATGAAGCGGAAAAGAGCTGGGTACAAAAGTTGATGGAGCGCTACGGTTTTGTCGCCAAGCGGGATTTTTTCTCCTTCTATGTATTCCTAGCCTGTGCAGCCAATCAGCTAGCCCTGGTCTATTGGTTTCTGGTCACGGTATTACATCTGACCGCAGCTGCAGTGCTACTCTCGCGGCCCGCAATGACGCGCTCCTACAAAAAGAGCGCACGGACCAGCCCATCCTCAGCAACTAGCGAAGCAGAGAGATTGCGATGAAATTCTTTAAAGTCGCAATGCCCGGTATCGGGCTTCTGTTTCTGGGTTATTTAATCGGCGCGATGGATCCCGACGAGGTCGGACGCAACTTAGCCGTTCTCAAATGGTCTTTCCCACTCGCGTTGGTGCTGGCCTGCTCTTGGCATATAACTAACTCAATTGCCTGGAGCTTTGCCTTTTCTCCTGAACAGGGACGTCCTCAACTTCGTTCGCTATTTATGGCCAAACTCGCGGGCGAGGCCGTTAGCCAACTCACACCGTTAGCCAACCTTGGAGGAGAGCCGCTTAAAGCCTATCTCCTTAAGAGCGAAACTCCTACCTGGAGCAATCTCGGCGCCGTCGTTATCAATAAAACGGCTCAGACGCTTACGGGCATTGGGTTCACTATGCTCGGCCTGAGTCTAGTATTCTTCCATTGGGATTTGCCCATAGACCTTCCCCTCGCCATTCAGCTGGGATTAGGTGCCCTTATGGCGACGGCCATCGCGCTTGTGCTGCTATTGTGGAAAAAACAGCAGCACTTGTTTTCGTCGATTGTCCTCATTTTGAAGAAGTTGGGCGTGCAAACAAACGGCGTGAAAGGGCGGCTGGAAAGAGCCACCCATATTGATGCCAGCATCGGTCACTTTTATCGCACCCATAAGAAACGCTTCTTTCTCGTGCTTTTTTTTCACAGCATAGGCTGGATGCTCGGAGCCTGCGAAACGTATGTGATACTCCGCTTTCTAGAGCCTAGTATCACTTTTCCCGTTGCATTTCTGGTCACATCGCTTACGGTCATTATCAATAGTCTTTTCTTCTTCATGCCCTCCAATATCGGGGTATTGGAAGGAGGCCAAGTGTTTCTCCTAGCAGCGCTCGGGTTGAATCCTGCTGTCGGCCTGTCCCTCGGCTTGGCAAAGCGGATGCGTAAAGTCTTTTGGATTTTTGTCGGCTGGCTCTTTCTAACGTACCTAAGTCGCAAAGTGCTCGAACGGGGACTGGATAAGAGTAGCAGACAGCCCCCCATCAGGACTAATTTGCCCACAGGCCAGCAGGAGCTCCATTACAATTGACTCTTCTTCTGATCTCCCTCATTTTCAGCTTGCCTCTCATGGCCCAAAATCCGTCGCAAACCTTTGAGCTGCAGGACTTAGTAAATCGTGCGCTCGAAAACAACATGGAAGTGGCCGCTGCCCGATGGAAAGTGGCAGCTTCGACTGCCGACCTGCGTAAAGTGACGTCTACGCGCTTTCTTCCTCGTCTAAGATTAGATATTGAGAGTGGTTTAGTGCCCGAGGCCAAGGGAGATATTTTTAATCCCCCTTCCGATACTTCGGGCGTTCGCCCGTTGGGACCATTTGGCCGAACTGAACTGGAATTTATACAGCCTATTTACCCGTTTAGTCGTGGCCGACAGATTCAGTCGGCAGCAGAAAACGGCGTAGGAGTAGAGGAGGCCGATCTCCTCAAAGCCCAGAACGAGGCTGCATTCGAGGTTAAAAAGCTCTATCACGGTATGCTGCTGGCCCAAGACCTACTCAATTTGGTCCAAAAGATGCAGGAAGAGCTTGAGGGACAGCGCGGAGAAATAGAAGGATCCCCAACGCTGCCCATGTCTAGTCTGTTTAAGTTCAAGCTAGCGCTAATTGAGTTGAGTAAGCAGGAGCGAGAAGCAGCAACTCAACTCGACCTAGCCCAGCGCGCATTAGCGTGGCAGACCGGAATAGGTGACGCGGCTCCCCTTCAACTAAGCGCCCGCTGGCTTGCTCCCGTTCAGACGCATGAAATAGACCTCGATGCCCTTCAAACACGAGCGCTTTCACAGCGGCCCGACTGGCGCAAGTTACAGGCGGGCATCGCAGCGACGAAAGCCCTACATAGGGCGGCAAAAGAAGCGTACAAACCGCGGGTATTTATCGGAGGAGGCGTGCGATTTGCCATTGCTCCGGGACGCACTGACCAGCGCAATCCGTTTGTCAAAGACGAATTCAATTTGTTTAGCGGCGCCGCCTTTATTGGCGTTCGTCAGTCTCTTGAGTTCCACCTATTAGCGGCCGATGTGGCCAAAGCAGAGGCCGAATACCGTCAGCTCTCCTCTATGAAAGAGCAAGCGCAACGAGGCGCACAGCTCGACGTGCAGAGAGCCCACGTCCAGTACCTTCGAGCAGAGAGCGACCTCGAGGCGGCTCGTAAAAGCCGCAGCCTAGCGCGCCAGTGGCTCAAAGAGGCCAAGAACGAGTATGAATTCGATCCAGATCAGCTGAAGGAACTCATATCGGCTTTTGAGAGTTGGGCGCTCATTGAACAGCAGTACTTCCAATCTGTTTACGACTTCAACGTCAGCGTAGCCACGCTAGAAATGGCCTGTGGAGGACAGCAGCTGAGCAGTGAGGATCCGAGATCTTTACGCAATGATTAACAGACTCAAATACACCCTATTGTTAGGTTTCATAGCGGCGATTACATGTCAAGCCCAACCCCAGCCCTTCACCCAAGCCCTGAGCCAACTACACACTCAGATACAACAGCCCGAACGCTCCGGACTTCAGATCGCGGAAACGCTCGTTGCCGACTGGGTCGACGTCCATGCACTCTCGGATCGTTCTTTTGGCAACTACGTTGAACAGAGTCTGGAATCCTACGAAGAGGTCCTGTCAGAGGACGCATTTGACGAACTGATCGAAGCCTACGAGCAGCGACTTGCACAAACCCTGCGCGACCGGCTAGTGCGCGACATAGCGCACCACCTAGACAAGCCCAATCTGCGGGGTCTTTCTCTGCGCTCCATGCAGGACGAGGGCGAGACGAGCAGCGCCACAGTCGCCGCAGTGAACGAAGAAGGCGAGCATGTCCTAACGCTCGAATTCAGTCCAACAGCAGACAGCGGGCGCGTGCAGCGCATAGCCGTGGATGACCGAGACTTAGGAGCGTATTATCGGGCCTTGGGTGAAGATGTGCTGGACGGAAACTACTCTCTCCCCGTCCTAATGAGCCAACTAGCAGACACCCCATATGTATTACTGGACGACTTTTCCACCACTCCAGCAGGTCAGACACCGATAGATTGGGGCGCTTGGCGAGATAAAGACCAGAACAAACCCCTGCTATATCGCGTGCAGCGCACGGGTGAAAAATCCTACATGGCGGCAGCTGACTCAGGCTATTCAGTCATACTCGGCAAGTTTGTCCACTGGAACCCTCGAGAATACCCCATCATGACGTGGTGCTGGCGTGCCGACGTGCTCCCACCCGGCGGAAATGAGTTTCTCAACTACGCTAACGATAGTGCAGCAGGACTTTATGTCATTTTTTCAAAAAACTGGCTGCACGTGCCCAAACAGCTCAAGTACGTCTGGAGTTCAACGCTACCTGAGGGAACAATTGGACGACGCAATAAAATTTTTAGGCCTTGGTTTTTTGTTTTGGAAAGCGGCGATTCAAATCGCGGTAGATGGACATTTGAGCAAGTAGATTTAGAAAGAGACCACAAGCTGAAGCTGGGAGGTTCTCCTGCGGATCGCACGATTGGCCTGGGCTTGCTAACCGACGCCAATTCAACTCGCTCATATGCCGAGGCCTACTACGCCAATTTACGCGTGTGGAAACGCGAAGCACTAACGAAGCGTCAAATAGTGGACGATTGTGCAACACTGCCCCCAATAACGCGGCACCACCGCGAGGGCGGCACCACCGCGACAGCGTTCTCAGCGAGGTGAAATCATGAAACATTACGGTCTTTATTCCTTGGCTTTTTTACTCCTATTTGCTTTGCCGTTACGTGCTCAGGCTTCAGAAGCGTCCACAGAGCAAACTCCCATAGCCTTTTTAAAAATGCACGACAAACAGGTCAATGCATTGCTCAAAAACACTCCCACTGACTCCCTAAGCACCGCCCTCCAAGACTCTATTAAGGACCGTATAAATTCCGTATTCGATTTCAGCGAACTCAGCAAACTTGCGCTAGGCGCCTACTGGCAAGAGCGCACTCCAGAGCAGCAGGCTCATTTTATAAACACCTTCAGCGGCATCATTCGCGAACAGAATTTTGACAGCTTTTTGCGCTACTACCGCGAGGGTAATATAAGCTACGTGGGGGAAAAGATTAAAGAAGACAGAGCCACTGTAACTGCATCTGTTCCCTTGGAACGAGAAACCGTGACCATCTCATACGGTCTTCACAAGCGAGAAAACCAGTGGCGCGTATACGATTTGGCAATAGATGGAGCTAGCACTGCCGAAGGCAACCGGCGACGCTACGAGCGTTACATAAAAAAGAAATCGTACGAACAGCTCATTACACAATTAGAAAAACAGCTAGCCCGCCTGTTGGAAAGTAAAAAATAATCTACACCATGCGCATCAACTATCAGCGATTGGTTCACCACATATACCATCACCACATCAGTATCATTGTATTCGGCCTATTTGTGTCAGTTTTTTCGGGCTTTTTCGCTGCAAAACTAGCAGGAAATATTAAGACTGACTTTGCCGACCTGTTGCCCGATGACTATGAAAGCGTGCACGAACTGAACCGAATTAAAGCGCGCGTTGGCGGTATCGGTCCTCTCATGGTCGTCATCACCAGCGACGACCTGGACCGAGCCGTCGATTTCATGAAGGTGCTTTCCGATTCCCTAAGGGGCAATCCGCTGATCAGTTCGCTCAGCACACATGATAGTAAAAAAGAGTTGCTACGAAATAACCGTTTGCTTTATATGGACCTAGAGGATCTGCAACAGATACACAGTCGGATTGACGATCATATTGAGCTGGAAAAGCTGAAACAATCCCCTCTCTACTTTGCACTCGATGATGAAGAAGACACCTCTTTAGATTTCTCTGACATCGAAGACAAATACAAGCGCAAGGTAGATTCCAAGTCCGAACGGACCGCCCGCTACGATTCGTATATACTGACAAAAGAGGAAAACGGCGTCATACTTCGACTCTATCCGGCCGGCGTAATAACCGATGTCAAGTTTTCGCAAGCACTTATGGAGAGTTTGGATCAGATCATAACATCCATCAAACCCAAGCGCTTCCATCCCAGCATCGAGTATGCTTATAAGGGCAGTTTTAAAAACAGCGCAAGTCAAATTAAGATTATAATGCAAGATCTTAAATCGACTGCTGCCTACAGCATTATCGGCGTCCTATTGCTCATTTCCATTTACTTCCGCCAGGTACTCGCATCTCTCATCATAGCCCTACCGCTTCTGATGAGCTTAGCTTGGACCTTTGGCATGACCTACCTGTTTATCGGCAGCCTCAACATGATCACCGTTGGGCTATTTGCCATTCTCTTCGGGCTTGGCATCGACTTCGGCATACACATTTTTGCGCGCTATCGCGAGGCCAGAAGGCGTGGAACAGACGTTGAACGTGCGTTAACCGAAACCGTAGTTCACACGGGGAGCGCTCTTACGACAACGGCTGTAACCACCGCGATCGCATTCTATTCCCTACTCATAACGGACTTTAAGGGATTTTCTGAATTTGGCTTTATTGTCGGCACGGGTATCATTTTTTCGCTCGTAGCCATGATCGTTATTTGCCCCGCGTTTATCGTGCTAGGAGAACGTCTTAGAATCGTGCGACTCGCACGCCAAGACGCCCCGGTGCATCTCTTACGACGAGGCACGTATCCCGCCCCGCTGATCACGCTTTTTTTCGGGATAGTTGTCACATTTTATTCACTCTATCACACAAACCACATCGAATTTGAGTACGATTTTAGTAAGCTTAAGCCTGCATCAAAGGCCGGTGAAGACCGGGGCAGCTTGCCTGAATCCATAAAGGAGGTCAGATCACCGGCCATCGTGTTGACCGAAAGTTACGAAGACGCCATGGAAGTCGTTTCGACCGTAAAATTGATTCGGGCAACCAACGGAGACTCTTCCACTATTAAATCGGTTAAAAGCGTTTACTCCGTGCTACCTCAACAGCAGGACCAAAAGCTAAAAATCATCAGTGATATTCGCTCTCTATTGGACAACAACGCAGGTCTTTTTAACGAAGAGCAACGTGCACAGGTCGATTCACTGAGTCCCTATGTTGAGGTTGAGAAACTAACGCTGTATGACCTCCCAGAAGACCTGACAAATGAGTTTAAGAGCAAAAGCGGTGAGATTCTCAGCTTCGTTGCAATTAATGCTTCTGTCCAGCTTAAAGACGGCCGCAACGCCATCCGGTTTGCCGATGAAATACGCACTTTTAAGACGCCTTCGGAAAAGACCTACTACGCATCGAGCTCTCACGTCATCATAGCCGAAATGCTACGCGTTATGTTAGATGACAGTACGCTAGCCGTCGTATTAACGCTGACCGTTGTCACGCTAGTACTTCTGATAGACCTTCGCTCTTTTATCGATGTTTTCCTCATCCTGACACCCCT
>CEUU01105521.1_pt1 | contig 13158 bp, 9 predicted proteins | sample 531321 | NCBI WGS metagenome assembly CEUU01 (sample SAMEA2622658, study PRJEB7988) | marine metagenome | isolation source: saline water (ENVO:00002010), including
CTTGGCATGGAAGAGGCCCCGAGTTCAAATCTCGGCACGTCCACCATCTTCTACTAACCCAAACGACCCCCGTGTTCTGAACATTCGCCTGACTCAATAAGCTATGATTGTAAATAATCAGAATAAATCAGTACCAATTCAGAAATAATTCTTTCATTTGTTCAGAAATGACAGATTTATATGTAATTATAATTAGACCGCATCTTTATTTCTGTACAAACATTCAATTAATAAACCGTCCCTCATTGGGAACTCGTTATGGCAACTAAGTCAAAATTGGAGTACATCTGGTTGGATGGATATGAACCGACACAAAGCATGCGAAGTAAGACGATGATTAGAACAAATTTCGGAGGAACTGTGGATGAATGCCCCATGTGGTCTTTCGATGGTTCTTCTACCCAACAAGCAGAGGGAGGGGACTCCGACTGCCTGTTAAAGCCAGTTTTCATATGCCCGGATCCTGATAGAATAAACGGCTTCTTGGTTATGTGTGAGGTTTTGAACGCTGATGGAACCCCGCACCCTTCCAACGGAAGGGCGACAATAGAGGAAGATGATGACGACTTCTGGTTCGGCTACGAACAAGAGTACTTTCTATGGGATCCAGAAACAAACCTTCCTCTTGGATTCCCTCGTGACCAAACACCACAAGGGCAGTTTTACTGCTCTGTTGGTGCAAAGAATACATTCGGAAGAGATATCATAGAGACTCACTTGGATATGTGTCTCGAAGCTGGCCTGAACGTTGAGGGGATAAACGCCGAAGTTGCAGTAGGACAGTGGGAATACCAGATCTTTGCCAAGGGTGCCAAGGAAGCAGGAGACCAGATTTGGGTTTCCAGGTATCTAGCAGAGAGAAATGCCGAAAAATATGGACTCTCTATTGAGTGGCATCCAAAGCCACTCGGCCCCACGGATTGGAATGGTTCTGGAATGCACGTAAACTTCAGCGATGGAAGGATGAGGGACGAAGGGGGAGAGGAGCTAATGAGTCAGATTTGTGAGGCCTTCGGTAAGAACATCAAGAAGCATATAGATGTCTATGGTGCTCACAATGAGCAGAGGTTAACAGGCCTACACGAGACCCAATCTATACACGAATTCTCATACGGAGTCTCCGATAGGGGAGCTTCGATAAGAATACCAATAGGGACTATTGAGGATGGATGGAAAGGACGTTTGGAGGACAGAAGGCCTTCATCAAATGGTGATCCATATAAGATAGGAGCAGTAGTAATTTCGACTACAAAGTCATCTTACTAGATACTATCCTAGCCACCTCGTCAGCACACCCCCAGGAAAGGGTCACACCGGCCCCACCATGGCCATAGTTGTGAATCACAAATTTGCCAGAGGCCAATTTCTCGATTTCGAGCCTCACTAACTTCCTAGAGGGCCTAAGGCCTACTGCCACTCCAACAATTTTCGATCTGTCTAGTTCGGGCCAAAGGGACTCACATTTGCCAAGTATGTGTTCTGTATCCTCTTTCCTAATTGACTCGTCCCAATCCCCCCTTTGCGCTGTTCCACCCAGAACAGTCACATCCCGTCTGGGAATTGTGTATATCAGAGATTCAGGACGCTGGTCGAATCTTCCGAATCCCGGATCTTGCTCGATGTATACAATCTGCCCTCTGACGGGCTCCAAATCATCATCTTGACATAGCTCCTTGCCACCAAGTCCACAACAGTTCACCACTAAATCTCCGGGCAATTCTGCCAACGAATCCACCTTTGTTATTCTTAAATCGCCGCCCAGACTCTCAAATCTCTCCATAAGCCATGGCATGTAAATTTGCATTTCAATCACCGGCGCTTCTATTTCCCAGCCGAATCTGTAGCCAGGAGCGATTTCGTCACTGTCAAGGATTCTAAAGTGAGGTATCCGTTTACTCCATCCGGGGACTGGAGTTTCACCCTCAAGGAACTCTTTTCCCTTTCTCATGGTGATGCATGAAACCCCTTCTTCTTCCATGAGGCGTACCAGTTCATAGAATGTTTCGGCAGACCAATGGTTGGTTTTTTCCAGTGGTTCGGCCAGGAACGGATACCACCAAGCTGCCGCGGTATCAGAGACAGTATTTGGACTGATACTTTCTGTGAAAATTGTCACATCGTGCCCTGCCTCTAGGAGTCTTATGCCTGTGCTTAGGCCGGAGACTCCAGCTCCGATTATCGAGATGTCCATCACGTTATCTTGCCCAAGCACTGGTTGGCCGTCCGAGAATAACCTCATGAGCATACCGCCCTTCGGGCAAACATGCCTAAGATCAAAAGGCCGGCCAAGGGATGGTGGCGCCCTCAGAAGTACAAGAGAATCTTCAGAAAAGGGCCCAAGGTTGAATCAAGTGAGAAGGGATTGCCCCCTTGCCCATCATGTGGTGAATGGAGCATGCAAAGAGATGGAACCCGGAATGAGCTTTTTTGTGGTATCTGTGGTGCAGTATTGTGATTCGCTAAGACAATACGCCAAACCCAACTCCGACTATTGTCGCAGTGATGAGAAACCGCACCGGGGGCAATAGGCACCAAGAGTGATGGGCGATCTGAGCGACACTAAAGATAGGTCACAATCAATGCCATTGTATTCCACATTGAATGTGCAACAATTCCTGGAATTAAGCTTCCCGTCCTAATCCTAATCCAACCATAAATCACCCCTCCTATTGTCGCCATTCCAATGATGTATGGCTCAAAATGAACAAGTCCGAACAGCAATGAACTAAGCAAAATAGCAGGCCATTTACCATGAATCCGATTAATCGAGTCTAGAATGTATCCCCGAAATAGGAGCTCTTCGGATATTGGAGTCAGAATACAAATCGAAATGAAAGTGAGAGTTAAGGCGGAACTTGATGATTCCCAAGATGTATCGCCCGGAAGTTCTGGTATCGTAGGCTCACCAAACATAGCTACAAACATCACCCCGTATATCACCACCAAGATATTGTCTACAATCATAGCAAACACTGGTACGCCCAATCCAATTGTTAAGCCTCTCCTCAGCGAGCCAAAACGAAGCAATTCCCTTGTTCTTTCAAGACTTCCATCTACGTAAATGAAAAATAGTATCATCGGGATTAAAATAATTTCAATTACAATCGATCCTATAGAGAAAGCTGGACCTTCCTCAACCCCTAAAATCATCAAGAGGATGGTTATGGCCAATATCCCTATGATTAGAACTACCATCCATGATACAAGAAACGAAAAAATAACCGCCCAGGAGGTAATTTTACCTTTGCTAACTCCTTCTGTTGAGTAGTCAATGATCGGCTCAGGAGGTAGGATAGGATTCGTTGTGAAAAAATTGACGAAAGCCTCCTGAACAGCTCCCCCCTTGCCATTCATGACTGTTGAGGATGCACTGGTCTATTCACATATTCCCCAACAAGGGCCCCTATTGTTAGGAAATTGGGGAATCATTCTTGACCAGAGGACTGTGCAAGTGTTTTGGTTGTATCCATGTTGGAGCTCTCAGACGACCATATAATTTCCCTGTTTCTTGTCATGGGCTTGCTAATTGTGACAAAAGTTAGAGACATGCTTGACAATGGTGGGATTCTGGCTGCTCTTACAGTCGGTTTGGTAGTATCTTTGGCCGGACATTGGACCTGGCTCGTCGTATTGATGGGATTCTTGATCATAGGTTCATCAGCTACGAGATGGAGGTACGATGAGAAGCTAGCAATCTCGTTAGCAGAGGCTAATGAGGGCCTCAGAGGGTGGAGGAATGTTCTGGCTAATGGCGCCGCGCCTATGCTTGTATCCATAATCAATTGGCAGTACCCCGAATCTAGCTGGGACTATCTGGCATTATCATCATGTGTAGCAGTGGCCTGTTCCGATACTTTGGCCTCAGAAATAGGGTCACTGGATACCAGAACGAGGAGCATAATCAACTTGGAAGCTGTCCCCCAGGGAACAAACGGAGGGATGTCCCCAACAGGAACAGTGGCAGCAGTTTTCGGGGCACTCTCAATAGCTATTCTTGCGGCAATATTACCTGTGGATGGAGGGTTCAATACATCAATTCCAATATTCATTTTCTTGGTTTCCGCGATAGGTTGGCTCGGTTGCCAGATAGACTCCTTGTTAGGGGCTGTTCTGGAGAATCAAGGGTACATCGGAAAGCACGCTGTAAACTTACTAGCCACATGCTCAGGAGCGGTCCTGGCGGTAATCGTAAACTATCAGTTCCTGTAGGAACTGTTAGCCGTTGGGTTTGAACGCCATGGCCTACAGCGTATCACATGCTGGAGCCGCCACTAAGGTCGAGAGTCGTGATTCCAACGGCTCTGCTCATCGTATCATTGATGCTCGTATCCCCCCTTGTGACCAGCCAGTCAACAACGGGTCCTGAAGGGCCAGGTGAAACTTGGGAGCTTCCGACGACGCATAATCTGTTCCTCAAAGGGGACCTCAGCGAACCCTATCTTGATAGAAACTGGTCGAAGCTGACAGGCGAACCGTTAGGGAGGGCGGAATTCACCAAGACTAGCTCTGCCCTAGCTCCTAACCTTATCGATATCCAATCCGCACCTCTCTCAGAGTCTCTGAGATTCCGAGGGAATGTGACAGTCAGGCTTTTTGCATCTCTAGAAACTACGAATGATGCCTGTCGCCTGTCTAATATCCTCCCCGGCTCTGCCGGGTCTGAGACCTCATTCACTGTGTGGCTTAGCCTAGGCTCGAATCAGATATTGGCTCAGGCATCAACTAATTCCTTGGCTATGGAGGAGTCATTCGGGCTGGCACATGAATTCTCGGTACAGGCAAGTGACGTGAACGTCACACTGTCATCAGGAGACCTGATTTCACTGAGGATCGACGTTCAACACGAGTGTCTTCAAGGAGGTGTACTTTGGTGGGGGTCGTATGATGCTGGCTCTGGAATTATTCTAGACGGACAGATACTGGAACCTTCGCTAGAGGTGAAAATAGACTCGAATAGGATGGCAAGGGTCCAGTTTACTCCCCTCTCGCCATGGGGGGAATCGGACTATGATTGGCAAGTAATCGAAATCATAGGACCCATGGACTGGGATGAGATGGTCCACGGAAATGGAGACGAGGACCAGAGGTTAGATCACTTCGAGACTCCTCATACTACCCTGATCGGAGAGGCCAACCGCACAATCAGAGCTTGGTCAACCGACAAGCCTCTGTTGCCTGGAAAGTACATGGTTGACGGTTGTTTCATACTCACCGATCAGGACCCCAGCAACACATGTCACTCTGTTGGGATGCTCAGATTCGAAGTATCCGAGGAACCAGATCCACTTCTGGGGAGCTTCTGGGCGATAGTAATAGTCCCACTCTCAATAGTACTTTGGATATTCTTCTCTATTAGGGAAGCCACACTTCCTCTGCTTTCCTATGTGGTTATTCTAATGCTTGCCCTTTCAGTGTTAGGTCCAGCTTCAAGCCTACCCGACATCGACCCCGAAGCCAACGAGGGTAGGGGGGCCGCTCCATCTTTCATTTTACTATCCCATGATTCTGATCTGGGAGCAGTATCATTAGATGATTTACTGGATGGCTCGGATGCGGTCGTAGTGGGGCTATTTCAGTCAGGCTCCCCTTATGCAGAACATCAGAGAGACGATTTTGAATCTGCTGACATCATAATGGATAACCGAGTGAAATTCGTTCAAATAGCCACAGGGGGAGAGCTCTCTGCGGTGAACCTCGATGTACACGCCCAGTCAATAAACGAATCATGGCCACTGCTGATGGACGAATCAGACTCAAGTACTGGATTCGCCTTTCCTAGTGGCCCCACCGATGCAGTCGTAGTGATAGATCCGGCAGGCTTTATCGCATCATGGAGCCCGGGCACCATGCCTCCAAACCAGATTAAGGACGCTGTCGAGTTAGGACTAAAAGGCTCCGGAAATGGTCCTTATGGCTTGTTTATGATGATTCTCTCGACCGCACTCCTTCCACTTCTGGTGCTCTCATTACCAACATCTCGAAAGGACGAAGAACCTGAAAAAGGAATGAACCCGTTCGCAGGAGCTATTCTGACTGTGTCAGCAGCATCCGTTGGCTTCGCATTATGGGCAGTTCCAGTGTCAATACTCGCCTCTATTGGGATGTCCTCGTCATGGTTGCTGGTCGAGATAATTCTCTCAATGATACTCATTTATCATGGTATGTCGACCCTTTTGAAAGGCTCAATATTTGAGATAGAGGAACTTTCAAAACTTGCGCACTCCAAGCTTCCCGAATCATATAGGGAATGGAGAGGCCAAGATGAATTTATTCGTGACACATATCTTGGGCTATGGTTGGCATGGCTAGCTTGGATCAGATCGCCCTTCTTGGTTCCGCAGGGCGTTGGCTCCATAGCTAGATCCGGAATTCTAGGGGCATTTTCTTCAGTAGTCGTTCTCGTCCTATTCATCTTGGCAGCTGGCATGGTAGTTACCATTGTCCGGACATTTGCCACATCACTGGGCAAGACCTCATTTATCCTAGGGCAAATGAGCAAAGGAATCAGGCCCAGAGCGTGGGGGGTCGCCTCAACAGTGTTTGGTTTCTGGATGCTGATAAGCCTAATCGTAATGATGCTACAAGTTGGTCTGTGACAGATTTACGACTTCCTCGACCGTGACCATCATAAGAGCGTGGCCCCACGCAGGGTTACTCCTACGGGGGTATAGTATAACCTGGTAGTACCGCGGGCTCCAGTTGCACGGGAATGACGACGAGTGGGTATCTGATGGATCTGATGACCAACTGGAGCACCGACCCGTCGCAACCCGAGAGCGTGCGCTTGCCGGGTGCACGCTAAAGTGGGAGACACCCGCTGATCTGGGTTCAAATCCCAGTGCCCCCACCACAATATCCTCAATCTGTGATTTGCAATGATTGCGGGAGCGCTTACTTCATTGGGGGCCTCTTTCTCGCCATCTCAATGAATCGTACTGCCGTGGCCGTATTTATGGTGGCGATTTTGCTTTCACCATTAATAGGCAGCATATCTGCCTCGTCCGATAGTCACCAAGATTCTGCCATGGCAACTAGCGATATCCAGAAACTCGGAATGGACCATAATAGAGATGTCCCACTGCAGGCCGATATATGGTGGGATCCAGATTCAAATTGGTGGGACACCACTTCATTGGACTCGGATAGAAACGGGATTCATGACTCTCTTCAACTAGAACAAGGAAGAGTGAACGTCGGCCTTTCCTATTCTAGAGAGCTCTTGAAGAGTGATATCGATTTTCTGTCTTCCATCGGCTATAATGTGAGTGTGCAACTACCTGTAGTTGACGCATTACTCATCGGTGATGTTGATTCCTCAGATGTTTGGAACCTGTCTAAAATAGAAGGAGTCATCATGGTTGAGAGGTACGGATCTGTGGTATTCTATGGAGATGTGCAGACTCCGGCCGTCAAGGCTAGAAACTCTACTGATTACCCAATTGGTGCATGGGATCTGGGAGTCTCCGGAGAGGGGATCAACATAGCCATGGTGGACACTGGTGTGGACAATGAACACCCCGGGCTTAGTGGCAAGTTTGTAGCAGGTTATGATGCTGTGTGTTTTGTCCATTCCGATCCGCAGTGCATACTTGCTGGAGGCAGGCAAGATGATGGCTCCTTCGACCCCGATGATGGGAATCAGCATGGAACAGCTTGCATGGGGATGGCCAGTGCTAATGGGTTAGACGCGGATGGCACCCAGACAGATTACTACGGAGCAGCCCCAGAATCGATGCTTGTAGATGTAAGAATAGGAACAGATGTCGGGGCTGGACCCTTCGAAAACTACCTTCTGGAGCAAGAGTTCTATGAGTCTGCCATGAATGGTCTGCAATGGATTATTGATCACAGAAATGACGCATGGCCAGGAGTTCCAGAGCAAAATCACGGCATTGATATAATCTCACTTTCTTGGGGGATAACGAGTCATGAGGGAGGGGGATCAGATGGTTCAGATATGCACAGCCGAATCCTTGACGAGGCAATGGAGCTCGGCATAGCAGTGTCAAACGCAGCAGGTAATGACGGAGAGAATAATGACGGGCTTTCCGGAATGAGCGCTTCCTCCTTATCCATTACTGTCGCCTCCACGGACGACAAGAACACTATCGATAGAGACGATGATACCATTGCCAGCTATTCCTCGCGCGGTCCACGCAAGGATAACGGCGATCAGAATCCGCTGAACGAATTGATTCCTGAAATCAGCGCCCCCGGTACCAACATCATTCAAGCAGAAGGCTGTGTCTCAAGCGGTGGGTGCAATAATTTCATCGGAGGGGACGCTTCAGGCAACACGTACACCGGGCGCGGAAGTGGAACGTCGTACGCAGCTCCAGCAGTGACAGGAATCGTGGCTCTAGTTTGGGAGGCAAATGAGAATCTAACGCCCTTGCAAATCAAGGAGATTCTGAAGCATACATCCGAGAGACGGGGGGAGGCCAGTGCCCCAGAAATTGACCCATATTGGAATCGTGAATTCGGGTATGGGATGGTGGACGCCCTTGCTTCCGTCGAACTCGCCAAATTCTTGAAGGAATCTGGAAGGACTCCTATAATAGATCCCAGTCTACAGAATCATCTAATCAGCACCAACCAATCAGAGAATGGCTTATTGAATATAACTGGGCATTCTTGGGGGCAAGCTGGGAGCATAGACAGGGTTGAGTACCGAATTGATGGGGGGGAGTGGCTCGAAACAACATATTCTTCCACCCTGAGCGAAATTGGTGCCCTAACCCCGTTCATGTGGTACATACTTCTGGACACCACAAAAATGAGTTCCGGGAATCATACCGTTGAGGTCCACTCGACATCAGGAGAGTGGAGATCACTCCCTGTTTTCTCCGAGTTCAGTTCCAATAGCTCGAAAGCGGACTCTTCTTACTTCTCACCTGTCATTGTCGGAGCTGCAGTCCTATTTGCGTTAGGCTGGGCAACCTCAATTGCTTTATCTGGCTCTATATCTCCCATCTCGGCCCTTAGATTAGCTGAAAAGTTACTGTTAAAGAGAGGAAATGATGATGACTCGACAATACTAGTTGCCGAGATAATTCAACCAACTTCGGATGACGTCGAGGGCTAACAGCCGCCTTGTTCAAATCCTATGTCGTCTCTCAAATGCACATGGTGCGCTTCTCCGACCGGGCTAACAGCATTCGCCCAACTGGGGTCAGACGTATGTTTGATATGGCCGGAGACGATGCAATCCAGTTTGGCTTGGGCGAGCCAGACTTCCAACCGCCCCAGTTAGCCATCGATGCATTTGACAAGGCAATGAGGGATGGAAGAAACAAGTATACCACCACTGCTGGCCACCCAGAGTTGAGGTCCAAAATAGCATCTCTTTGGCATCATTTAGTGCCAGATTTGGATGAGTCCAACGTCTGTATTACCATGAGTGGCACGAATGGACTCTTGGACATATTTCTAGCATTGGTCAACCCGGGCGACAATGTCTTAATTCCCGAGCCATACTTTCCACTTTATCCCCCAGATGTCGAAATATGCGGGGGCTCCCCAAACCTCTATCCATGTAGGTTTGAGAATGGCTTTGTCCCCACAATAAAAGATCTGGAAGAGAGAGTTAACTCCTCAACAGTAGCGATTCTATACAATTTCCCGAGTAATCCGACCGGGGGGAATGTTAATCCCGAGCAAAGAGACGAATTAGTCGAATTTGCTAAGAGAAACGATCTCTGGATAATCTCAGATGAGGTGTATGACAGAATCGTCTATGACGCCCCTCATGTATCATTCATCGGCGCAGGTTATGATAAGGTGATTATGGTACAATCATTCTCAAAGACATTTGCCATGACTGGATGGAGAATTGGGTATCTTCTATCTCCTGATCAACAGGCAATGGAGCAATTGACAAAAATGCAGTACTATGTCACCGCCTGTAGCAATGACGCCATGCAACATGCTGTTCTGGAGGCTCTTGAGAAAACTCCGGATTACCCGGATTCCATGAGGTCCGAGTTCAAGAATCGTAGGGATCTAATCTGCGAAAGATTGAACGCGATGCCAGGCGTTACATGCCACGTTCCAACAGGCGCGTTCTACGTTTTTCCGAAAGTCGAAGTCCCCGGGATGAACAGTGAGCAAATCGCCATGTCGCTTTTGGAAGGGGGCGTATTGTGTTCTCCGGGAACCGCGTTTGGGTCGGCTGGAGAGGGCCATCTGAGATTCGCTTACACGATTTCCAGGGATGATATCTCAAGAGGCATGGACAGGGTGGAAAAGATTCTCGCTCAATTACGGGGAGACTGAGGAATTTTCTTGATTTCTGCATTAATTATCTTTCTTTCCGCCGTTGCTTCGTGGTACGCCCCCAGCCTGGCAGAAGATAAGCTAGGCCCCCCATATGAAATAGCCTCATCTGTAATCATTGGCAGTCTGGCAGGATTCCTACTTTGGTCGGATGGGCCAAATCCAGCGATGTTTGGCCTCATTATTGGCTCAGGATGGTTTTTTTTGAACAGACTGGCGGACTTATTCTTCCCTGCTCCCTCCGAATAACTCGAAGGGAAGGTCAATCATTTCGCCCTCCTCGCTATCCTCTCTTTCGGAGATGATGCTTGACACTCCAAGATCTTCCAAAGTAGGCGTATCTTCGGAGTCCTCCGGGGCCCCAAGCGAATGCATCTGCAGGTTTTCGAGACGATCTTCGGCACCCAACATCCAATCTGGAAGCCCGTTCGAGCCCCCCAAGACAGAGATGGATGTGAAGGTGGCCAAAGGAAGCACTGATATTGCGATTAGAAAATCAATAACCGCTCCCTTGGGGACTTCCGCGTTAGGAGATACCAGGTTCAGAACGAAGGCATCTATCTGCAAGTCATTCCAATCACTGTAGTCAAGCTCTAACCACCCAAGGGAAGAAACTAGAAGCAACCTTGCAGTATACCAAAAGATCACAATGGGGAGCACCCATGAGAAAATAGAAAACCTCCAAATCACGGTTCTAAGTACAGATGCCATGCCTACCAAGTGTGTAGAAATGAGAGGTTGAATCCTCATAGCAATCCACAATGATGCTAGATATCCGGCCATCCCCAGCTGGAAAGCCGTCCCGGGCTTGATTAACGAGCTTGGAAAACCCTCTATAATCGCCAAAGGAACAGCTATGAGGATAATCTGCAGAGGGACGGCAATCAATTGCAGTCCTCCATGGACCGCAATCAGATCATATCCATCCCTCGAAACACGTCTGTCTACCAACCTCGCCATTTTCCCATATGGGCTTGAGCTGACGGATAACCTAGATCTGTCAACAAGCTCAGGATCGCCCTTCCTAGTCCTAAGCCCAAGAAATGATGCGAGCCCGCCTCTGTTGATGACAAAATATGGCCTGAACCCTCCTAGAGCCAGTGCAAGAAATAGGGAGAAGACGCCGTAGAAAACGCCAGAAACAATAATCCATTCTATCAGCTCCGTCTCGACAGAAACTGAGAAGTTACTCCTATCTATATCCAGAAGGTACCTAGTCGAGAATCCAAAAATAGGTATCAGAGTTACTTGGAGGAACACGAGCAAAGACAGAGTAAGCCTATTTTTCAATGACTCATCTTCACTCATGACAACACGGGTACGCATGCAACCATAAGCTCTTCACTGGGTTTCTGGCCATTGAGTACTCTTCTGAAACCAATTTGCCAAACGCAACTCGTTTAATTCAGAGGTTGAACGCATTGTCCCAACCTTCATACATGTAACTTAGCCCCCGATTGTGTAAGTATGCGTATCGTATCTCCCCTGCTATTGTGCTCTTTGCTTATTGTGACCTCAATGGCACCTATTCTGGGTGGGTCAGGACAACTTGACCAGGATGAACAATCTTCCATTCAAGCCAAGTCCCTAATCGACTTCGAAGTTACGTCAATAGAGATAGGAACCGGCTCTGTCTCTGCAATGGAGTGGACACAGCCAGATGGTAGTATTGAGGAATATGTCATTAGGGGACAGGAGATACAGATAGAGGTAACATTCACACAAGCCGGGACTTCAAGTCAGCCCGCATATGCAGACGCTTCACTGCAAATCTGGCACCCAGTTGGTTTTATGATCGATGAGTTCATTTCCAACATGACACTTTCAGGTCAGCAATCGGTCGTTCAACAAATAACATGGACTCCGAACATGTCCCACAGTGCTATCGATGAAACTGGATTCCTAACAGGAGGCATTCAGTTGATTGGAATGGTGGATGGAGGCTTGGCTGATGACAATCAAGGCAATAATGACCTCATGCGTCTAATGCCGGTTGCAATCTGGCAAGATTCAATGGAAAACGGATTCTGTGGGGATACGGATGGCGATGGAGTGAATGATTGTCCGAACATTCCATATGCAAACGAGCCAGTTTGGGTTGGCGGGGGTTATGAGGCAGACGGCTCCCTATCAGCAGATCCAGATACATACGGACATTGGAGGATGATTGATTCCGATGATTCATTAGACGGTGAAAAGCATTGGAGGGTGGCAAGAGACGGCTCAGATTATGCTAGTAACAGGCACGACAGACTGTGGTGGGGGTGGTTTACACCATTCCAGAACTGTGACGATCCTGGCCATGGTTTGGGTTATGGGATTCAAGACCTCTCTCTCAGCGAAAAATATGGCTCGAGATTCTGTAAGATGAATTTACGAGGATTTGACTATCTCTCGATGCAGATGGTTACATATGCTTGGGGCCAAATGGAATCAGGTGATTCAGTTAGTATAGAAGCCGATGCGTCATCCTCAGTAGAATCCTTCAATTACACTGAAATCGGCCTTTCCCCCGTGGAATATGACTGGTCGATGAGTGTGTGGAATATGACGGGAATGCACAGAACTGGGGAATACAACCTAGCATTCAAGTTCGACTCCGACAGCTCTCAGGCATCTGGTGGTATAGCCATAGACTCTTTCCTTTTGTTTGCCATAGAGAGAGTCCCTCAGTACACCGTCGATGTTGATTGCGATGATCCCCTTCCTAACGCCTATCTCGTGGTACCCGCCGAGGTTAAATCACTGTATTGCAGGATTACCAATAACGGGTATGTCGATGTAACATTGAGACTTTTCACAGAGGTTTCCAATGAGTCTTGGATGTTCGGTTACCCAATCAGAATAGACTCAAACAACCCAACAGATCACGATAACTTCGTT
>CEUU01111197.1_pt1 | contig 13145 bp, 22 predicted proteins | sample 531321 | NCBI WGS metagenome assembly CEUU01 (sample SAMEA2622658, study PRJEB7988) | marine metagenome | isolation source: saline water (ENVO:00002010), including
AAAATTGGCCAATATGTGAATACGAACCTGGCATTTTTGATATGGAATATCCTGAAAAAGAAATATTTTTAATATGGGAAGGAAAGGCAACAATAACAATAAAAAATAATGAAATTTTTAAAATAAAACAAGGTGATTTGGTTGAGTTATCTAAAGGTTTATTATCCTATTAGGAAATAGAAAAAACGTTAAAGAAGCATTATAGACTAGGCAAATAGTTAAAATATTTCTGTTAATTATTGGAAGTAAAAAAAAGCTTATTAAATTTTACCTGTAAAATTTAATAAGCTATTTTATATTAATTATGTCTTTTACAGATGATGAATATTTTGAAGTTATTCAAAAAAATACAAATGTCAAAGAGGCTTTCGAAGCTATAAAAGTTATATGCAAGAAATTACAAAAAGAAACTGAATGCCCAGAAGATGATATTGATTATTTCTTAAGATTTATAGCAGGTAAATGGAAAAATTAAATTATTCCTTTTCCATTTTTGCTGCATCCCAATCTTTTTTTGGACCTGTATTAATACTTGATTCACCATTTGCAGCTTTAACAAAGAAAATAAAACCTACGAGGCCTGAGATACCAAAAATAGCAGCAAGAGGTTCAAAAGAGAACGAGAATGTAGAGAATAATGAGAACATAAAATTAATAAAACCAGAATAAATAATAGATTTTGAATCTAATTTTCACAATTATTGTTAAGTATCATAAATTACATATTAGGCGGTCATTATGTCAACCTTTCTATGAATATATAAATTGTGTTCACTTTTAACCAATCTGAAATTTTTGAAATTTATTTATTAATACTCTGTAAAAGAAATTTAAATCAAAAGCTATTTATATCAAAATTTTTAAATTTAAAATATTGAATACTCAAAAACTCAAACTTAAATTATTTTATTAATCAAATTTATTCCTAAAAAAGATCAAAATAAATAATAATATCTCATAGAACTTTCTATTCTCTGTTTGAATTTCTAGAGGGAATTACTAAAACTTAGTAATTGATCAATGATTTGTAATCCACGTTTATAGCAAAATTAATTTAATATGATTTTATGGAAAATTTATTTGATAGTACTAATTCAATTTCACCAATATTAGCAATATTATGGTGCTTTTATCCAATTGGAATACTTGTTTTATTAGAATTAGTTTTAGGTGGAGGATTTGATGATGATAATAACGATGATCAGGATGGTGGTATGTTAATACCTGCTTACGCTAGTTCAAAAGCTTGAGTCGAATTTTATTTAATTTAATATTTGTTAAATGTGCTTTAATTAAATGTATAACTTTAACTTGTACTTTTTTTTTTAAGATTATATAAATATAAATGTAGATATTGGGAAAGCTACATCTCGCAATAAAATTTGCGAACAATAATGAGAATATCCCACTAACCTCCTTTATTTGAAATAATTAAAGGAGGTTTTTTATATTTATTTCTCCTAATCCTCTAGTGCGGACGTATTAGCACTATATTTTGTATAAATTTTTCTTGTCATTCGATAATAACCGGATATATATATCATTAGTAGATATTGGGAAATCTACTCGCCGTCAGCTTTGATAACTACGGTTTTTTCGAGAACCTCCCAGAAACCTCATTTTCTATTTTTAATCTTTAGGAAATGAGGTTAATAAATATTTTTTGTAAAACTTAAAATACATACAAATACAAAATATTTGGCTAAAAATAATCATACATTTGTATATTATTTACTTTGCCTCAAAAATAAAAATATATATAAAAGAAATAGTAGGTTTCGGGCTAACTTACTAAACCGTTTTCCCGGTCTTTGATAACCCCGCCCAATGTATAGTCCTAATTACTTTTTTGTTATTTTAGTAGTTAGGACTATATATTACCAATTATTAAATTAAGTATTCTATAATAATATTTTTTTTGAATATCAACATAAAGATATTAGGATATTGAAAATAACTAAAAATAATGACCAAAGATCTAAAAAATACTTCTGAAATAGAAACTATATATAAGATACTTGAATCTGGAGTTCAAGAAAATAAATCAATAAAACAATACGCATTACCTAATGCAAGGCAGTGGCTAGGTGCTAGATTTTTTGCTTTATGGGTTTTGCCGATTTATTTTCTAAAAAAACTCAATCGGATTTCAAATTCTTCACTTTTTGTGAGACCTTATACACCATCTCAAACAGGCCCCTCATACAAGCAACCAGAAACTTTATTTACCTCCTTAAAAATGGTTTTTCAAGGCAAGGATCGTTTAAGATTTTTTGATCATAGATTTATAGGTATTTGGGTATTACCTTTTGCTGCCACGGGAATTTTTATGGAAATTCTTTTTGTAGCACCTTTTAATAATACAGTTCCATTCGGATAATTAGATCTAGATTATTAAAGTCTTGATAATGTGATGAAACGATTAAATATAGATAATGTATTCCTCTAAGTTACTTATTTTGCTTCAAAAGTAATTAAAGCAAATTTTGATTTACAAAAGTTTCAATATTTATGTTTCTAATTAATTATTCTGAGCAATAATAAATAAACTTATTTTTCATTTTCTCCAATTAATATAAAGTAAGAATTAAAACTTAGAAAAAAAAATCTTTAATTAAAGTTTAAAATTTTATGAGGAGTAACCAATGCATTTAAATTCAGTACTGTATATTTCTTCTATAGCTTTATTTATTTACATATTAGCTTTATTTTGGAGAGATTTACCTAACCAGAAAAAATAAGAATTTGATAAAAAGTATTCAAAGCGTCACATAGATTATATATCAGTTAAACCTTAATTTTCTTTGCTTTCTATAAGGTTTATCCCTATAAGAGTGAGTCCCTATTTCAGGAGGCATATTATTCCTTATTGGATGAACAAACGCTATTGCCATTCCTTCAAATAAAGTTTCAATCCATTTTTGAAATGATTTCATAATTGCCTCTCAATTTATACTTAAATTTTGATTTATTAATACAAAAAAGTAAATCAGTGAAAATTCTTAATTTTTATATTGCCTTAAGAATAAAAAGTAGTTAATAATTAAGTAAAACTATTATTAATTCAGTAAATGACCATTGATCCCTCAAAAGAGATTAAAGAAGATTTATCAGATCATCTTAAAGAAAATAGTGACAATGTAATATGTAAAGATGGGTTTTGCTTCCTTCCAAATACTGAGAAGAATGAATCTTTCAATGATCAATCTATTAATATATTTGATCCTTTATAGATAAATCTTTCTTTCATGCGTAATGAAATAATTGATACTGATAAAATTTTTTTAGATTAAGATTAAATGTTAAGGTATTAAAAAAGATCATATTGAATAGGTTCAATAATCAATATTTATAAGACCATTGATGTTTCCAAGCACATCTTAATAGTATTTAGTTTTATATTCATGGAACAAATAATATATTTTTAAAAATTACTCTAGGCAAAAGAATAATTAAAATTCCGGAAAAGAGTGAATATCAATATTTATCAATCAAGTTCCAATCTTTGTATGATTTTTATGGTTCACTTGGATTGGTTTTTCACTAAAGGGATCAAAGAAAAGTATAAAAAATGCTACTATTCCTCTTCTCCAATTCGTAAGAAATTAATAGCAATAATAGAAATAAAAAGATTTATCAGGAAAAGTTAATATAAACTGAAGAAAAGCAACATAAATGAATCATAAAAGTACTTAAGTGACACATAACTGTAGAGATAAAGCCAATAACATTTATTCTTTGGTTTTTTTATTTACATAAGTTAATATTTATGTTACATTTATTAATAATTAAATTATTTATTATGTCAAAGCAAAGAACAGTTGAAAAAGAAAAGTTGGTTGCAGAGCAGCTCAATGGACGCTTCGCAATGTTAGGTTTTATTGCAGCATTAGGAGCATATTTGACTACAGGTCAAATAATTCCTGGAGTTGTTTAGTAATTATTGATTTCTAACTAACTTCAGCCATTTTTAATAATATTAGTGGCTTTTAGATTACCTTTTCAAAATTAGTGATTCGAAATTACTTTATAAAAAAATTCTTTTTTAAACGGGATTAATAATTTTGAAACTTACAACTAGCTATAAAAACTTAAAATATCTTTTTTAATAAGTTTATTAAGTTTATTTATATTATTGATTATCTCCTTATTTTGACAATTAGAACTAATCTCTATTATTAAGTTTAATGATATAAACTTCAGTAAAAGAGAAAATGAAAAGATTTGAATAATTAATGGAACTTTGTCCAATAAATTTTGGTTTATTAGCAGTTATGAGATTGTTAGAACTATTCATAAATTATTATTTGGTTAGATAGTTCTATTTTTAATTTGATTTAATATAAATTATCTTATTGATACTTAAATTTTGAAATTTTAATAAAAATATTTGAAAGGTAAATGTTATTAATGCAATTAATATTCCTTAAAAATTAAGAAGTAATATTCAATTTTTAATCACTATTTAATTTCAATATTAATACGCCTAGCTTAAGACTTTTAATTTTAATCCTCTGCAGTCCTCTAATTAATTATTTTTTTAATATAAAATGAGTTATAACAATAGAGTAAAACTTGTGGTAGATATATTGCTACAAAAATACAGATTTAACTGGAATTGAGACGATAAATATTAAAAAAGACTCTGCATAATTTGGTTATATTAATAAAGAAGGGAGAATTTTCAATATTTTATTAGAATAAATGATGAGCTATTTAGCAAAAATAATAAAGAGCTTACATCAAAACCTGCAAACTCAAAAATTTAAAAGCTGACAAAGTTTTACTAATAACTGGTAGGGTATTAGCTATTAAGAGAAAAGCGTGTGAGTATTGATACTTGATTTACTAGATTTTCAAATATTCTCCTAGAGAATCTAAATCTCTTCTGAAATGTACACTTCCACTTCTTTTAATACTTTTCTTATTCTTATCTTTTCGATGAAAAGTAAGAAAATTTTTAAAAAAATTAAGATTTTTCATTTTCTATTTAATCTAATAAATAGAAAATTATTTAGATTAATTATTTTTTCCTTTTACCGAACAATAATGTTCCTTTAACCGTACAAACAATAATATTAATGATTATTCATTCTCAACCTTTCTTGTAAAATCAACATATTTTACTTTGTTACTATTATCAATTTGATCTCTAATCAATTTAAACACATATGCCTCTGACTCAGTTAATTTTTGCATTTGATCCAATGCATCTAAATCTTCATGATCAAGTGATTCAAAAAACTTTAATAATTCTACTCTATTTAAATCAAAAAAATTCTCAGCAACTTCTTTTGGATTAATGCCATCCCCGAAATCAATAAAAGCATCATAATTATTCCACTTCTTGTTGAACCAATCAAACCATTGAAATTTATCGTTGGATTTTTCATCAGCAATGCCATTCATATTTTAAATAAATTATTTATTTATATTAATACTTAATGAATATTTATATTTTGACACCTGTAAAATTACTCAAAAATTAGACTTTCAATAGATTTGTAATATTTGTAATACATAAATGAAGTTTCTTTAAATAGTTCATTCTTTTAAGAAGTCTCTAATATCAATCAGTTATTAAATCAGACCATTCTTTATGTTTTTTCTCAATATCTGAAATCAATGTCCTTTGATAATTTAATTTTTCGCAATTTTCATTAAAATACTCTTTGGAGATAGCTACATTTTTAGAAAAGAATTTTTCTTTAGGATTCATTACTTATTTATTTTGCTGTATTAATGTTTTAAATGGAAAAGAAGACGTACCCATTATTTTTAATATTTTATTTAGATTTGGTTTAATTTTCTTAAAATTTATTATTGTTTTAAATTTAAGGTTTAGTCGATTCGTATCGAATTTTTACAATCTTACTTAGAAATTGAAGAAAACATAAAAGGAACTTATAAATTGCTTAGAAACATATTTATTGTTAATGGAAGATTTTGAACCAACAATTGAGCAAATCAATAATGAAATTAAGCCTGCATGGGAAGACATAAAGCATTTATCAGAGAAATTAGTAAAAAAGCTTAACTGTCCGAGACCATTTATAGGAGGAATGCTCAATGCAATTGCTAGTGATTTCACAGATAATATAAAAATAAATAATGGTCAAAATTAATATCTTTATCAAATAATTCTAGATTTTAATTACATTACCTAAAGAACATCATATAAAAACTATTAATAACATAAGTTATATTAGAGATAATTTTTTTTACATATCATTCAATTTAAAATATTAATTTATCAAAAAAAGTTTTTTTTATTTATATTAAACTAAGTCTTTGCTTGTTATTGTGGTTGATAATCTTACCGGTAGTTGGGGAATATTTTTTCTCATATTTCTCAGGTTAATTAGCATTGTTATACCAATAATTCCAGGCACTTATTGCTTATTAATTTCCGGTTACTTATTTGGAATAGTAAATGGATTATTGATCAGCTGCATTTCTGATTTAGTAGCATGCTCAATGAGTTTTTATCTATCCCGAGTATATGGCCGAAAAATATTAAGAAAAATAATGTCAAATAAATATCTTACAAAATTTGAAACTCTATCAATAAATTATCTTGAAAGAAATTTCTTTCTTTTAACAGGTTTTTTAATGACTGGTTGGTTTGACTTCGTTAGCTATGGAGTAGGCCTTACAAAATTAAAATGGAGAACATTTTTTAGTGCGCTATGTTTAAGTGTGATTTTATCTGATCTCCCCTTCGTAGCAACTGGAAATGGTTTAAGAGCTCTCAGCGATCAAAATTTTAATATTCGAAAAATAATTGATGGACAAGTCCCAGTTCTTGAAGGAAAATTTTTAATAATTTTTATTTTTAGTGCACTATTAATATTTTTAATTGGAATTATAGGTGCCTTTCTAAATAAGAAGTATATAAAACAATAGATTCTTTAAGATTTGATCTTTTTACATTACTTTTATTAAAAAAAAATGTAAGATTAAAAAAATTTAAATTTAAAATGATAGGAAGAAGTCTAGCAATACTTTTAATAATCGGAATCATTATTTATTATGGATTGATAGTTGCAGGTATCAATCCAATTTAGTTTTGTTAATTAATATATTTATTTTTTTTCAATAGTCCATCGATATCCTTGATTCCTATTTTTTTCCCTATAACATATACCTACTAAATCTCCATTGACTTTCCGAAGTGAGCATTCTAATCCATCTTGTGTTTTGTAGAAACTTGATGAATTAGAGCAAACATCCTTGCCTTCATGTCCGAGTTTCTTAAGTATCATCTCCCATACATCCTGAAGATCCGCATTCTCTTGTATATCGAAATGCATATTATAAGTACTGCTTTTGAAATTTCATAATAATTATACTTTGAGATAATTCAATTCTTCATTTCTTCTAATAATGCAGGATTATCTAAGTTCTTATTAGCATCAGGAATATTTTTTTTAGGAGTAGGCTTAAGACCAAAATCATTTTTTCCAGTAAAAAAGAAAACCACTACAAGTGTAAAAAATCCTAAAATTGCAATTGTATGCATAAAAATTATTTAATTAAAATAACGTTAAAAAGACTTATTGCATTAGTCAAGAAAAAACATCACTTTATTTACAGCAGAGATTACATTAACGACTTATAATTATCACTTCTAATAATTATTATGAATTTCATAATTTCAAAAATTGCTTCCTCTAAAAATAAATCTATTATTTGAAGTAAGAAAATAGAAATATGCTTTTTAATTAATATTTTATATTATTAATTCTTAAAAATAACTAAACCCAGAAAGTAAGATTTTAATATCATAAACCTAATATAAATCATGAATCTATTTTTATTGATTTTATACAATTTTCAATTTATTAATAATTTTGTTCTTCTGACTCTTGATATACAAAACATCTAAAATCACTAGAATAATTTAATAATATATAAATTAAACAAAATGGCTGTTTACCAAGATTATAAAATTGAAATTAATTTAAATGAACTCATAGAAAAAAGAATTCCTTGCTGCGATTTATTACACCCTGATCATTGCCTAACAGAAAAACAGGTTGCTGAAATAGCTCACGATATAAGAATGGATTTAAATTTACATGATATTTATAAACAAGTCGACCAGCACATTATGGAATATGCTAATTCTGTTGGAATTGAAAATAAAGATCATTGGATAGAAACAAGACTTCCTGACTTAGATAGAGATAAAAAAGAGGAAGTTGGAATTGATTTTGAATGAAATTTTTATAATTTGATATTTTAAAAAATATAAATCTTCTCTTGAATAAATTAAATTAAAGATTTAAATACTAAAATAAATTATTTTGAAACAGAATCATACTTTACTAGAACGATTAAGTAAGTAAATAGCTAAAGATATTGATACAAAAACAGGAAGCCATGCTGCGATAATTGGATTAAAGATACCCTTTACCCCTAAAGAACTTGAGAAAAAAGATAAAACATAATAAAAGAAAATCATTAAAATACTCAAGCCAAAACCTTGACTTTTTGATGATCTTGAATTCGATCTAATCCCAAAACTACTTCCTATTAATCCAAAAACTATGCATGCGAATGGGAGAGTAAATTTTTCTTGAATTCTAACTTTAATTCTTCGTGCCTCTTTAATATTTCCAGCTTTTTCATATAGTGTTTCTGCTTTAATTGCTTGTCTAAATGTCATATCATTAGCATCTGAGGGCACTTTTGCTAATTCAAGAGGTCCTTCATCAAGGGGGTACTGGTAAGTTTCAAAATAAATAGTATTTGTTTCTCCATTATCTTTGGTGAGGATAAGGCGACCGTTATAAAATCTCCATAAATTTTGATTCTCAATATATTCAGCTTTTTCAGATTTAAGAATTTGCTCAATTCCAATTCTCGAAAAATCTATTAGAGTCACTTCTTCCATAAAATTATTTCTAAAAAACTTTGCATAGAAAATATGAGTTAAATTTTCTTGAGATTTTGAAACTTTATTAGAAGAATCAATTTGAGATCCATATCTTGAAAACATTATATGCTTACCTTCTTCACTTCCTATGGCTTTACCTAAGGATTCTCTTAATGTGTTTTCAGCAAACCTATTTGTTATAGGAACGATACTATCATTAAATGTAAAAGTTAAAAAAGTCATAATTATAGACAGGAATAATGCAGGTATTACAATCCTTCTATTCTTCACTCCTAGACTTCTTAATGCTAGTAATTCAGAATTAGAGGATAACTTCCCATATGCCAGCAATGTAGAGAGAAGCATAGACATTGGAAATGATAGAACCAAAAAACCTGGAAGTTTTAAGATTAGAACCTTTAGAGCAATTTGAAATGGTAATCCAAATTCAACAATTTTCCTAACCAAGTCAAACATTATTCCTACGCTTAGACTAACGGCAGTAAAAGCACCAATCGCAAATAACATTGGAGGAAGCAATTGACCTAACAACCAACGATCAATAAGTGGTAATGCTTCCTTTAAATGCTTATAAATTTTGTTAAATTTTAGTATTAACATAATTGCAGAATTCAACATTTATTAAAGCTGACTTAAATTGATTGATTCCAAACGAATAAGCTACTAGCCAAATAATTCCATGCATATACAATAGCTATTCCTGCTAACTGTGCGATAAATGTATCAGCAGAAATATATTTAACAAAAGCAGTAGTTATTCCAACATTTGCCATAATAGGTAATGATGCAACCAGCAGAAACTTTAATAGCCCAATAAATAATGAGAAATTCCTTAATCTTTTAGAGCGAAATGTAAGTTGATTATTAATTAAAAAATTAGAGGTTGCTGCGCAAATCACTGCGAGAGGTAATGCCCTATAAAAATCAATTAAAAAGACTGTTGTTAGAAATTGTGTAATAAAAAGTTGAACAAATATTCCTGTAAATCCAACCAATCCAAAACTAATGGCTCGTCTAGGTAATATTCTTAGGCTAATATTATGAAGAATTGAAATTATAAAATCCCATATAATTGCTACATCTAACTTTGAATTTCCATATTCTCTCTTTTTAAATCTTAATGGGACCTCTTTTATCAATAATTTACCTTTGCTTAATGAAAGAATTTCATATAAAAATTTGAATCCATTAATTTGAACTTTTCTGATCAAAAATTCAGTAGTTTTTTTATTGAGGCAAAAACATCCACTTAAGTAATCTGTTATGTTTAAATATTCATTAGGCAGAGAAAAACGAGCAACTTTATTTGATATCTTAGACCCATAATTTCTATTAATTGATAATCCTTCTAACTTAGATGAATTTAAAAATCTACTAGCAATAACTAAATCAGTTTTTCCATCTTGTATATTTTCAATCATATTTAATATACACGAAGGATCATGTTGACCGTCACCATCTAAAACTAATACAAAATTATATCTAGCAAATAATAGACCTTCTTTAATTGCACTAGATAAACCAGACCTTCCAATTCTTGTAATCAATTTTATCCTTTCATTTCTTTTCATATATTTATTTATTTTTTCTGAAGTTCCATCCGGCGAGTCATCATCAACAATAATAATTTCATATTCAAAATTATTAATTATCTCAATTAAATTCTCTATAAGAGGAATAATATTTCCTACCTCATTAAAGGTTGGTATAACGATAGATATCATTTTTTAAATTTCTAGATTAATTCATGCGTAGTATAGTTAACAAATATTAAAAAAATAAGTAACCTTTATGGATAATAATAAAACGATTGAATGGAATAAATACATAATCTCACTCTGTCCAATATTCCTAATACTATATATTTGCAATGAAACCTTTGCTATTGATTACAGAGCATTTTATTTGGCTGGTAAATCGGTAATAAACGATTTAAATCCTTACCTAAATCATATCGCTTTAGATAATGATTTCTATGGACCAGTAAATTCTGAACTTTCTAAATATTCGGGATGGAAATATCCTCCAATAGCTTCTTACTTATTTGTTCCATTTGCAAGATTACCTTATGAAGTCTCAAAAAATCTCTTTAATTTAATTTCATTAATATCAGCATCATTTGTTGTTTACTTTATAGTTAGAAATCGAATTTTTACTATTAACCCAACTTCTTTAATAATAGTTGGTATAAGTTTTCCTCTTTTAGCTACTATCTCAAGAGGACAAGTTGAGATTATTATTCTATGTATTTCATTATTATCTTTGTATTTTTATAGAAAAGGAAATTTATTCTCAAGCTCTTTTATTTTAGCTTTTATAGGTTTTATAAAAATATTTCCATTAATCTTGGCGATTGCTTTTTTAAATAGTAATAAAAAAATAAAGTTTTTTATTTACCTACTAATCTCGATTTTAATTTTTTATTTATTAAATATTTTTTTGTGCCCAAAAGAATGGAACCAATCATTTGTTGAAAGAATTCTTATCCCTTGGAATGAAATGCCAAATGGAGAATTAGAAGAGCTTCCCAATAATTTAGGGATAATTAAAGATTCAATGACAGTTATGAGCTCAGATACAAGAAATCTATTTCATTCTCATTTTTTTGTTTTTGGATTTGCTAATCCTCTATTATCTAAAAATCTATTTTTAAGTGGGATTATTGGAAGTCTAGGATCTTTTATTTGTTTTTTTAAATATTCAAGATATTCAGTTTCATTGAGATTTTTCACAATTATGAATTGGATCAATATCATAAATCCTATTTCTTGGATTATGGGCTTAATGTGGTATGTTCCATTGTTTTTATTTAGTTACGATAAAGTAAAACCATCCTTTAAAATACTACTTATTCTTCCTCTAATTCTTCCTCCTTTTCTTAACTGCTCTGGATATTTAGCATCAATTATTTCTATATTTATCATAAATTTCTATTCAAACAAAAATATTATATACCTACAGCAAATTTAACTAAAGAAAATTCTTAAAAAATCTTTATTAATATCCTTAATTATTAATCACTCTCACCTAAATATATCTAATATTAATCAAATAACATCTAAATCAAAGTGTTTAACTTTGAAAATGATTGAAAAACATCTTTAACTTTCCTTAATGGAAACTTTGTTGGATAATAAATGCATATTCAATAAAGTCACCCAAACTTTATCCAAACCATATATTTTGAGCATAGATGACATGGTACAAAAGGAACTTAACTACTGGTTAATGAAAAGTGAACCTGATGCTTACAGTATAGATGACCTAGAAAAAGAAAAATATACTATTTGGGATGGTATAAGAAATTATCAAGCAAGAAACTTCATGAGAAAAATGAATTTAAATGATGAAGTGTTTTTTTATCATTCAAACTGCAAACCTCCTGGGATTGTTGGGATGATGAAAGTTATTGAGAAGGATATAGTAGATCCAACTCAATTTGAAAAAAATTCAAAATATTTTGATCCAAAATCAAATAGAACAAATCCTAGATGGGATTGCGTCAGACTACAGTACTTATTCAAAGCAAAAAAAATAATTAGCTTATCAGAATTAAGGTTACTTTTTAGTGAAGATGAATTATTGGTTGTTAAGAAAGGGAATAGATTATCAATAACCCCTGTGGCAAAAGACTCTGCAAAATTGTTAATAAAAAAACTTAATTAATCGTTGAATTCCATTGAGAACATATTTCCTATATATAGTCTTGTCAAATTTCTATTATGAAAACCTTTCTGCATAAGAAATCCAGCAATTGCGGCTTGTATTATTCGATATTGATCCCAATTTGGATGAGTATCTATAAAATCATTCATTGCTTTCTGAAGATTTTCATGAAGATCACATTTAAAACTTATGACTTCATTTTCTTCACTTGAAATTTCCGTATTAATTTCTAAATTTTTTTCTTTCATAACTCTAAATTACTAATTAAATTTAGTATTAGTTTTCATCAATTTTGATGATTAGTCAATTTGATTAAGAACAAAAAGTCTCATCTCTAATCTTAATAAGATTACAGTAATAGCAGTAATTCATAAAAAATATAAGTTTTTTTTCTGTTTTTAATTATTTATTTATTTATCTTTTATTTTTCCTATCTTTTCCACAGGGATTAATTATTAACATAATTTTTTAAAATTTATCTGTGGAAAACTTGTTAAATAAAAATTTAACAAGGGGGAATTTAATTTAAAAAATTCCAATTTTATTAATTGTTTAATGCATTGATTCCCACATTTTT
>CEUU01098969.1_pt1 | contig 13126 bp, 12 predicted proteins | sample 531321 | NCBI WGS metagenome assembly CEUU01 (sample SAMEA2622658, study PRJEB7988) | marine metagenome | isolation source: saline water (ENVO:00002010), including
GCGGGCCATCGGACGGCCAGCGGTCTCCCTTTGAGCACGCCTACGCTGGCCACGGCGCTCGGCGACCTCGGATACAATTCGTATATGTCGGGCAAGTGGCATTTGGGTCTGCAGCCCAATTCGCGCCCATCTGCACACGGTTTCAACCACTGGTATGGCTTTATGGCCGGGTGTATAGACTACTACTCGCATATTTTTTACTGGGGAGCAAATCAAGGCGGTCCCGGTCAGAATCCCACCCATGACCTATGGGAAAACGATAAGGAAGTGTGGGACAACGGTCAGTATTTTACAGATATGATCACTCGCAAAGCCGTCGAATACCTACGCCGCGCCAAGACTACAGGCCAACCTTTTTTTCTCTATGTCCCCTACAATGCGCCGCACTATCCCATGCACGCTCCGCAAGAGTACATGGATCGCTTTGCCCACCTGAACTGGGACCGGCAGGTCATGGCCGCTATGCTAGCGGCCGTCGACGACAGCGTCGGCGCCATTCTCGACGAAGTTGAACGCCTTGGGCTAGCTGAAGACACCTGCTCTTTTTTTACGTCGGACAACGGCCCTTCGCGCGAAACCCGCAACTGGCTTGACGGGACGTTAGACCCCTACTACGGCAGTAGTTCGGGCAAGCTCAAGGGACACAAGTTTAGCCTCTACGAAGGCGGGATTCGCCTGCCCGGCATCATGCACTGGCCCGGACGCATTCCAGCGGGACAGGTATTGCATGCACCCTGCGCTTCTATGGATATTTTCCCAACGTTTCTTCAGATAGCCGGCGGCGATCCATCGCAATACGAAGTCGACGGAACCGACATTCTGTCCTACGTAGCTGATGGCGCAGCACCGCAAGAGCGCACGCTGTTTTGGGAGATGGGCAAACAGACCGCCGTGCGCCGAGGCGATTGGAAGCTGGTCATAGACGGCCAGCTAGTAGAAGGAACACCGGCAGAAGATGCGGTGCATCTAGCCAACCTTGAGGCGGATATGGGCGAGCGGCATAACGCAAAGGATGAACACCCTAAACTAACAGCACAGCTGCAGGCCGAAGCGCAAATCTGGCGCGCCGGTATCGAGGCACGCTGGGAGCGCGAATATGCACCCGAGAAGCAGGGCACCGTCACCCATCGCTGAAGGTGTGAAAGCGATGTACACGCTGAGCCAAACAGAAGTGGACCTGTTTTACGAACGCGGTTTTCACGTCGCGCGGGACGTTTTTTCGGACGGCGAAATCACGCGCCTACGCGAGGGCTACGACTACATACTCGCGCTAGCCGGGCGCAGCGACCTGCCGGAAGATCTCTTACAGGGCACAAACGGCGACGTACACATCCACTTACAACCACCACAGTCGCTACCGCGCGCGCAGGCCGTGCAGCATCTGCGCAAGGTGCAGTGGCCTGCGCGGCTCCATCCGGTATTTGAAGAAATCCGTACCAGCCCTCGCCTGCTCGCTCTGCTCGAACCGCTGCTTGGCACTTCGCTCAAACAGTATATCAATCAGATCAACTTTAAGCTGCCCGGAAGCCGGATCGACTTTCCATGGCACCAGGACGTCAGACCTACGCCGGCCTTTACAGATCAGGTTCGCACGTACGTGCAAACCATTATCTCCGTCGACGAAGCGAGCCAAGAAAGCGGCTGCATCTACGTCGTAGCAGGCAGCCATAGACTGGGCGATTTAAAGGCCAAGCGCTATGCCGAAGGACAGATCGAAGATAAGATCGACGTACGCACAGCGGTTCCCTGCCTAACTCAGCCGGGAGACGTGTTAATGTTTACCCCGTACACTGTCCACGGATCCAAGCCCAATACGAGCCACAGGCCACGGCGCTCGTATGTAAACGGCTTTGTTCGCGCCGATGCCTGCACGATAGGCAAATGGGCCTTTCTAAAGGGCCAGCCAGTTCCCATTACGGGCGATCGCGACTACAGTGCCTTCTGGCCAGTGGTCTAGCCGACAGGCCCTATGCTCCAGGCGGACAGCGCAGTGGAATTGGATCGACTACCTGACGCCGCTCGGGAGTCAGCCTTTCTAACAGTTCCGGCGAGAGGGCATAATTGAATCGCGAGCGAATCCAGCGCGGGGAATAGCGATAGAGTAGCATCCGGCGAAAGCCATCCCGAGTACGGGCAGCCGAGCCGTGCGTAATCGTATCCGTGAAAAGTAGGACGTCGCCCGCCTCTAGGTAAAGTTCGCGCATGCCAAGCGCGATCCCAGCCGCTTCGTCGCTGCGATAGGTACGACTCCCCTCATCTCCTGTCAGCTTTGGGTGCGGTATGGTCGCCTTGTGGCTACCGGGGATCAGCGTAGTCGGACCGTCTCCAGGACCAATATCTTCGAGTGCTGTGATGCAGTTGATCTGACCAACCATCCACTCTCCGGTGTTGGCTTGGCGAAACGTCATATAGCTGCACGGAATATGCCCACCGCAGTGAATGCCAATATAACCATCGCGACCGCGTATATTGAGCAGAGTCTCGTGCAGTGACAATCCATTGTGGGGATTGATCCAGCGCTGCACGTGTTCAATCCATGCGGGGTGATCAATATGACGTTCAAAGACAGCACCGGCCTCGATGATATTCTGGAAGTTAATACCGTCGGCATCGCTGTAGGTATGCGTCTCAACCCAGCCTATCCAATCGCCATCGGCACACCCACCATTTCCTCCACGCCGAGGGCCATCCATATACTCCCAGTGAGCATTGGCCCACGCATTCATCTCGGCAATATCTTCTACGCTGACGGCGCCTTTAACGATCAGATAACCGTTAAGCTCGAATAGATAATCCACTAGATACGTGTCGCTGCAGCCCGCTTGAACACAGGATAGATCTGCGGGCACTTCACTTGAAATCGATTGATTCATATCTCCTCCATCGGATCAGACAGGCTCTCTATGGGACGCTTAGGTCCAGCTTTTTAGCGACGTCCTTTAATCGTTCGCGATGCCAATAACCGACCAGCACCATCCTACTGCCCATACGCATCTTCGCAAACGGACTCAACGCCACCGGAGACGTGCAATTGGCTAAAAATCTCCATCAGGTTATACGAGGGCGTAAGGTTCAAAAGAAACACACCAAAGCCGGGAAAAAAGTACGTTCTTTTATTTACGGCGGCCACATAAACCACACTATTTACACCCAAGCGATGCACTACAAACTATGAGAATTCAGACTTGACTACAGAATCTATTGGCTCTACTTAAATGGATTGTTTGTCTATACAACTCATCCAGTGAACCTTGCATATCATGTCTTATACCCGCTACGAATTGCCACCAACGCCCACGCCGGCGGACCTAAAACAGGTTGCTGACGATTATCGCGCCATCATCTGCGGCGTCATCCGGTCCATCGTCGAACGCTACCAGCGCACACCCGACTACCCTTTTATAGATACCAAACTCAATCTAATTACGGGAGAAGACTTCGATGACGAAGATCCCATCCGCGGTCGCGGCGCAGTCTACGGTTGGATCCAAGGACGCGGCTTGGAATCCCTTGTCGGGCACGCGCGTTTCCTAAAAAGCGATGCTCAAAACAATCATCTCGTTGCCGAATTGGACGAAATGATCGAACAGATAACAGCCCAGCTACAAATCATGCGATCGCGCAACGGCGGACACCTGTCCTTCTTGATGGACCCCGAGGGACACCCTTTCCACCTAACGTCTGACGGACGCCCCCTCCACTTTTCAATTAACGATGAAACGCCCTATGGTTTCAGCGATTTATTCGCATCAAAAGGCCTTTTTGCCGCCGCGACCTATGCGGAAAATGACGCAGCCTTGAGCGACGCCTTGCACTACGTGGAATTCGTTGAAAAGGCGATCTGGCAGGAGAGCTTCCAATCCGATCAAATACCACTCGATCCCAAACTGCGTCCCGAACCACGCGACGGCTTCCGCGCGCATGGGGCTTACATGATCCAGATTGGCACATTGGCCATGCTGGCCGAGGCCGGTATCAGCGGAGCCGTTGAACGCGGTCTGCGACTGATAGAGTACGAGTTGGCAACCTATACCAATCTCGACGGGCGCGTGGCAGATCTGCAGGAAGGTGACTTTTGGGAAGGCGTCAACGCACAGGGCGCACCATACCGAGAAGCCGACGGCGTGCTCTACTCAGACCCGGGACATGCGCTGGAATTCGTCGGATTGTCACTCAAGTTTATCGCAGCCGCACAAGCCAGGGCCACGCCGGACCAAACCGAGCGCCTGCGCGCTGCACAGCGACCTATGACAACGCTCCTAGAGCGCAACTTTGCCAATGGGTATATAGCCGATCCCGGCGGCATATCCAAGGCATTTGATCTGGTCTCTCGCCGTCATCTAAACACAGATATGCCCTGGTGGAACCTACCTGAAACGATCCGCTCAGCCGCGTTCGCACTGCACGCCGCCACTAGCAGTGCCGAGCGCACGCGCTGCCTAAGGGTGCTGCGCGATGCGCACAACGCATTCCGTCACTTTGTGCGACCCGACCTGCACCTAATGGCTTACCAAACGCGATCGATACAAGGGCAACCCGTCGACGCAATTCCTGCAACGGCCGACGCCGATCCCGGCTATCACACGGGACTCAGCTTAATTGACACTATCCAAGTACTCGAGGAACTGTAGGGACACCGAGTAGAGTCAACACGCCAAGAAGACGAACGCCACTTTACGCAACTCATCCGACTGGCTATACTTGCGCCATGACACCATCAGACGAAGACATTTGGCATTTCCAACACAGTGGCTACTACGTGGTGCCGCAGACTGTCCCCGAAGAGCTTATTGCCCAGCTCAATGCAGCAACCGATCGCGAGCTAGTGGCTATGCGCGAACCGATCGTGTGGGAAAAAGGCGACGCAAGGAAACCAAACGACGTTCGCCGCTTGTCAAAAATTCTGCAGCGCGATCCCGTATTTATGGAAGCGGCTACCCAACCTTTCCTGCTCGACGCCTTGGAGATTGCCCTAGGTCCGAATATTGACCTACTGACTAACAAACACAATCATCTCATGGTACGCCCTCCTCAATCGGAAGTTGTGCCCTGGCACAGCGGTGAAGAGGCCTATGAACCCACACTCGTCACCGCCTTGATCTATCTGGAAGAGTCGACGATAGAAAACGGCTGCGTGCGCATTGTGCCAGGTTCACATCACCGGCCGTTTCGCCAACAGCGCCGTTATCCGGGCGGCGATTTCCACACGCATGCTCTGTATTATCACGCTCTGCCCGTGCCCATGCCACGCGGCGGTATACTGCTTTTCAACGATAGCTGTTTCCACGGTGCCGACGTCAATCGATCGCCTCATTCTAGACGCAGCATGACCTTAGGTTACCGCGCCCACGACGCCCACGATGTAGCCAAAGAGGATCCGGAAAAGGTGCTCGTGCGCGGAGAGCACACCTACACGGGGCATCCCCATCCCTTCCCCAACCTGCCCGACGGTCCGCTGACCGAAACCTGAAATTGCGACTTGGAGAATTTTGGCATGAACGAGGAAGAAAAATACCTATTTGATATCAACGGCTATATAGTTGTACGCAATGTGCTCACGGAAGACGAGATCGCTGCGGCCAACGCGGCCATTGACCATCACTCTGATCGCATACAGGAACGCGTTGGCGAACTTTCGCTTTCGGGTGACTCACCTGCCCTGCGCGGCGAAACCGGGCGCGGAGATCTAGGAGGCGCACTCAGCTGGGAAAAACCGCATTGCGTTCCCTTTCGAGCCATGTTGGCCCATGCTCGACTAACACCCTACATGCACGAAATTCTTGGCCCGGGTTTCCGCTTGGATCACAATCTCGGCATCATCACCATGCGTAAGGGCGCAGAAGGTCACGTACTGCACGGCTCTTCGGGACCCGGTTTTGATCCACATCAGTACTATATTTTCCAAAATGGTCGCATGCACAACGGACTGACCGTCGTCGCATGGCAGCTAGCAGATATCAATCCTGGAGATGGAGGACTCTGCGTGATTCCAGGCAGCCACAAAGGCAACTACCCCTGCCCCCCAGAACTCCGCCGCGGCGAGGTGCACAGCGATTATATCAAGCAAATCACCTGTAAAGCCGGCGACGTAATCATTTTTACCGAAGCTGTGACGCACGGCACGCTACCCTGGACCGCCGACCACGACCGCCGAACCGCCCTCTTCCGTTTCTCTCCGGGCAATATGGCTTATGCGAATAACTACGACTGGCCTTCATCGATGTTGGATGGCTTGACGCCTGAGCAGCGCGCGGTCCTCGAACCCCCGTATCACTTGCGCTTGGATCGTCCCGTGCTGGAATAGGGCGAACTGTTTAGCGCCCTGCGCCAACCTCTGCTAAATACAAACGGCTCAACCCAACCTATTTTCCGCTCGCGTTATTCATCATTCCCCGAGCACCTATTTTTGCTTAGTCTTTATGTCTATAAACCCTTCATCCTAAAGGAGCATACTTAATGGGAAAATTGGGATACGACGATACGCCGCTCATCCGCGACTCAACCTATTGCGTGCATGATCCCAAGCGACCGGCACCGCGCGTCGTAGCACCAGCTGATGCCGTTGGTCAAGCACCGACTGACGCTGTCGTGTTGTTTGACGGCAGTGACCTCTCTGGTTGGAGCAAAGTGGGCGGGGGCGATGCGGGCTGGAAAGTAGAAGACAGCTATATGGAAGTCGTGCCGGGCACAGGCGATATTCAAACCAATGCCCATTTTGGCGACGTGCAGTACCACTTGGAGTTTGCCTGCCCGGCCGAAATTAAGGGAGAAAGCCAAGGACGAGGCAATAGCGGCGTTTTCCTTATGGGGCGCTACGAAATCCAAGTGCTAGACGGCTACGAAAATCCGACATATGCCGACGGCATCACGGCTTCCGTGTACGGCGAATATCCGCCGCTAGTCAACGCCTGCCGTGCCCCCGGCCAATGGCAGACCTACGACATTCTGTGGACGGCACCGCGCTTTAACGGCGTCGACTTAGTCAGCCCAGCCTATGCCACAGTTATTCACAACGGCGTCGTCGTGCACAACCACGTCGAACTGCACGGACCGACCGGACACCGCGACGTCTACCCGTATATAGCCCACGCACCCAGAGGCCCGCTGCGCCTACAGGATCACGGCGACCTCGTGCGCTTCCGAACTATCTGGGCTCGCCCCATCGGCGGGTACGACGAGGGCTGAGCACGCTACTACATCGCGCGTTTTAAAGACGGAGATCAACCTACACTAAGGTTGGTCCCCGTTCCGCGCTTACGGCCGTTGCCCTGACAGGACACGCAGGTCGCCCTGTCGCTCGGTTAGCCCTTCTCCGTCAAAGTGCACGAGCAGAGCCATGGCACACTTGCGATTGCAACCCATCAACGACCTGTAGGCAGATACCGTCACACTGACTTTTTCCTCTAAATGGGTGCGCAGAGTCTCGCGCGCTTCGGCAACAATGTCGACGTGCAAAAGCATGCCCCCCTCCAGGTTGATCACCACACCCAAACACTTTAGAGCGCCCAATACGGGATCCAATGCACTTGGTCTGATTCCCAGCGAACGAGCCAGACCCTCCGCATCTTGAAGCGCAGTCCAATCTCGCGTTCGGACCCGTTCCTCAACGCGCTGTCTCAGGGCATTTTCTTCTTCGCTAAACTCAATAGAATGACCGATTAGGCACACGACAGAACCCCTAATTTTTACACGCCCGGCCGCCTCCATCTGGCCGAGCACCCAATCAAAAAGTTCGCTCTGCGCATAGCGCGCACTCCGCTGGCGAAGCTCTTCGCGACGCAGACCGTCGCGAAGGGGATACTCGGCGTGAAAATCGGCCAGCGATGACGCGATCCGACCCAACCACAGACTCGCTAAGTCGGCATGTAAAGCCGTTTGATCTCCGCTTGGGCCACTCAACAGGACGCGTCCCGAAGCGTGTAGCTCGGCGAGTATAGCACCCACCTCACTTGTGGATAGAGCACACGTTCCGACGAGCTGGCGTTGCGTGCACAGGCGATCTTCGTCCCGACGCAGCAGCGCTTCTACCACCACCCGCACGTCGGTGCTTTCCAACGAGCACAGCTGTTTACAGGTCGCGCCGTCGGCACGCCGATGTTTGTGCGGATGAGGGTCGAGCACGGTGCCCCCCCCTATACTGAGAGCCGGCGAATAGCGACGCAGCACAAAGCGATCGCCCCAGGCTACGCACAGCGGTTTTTCCAGACGCAGTTGGGCCAGCCCCTGTTCTCCAGGGGCGAGTTGATCGCAATCCAACAAGATCACGCGCGCCAGCACTTCAGCCGTTCCGACATGCAGACGCACGCGCGTGCGCTGTGACAGCGGCGCTGGACTCGACGCGAGCAGCTCTAAACGCACATCGACCATACTCGTCTCCTCAAACAGACCCGCCGTGGCTAACACGTCACCGCGCTCAACCTGATCGAGTTCGACACCAACCAAGTTAATCGCAGCTCGATCACCGGCCACGGCGCGCTTTACCGTCTGGCCGTGCTGTTGAATCGTACGCACACGGGCCGAATGCCCACTAGGCAGTATGTCTACCGACGCCCCTTGTTCGACAGCACCCGCCACAACCGTGCCCGTGCCTACCAAGCCAAATCCCTTAACCGAGAAAGCACGATCGAGAGACAAGCGAAAAGGCGCATCAACACGTCGAACGTGCGTATCAGAGGCATGCGCAAGCAGGCGCGTACGTAGCGCATCAACACCTTCTCCAGTCTGCGCAGAGACACGCACGATGGAGGCCTTTTCTAAAAAGGTCCCGCGGGTAAACTCAACTAATTCATACTCGACCAACTCCAGCCATTCATCTTCAACCAAGTCGACTTTATTTAATGCGATTATGCCGCGATTTACACCGAGCAGATGCAGTATATCGAGATGTTCGCGCGACTGCGGCATAATGCCGTCATCGGCTGCAATAACCAGCAGCGCTACGTCGATCGCGCTAACGCCAGCGACCATCGTTTTAACAAAGCGTTCGTGCCCAGGCACGTCGATAATCGCAATGTCATCACTCATAAAAGCAAAGCCAAGGTCAATCGTTATACCACGCGCCTTTTCTTCCGGTGCCCGATCGGTATCGGTGCCTGTAAGGGCTTTGACTAGCTGCGTTTTGCCATGGTCGATATGTCCCGCTGTTCCTACTACTGTATGTGCCATATGACTTCTGGATTTATGGGTGAACCGTGCGTTATATTACTGTCCTAATTACACCTATGCAAAAGGCAGGAGCGCTCATGCAACTCAAACACATGCGACCATACCAACTCCGCGAATACGTAGAGGCGGGCCACCCATTGCTAATACCGGCAGGCTGTATCGAAACACACGGGCCCCACATGGCCATAGGACACGACACGATTATCGTCGAAGAAACCTGCCAGCGCATCGCCGAGCGAACACCCTGCGCTATAGCCCCCTCCTTCGAATATGGACCGACCGGCTATGCGCTCGGCGGCCCGAAGGACGGCACCATCGATCCCGACTACGACGCCTTTGGCCGCTACGTAAAGAGCATACTGAAGAACTTTCTAGAGATGGGCTTTGGCAAGGTATATGTGAGCATTATGCACCAAGGCATGGAAGCACCGCTCGCACTCGCCTTTAAGAAAGCCGCTGCCGAGCTCACCTTTGAACGCGTTCTGGAAAGCGGATACGAGCGCGGCTGGTGGGGACGCGAAGAAGATGAGCGGGCCGTAGGAGGCGCAATCTGGGGCCACATCCAGGTCCTGCCCATGATCTTGCCGGCATCCAGCCCGCCGGCCGGAGGAGACCACGCCGGCTATAATGAGACATCTTTTCTCATCGCCGCACGGCCGGAGCTAGTAGAGCAAGAACGCTTGGACGACAACGCCCCTTGGTACTGTAGACAAAATGAGGAAAAAAACAGCTGGACAGCCAACGCGGAACACGGTCAGGCGATGATTGATGCCGTAGTAGATGCTTGGGTAGAAAAGATAGACGGCGAGAGGACTTAGGGCATGGCAAAGGTCTTAGATATCGATCTACGACAAGTCGAGCCGCACGACCTACAGCCCGCAGTGGATGCACTACGCACGGGCGGTGTCATCATCTATCCCACGGACACCATTTACGGACTGGGGTGCGATATTACCAGCCCACAGGCCGTTAAGCGTGTGCAGCAGATCAAAGGACGGGACGCAAACAAACCAATGTCTTTTGTATGTGCCAACCTGCGGGATATAAGCCGCTATGCGCGCGTTTCTGAATACGCTCAAGGGCTGCTCGAGCGCTGTTTACCGGGCGCCTACACCTTTGTTTTGCCCGCAACATACAATGCGCCGGACATACTTACCGCGGGACAACAAACCGTTGGACTGCGCATTCCCGACCATCCCATTCCGCTGGCTCTGGTCAACGCGCTCGGCGTACCTATCTTGAGCACGAGTGCCAATTTCTCTACGCAGGAAGTCATCACAGAACCGCGCGATTTAGAGAAGCACATGGGCGAGTTAGTCGACGTCATTGTAGCGAGTGGCTCACTGCCCGTCCAACCCTCAAGCGTCGTTTCACTAGTGGGCGACAAGGCCACAGTCCTACGCGCAGGTAGGGGAGACCTAAGCCCATTCCAACATTAATTTCCGACGAAAGGCCTACGCCTTCTGCTCCTCGTCTGCCTCGTCTTCTTCCCCTTCTTCTTCTTCAAAGTAATCACCGTAGAGTGCGCTCAGCTCCTCGTTTTCTCGCACGTAGGTACGCCATGCCGCCATTACGGCGTCAGAATTGACGCACTTATTGCACGGCACCAACATATTATCCTGGTTGGTGCCCAAAAAGCCGCGATCGTAGCATATTTTACAGTTCTTCTTGGTTCGATTCTCACCAATGATCTTACGCGCCTCTGCCAGATGTTCATCAGGCAGACGGGGTATGCTCTCCGACATGGGTTTCCTCCATCCGTTCTGCGTGCGACGCATTCTGCAACAATTGACTGCTGCATCTCTATTTGATTACATACTGAACTGATAATAAAAGTAGGCGGGACGGATTGAGCTACCCTAGCGTTAGTCACTAGCCCCTGTGAGTCGATGGGGCGCTGTCCCGCGCATCCCAACGGAGCCCTTCGCATGTCAGCCGAAACTCTCCAACTGTACGCCGATTTAGGCGTACGACCGGTCATTAATGCCTTGGGAGCGCGTACCGTGCTCGGAGGCTCAGAGCCCCATCCCGAGGTTGTCCAAGAAATGCATATAGCAGGACGCTACTACGTCGATATGGACGAGCTATTTATCCGCTCGGGCGAGGTAATAGCGGATATGATACGTGCACCTGCTGCGCTAGTGACGCCCGGCTGTGCCGCAGCACTCGTGCTAGGAACGGCCGCTTGCCTGACCGGTGATGACCCCAAAAAAATGGCACAGTTACCCGACCTCAAAGGGCTGAAAGACCAGGTTATCATCCAGCGGCCCCAGCGCTATAAGTACGACCGCGTGGTGCGTATGACCGGCGTGGAGATTGTTCCCGTCGGCAGCGAAACACGCGCGACAGCAGATCAACTAGAGGCTGCCATAAGCGAACGCACCACCGCCGTGCTCTATCCTGAAATTGACGCACCGGGGTCTTATCTCAGCGTAGAAGAAGTCGTGCGCATTGCCCACCGTCACGGCCTGCCCGTGATCGTCGACTCAGCCTATAAAGTCTATCCCCTCGACGGATTGCATCGCTATGCCGAGATGGGCGCAGATTTATTCGGCTACGGAGCCAAATACTTCGGCGCCCCTAATTCAACAGGCCTGCTCTGCGGACGAGAAGACCTGATAAGATCGGCGCGTTTGCACAGCTTTGCCGGATTCGAAAAACACGACCTGCTCGGATTTGGCCGCCCGTTCAAGGTGGACCGACAGGAAGTATTTGGCGTTTTAGCAGCGCTACGACGCTGGTTGTCCATGGATCACGACGAGCGCTTTGAAGCCGCCCAAAAAAGGGCGGAAAACCTAGTGCGCCACTTGGAACCACTTTCCACGGCCCAACTAAAGCAACGAGCATCAACCGTAGAGCTGCGCTTGGCAGAAAGGCAAACGCGCTCAATCACAGATATCGCCCAAGCGCTGCGCGATGGGCGCCCCTCGATCTGGCTTGATGCCAAGGCCCACGCTCTGCACTTAGACATGCTGCAGGTACACGACGGCGACGAAGCGCATATTGCATCGCGCATAATAGAGGAGCTAAGCGCATGAGCTTTTCCATATTCGACTATCGAAAAGATTTAGCCAATCTCTTGGTCTCACCGCACATACGCGCACGCTTCCTGCGCATTGAGCCCGGTGAGATTCACGGTATGCACAGCCACGATCTGGGGCACGAGGTCTTTTTCATATTAGAAGGCCGCCTCACCTTTTACATCGACAGCGAAGAGCAAACTCTAGGCCCCGGTCAGCTCTGCGTTGCACTAGCCGATCAGATTCACCAAGTGCGCAATAACGGCGACGAACCTGTCTATATGTATCTGTCCGTTACACCGCACATTCAACCAACGCATACGGGACGCGACGCAGACGGGACGCGTCACCCCACGCGTTTCGTTGCCTCTAGCAGCTACGACGTCGTCACGGATGAGTCGACCCCGATCGACGAACTAATCGACGACGTCACAGCTAAAGCCGAATCCCTCGCCGACAGTGCACGCGAAGGCGCCGAAACGAGCCGCCAACTCGGCGCACAGCTCAAGGACGCACTGAGCAATAGGGATACAGAAGAGGCCGTGCAACTACGCGAGGCCCTGTGGGAACGGCTACGCCAGACGCACAGAGATCTCTATGCCCTGTCCGATCGCTGGAACGATCTGGCTCCGCGCGCTGGAAAGCTGGAATAGCCGTGCGTCAGCTAATCCCAACCTATATCAGGGGACCGCTATGAAAAGAGTGCGCTTAGGCGTGGTTGGATGCGGCGCCGTAGCTCAGGTGCAGCACCTGCCTAATCTCGCCCTGCTACGAGACGAGTTTTCCGTGGATATCGTATGTGATTTATCGCCTTCACTGGCCGCCAATGTCGCCGCAGAGTTTCACATACCGCGGCACACGAACAACTTAGAAGAGCTCCTATCAAGCGATGTAGACGCCGTTTTACTCTGCCATACGGACCCTAAAACCGAAGCAGCCAT
>CEUU01022649.1_pt1 | contig 12984 bp, 10 predicted proteins | sample 531321 | NCBI WGS metagenome assembly CEUU01 (sample SAMEA2622658, study PRJEB7988) | marine metagenome | isolation source: saline water (ENVO:00002010), including
TATAAAAAATGATCCCTATATAGAAAAAATATCAATAGAGGAAATATCAGAAAAGTGTGATATTGCTTTACTAAGTCTTCCAAGCGGCATTTCATCTACTATAACGCCCCATCTCATTGAAAGAGGGATTAGGATAATTGATCTTTCAGCAGACTACAGGTATAAATCCCTTGACAAGTGGAAAGAAATTTATTCAAAAGAATCCTCTATTTATAAACGTAATGATTATAAATTGTGTAGCGAAGCAGTTTATGGTATCACTGAACTTTTCGATAAGGAAATTACCAAGGCTAAAATTGTAGCCTGTCCTGGTTGCTACCCAACATCTGCTTTGATACCATTAGCCCCATTTCTATCACAGGGTATTATAGAAAATGAAGGAATTATTATAGATTCTAAAAGCGGACTTTCAGGTGGCGGAAGAAATCCGAAAGAGGATTTACTCTTCTCCGAAGCTAGTGAAGGAATAAAAGCTTATGGACTAATAAATCATAGACATATTTCTGAAATGGAACAAATCCTAGGATTTGTTTCAGGTGATAAGATTCAGTTACAATTTACACCTCATCTAGTCCCAGTGGTTAGAGGAATGTTTACTACTATTTACGGTAGGCTTAAAGACCCTGGTTTAACAGCAGATGACTGTAAAATATTACTTGATAATTTTTATAGAAATTATACAAATATAAAAATTCTTCCTGTTGGAGTTTACCCTTCAACAAAATGGACTCGTAATACTAATGATATTTACATTTCAATTAATGTAGATAGACGGAATGGACGAATAATATTTTTATCTACTTTAGATAATCTTCTTAAGGGACAAGCTGGTCAAGCTGTCCAAAATCTTAATTTGATATCAGGGCAATCTGCGGATAATGGATTAGATTTAATTAATTTTTATCCATAAATGATTCCCTTATTCTTTGGCCAGCTTTCGATATGGCTTGAGGAAGAATCTTGTGTTCCAAAGAATGAATTTTTTTTGTAAGACTTTCCAAATTATCTTTTGACTCAATTTTTACAGCCCCTTGAATTATTAAATCTCCACTATCAACTTCTTTTTCAACAAAATGTACAGTACATCCAGTTATGAGAGCTTTTTTTGCTAATGCATCTTTAACGGGGCTCATTCCTTTATAAGAGGGTAAAAGTGAAGGATGAATATTTATTATTTTATTCTTGAAGGAATTTACAAATTTTTCCGAGACTATTTTCATCCATCCTGCCATTACTACTAATTCAACATTATTTGACTTTAAATTACTAATTATTTCATCCTCAAAATCATTTTTATTTGAAAAATTTGATTCATTGATTATTTTATATGGAATATTAAATTCTTGAGCTCTCTTTATACACCCAGCATTCTTCTTATTGCAAATCAAAGTTATAATTTCTATATCAAATTTATTTTTTTTAGATAAATCTATTAAGACTTGAAAATTAGTACCTTCCCCAGAGGCTAAAACCCCAATTCTTAATTTTGGAGAGAATTTATTATATTTTTGTATTCCAGGAGAAATTAGGTAATTCGTAAAGTGTTCCAATTCTTTTAGATTGTTAATGCAATGGTAATTCAATTTTTATAAATAGAAATTAAAAATTATAAATATCCTTATACAAAAACTTTTCGAGTTATTCTCAATAACATTAATAAATATATTTATGATTTATTAATTTCAAACTATATTAGTAGATATAATATTTAAAAAATAACTCATGAATAGATCAGATACTTCTATCGATAATAATAATTTAGATGATTGGAGTAAATTTTCAAAATTTTTATGGTTTGAAAAATCTATAAATATTTGGCTAGACATAAGTAAAGTTAATTTTAATCAAAAAAGTTTTGAAGATATGAGTAATGAATTTATAAAGGTTTTTAAATCTTTAGATGATTTGGAAGCTGGAGCAATATCTAATGTTAATGAGAATAGAATGGTTGGTCACTACTGGTTGAGAAATTCTTCAATATCACCTACTAATCAAATTAAAGAGGGTATTGATAATGAAATTTTAAAAGTTAAAGAATTTGGAAAAGATATAATAAGTGGTAATTTAGTAAATAATTATGGTCAGAAGTTTACAGATGTTCTATGGATAGGTATTGGTGGAAGTAGTCTTGGACCATTATTAATAACTGAATCTCTTCAAAAGAAACATAAAGGATTAAATTTTTCATTCGTTGATAATATTGATCCTAATTTAATAAATGAAAAATTAATTGAATTAGAAGATAAATTATCATGTACTTTATTTGTTGTTGTTAGTAAATCTGGAGGTACACCTGAGCCAAGATTATCTATGGAAATAATAAGAAGAAATTTAGAAGATAAAGGAATTAATTGGCCTTCACAAGCAATTGCTATAACTATGTCTGGAAGTAACTTATATCAAAAAGCAAAAGCTGAAAAATGGCTTCGTATTTTTGATCTCCCTGATTGGGTTGGAGGTAGAACTAGCATAACAAGCTCTGTAGGTTTATTACCTTTGGTACTTATTGATGAGAGTATAGATGATTTTCTACAAGGTTCATCAAAAATGGATGAGTTAACTAGAACTAAAAATGTAGCAAACAATCCTTCTGCATTATTAGCTTTATCTTGGTTTTTCTGCGGCGAGGGTATTGGTAAAAGAGATATGGTAGTACTTCCATATAGAGATAGGCTACAGGTTTTTAGCAAATATCTTCAACAATTAGTTATGGAGTCACTAGGTAAAAAAACAGATAGATCCGGGAAAACAGTACATCAAGGTATCTCCGTTTTTGGTAATAAGGGTTCTACCGATCAACATGCTTATGTTCAACAATTAAGAGATGGTATAGATAATTTTTTCTGTATTTTTATTGAATTATTGGATACTCCAGAAAATTTAAAAATATATGATTTAGAGGATCCTAAAACATATTTATCAGGATTCTTTCAAGGAACGCGATTAGCATTGTCTAATGAAGGTAGACAGAGTGTTTCAATTACATTAGAAAAATTAAATTGCTTCTCTCTCGGAGCATTGATAGCTTTATTCGAAAGAGCAGTTTCCTTTTATGCTGAGATTATTAATATTAATGCTTATGATCAACCTGGTGTAGAGGCAGGAAAAAAGGCTGCCTCTGATGTTATTTACCTACAACAAAAAATAAAAATATTGCTTGATGAAGGAAATAAATTATCACTATCTCAAATTAATGTTTTACTAAATAATTCTGATAAAGAAACAATATTTTTAATTCTTAGGCAAATGTGTTTCAAAAATAACTTTTATTCTGTTATTGGAGATTGGTCCAAACCTGATTCACTTTTTTTCAAGAAAATATAATTATTTATTAATTACAATATTAATAATTTTTCCTTTAACAATAATAAATTTTTTAATTTCCTTATTTAAAAGCCATTTCTTAACATTTTCTCTTTTTAAACTTAATTCTTTTATTTCAGATTCAGATGCCTCATTAGCAATTGTAAGTTTATCTCTAACTTTGCCATTTATTTGTATTACCAACTCATAGGAATCTTTAATTATTGTAGATTTATCGTATTTTGGCCATTTCTCTTTATGAACTGATTCACTATAGCCCATTATTGACCAAAGTTCTTCGGAAATATGTGGTGCAAATGGTGCTAAAAGTATGCAAAAATTTTTAAGTATAATTAGTTTAAATTCAGAATCTATTTTATAAAAATCTTCTAATATTGCATTATAAAATTTCATTAATTCTGAGATGGCAGTATTAAATTGATTCCTTTCAATATCTCTTGAGATTTCTCGTATAGCTATATTCATAGATCTCAAAATATTCTTTTTACTTAAAGAATTAGTTATTTCTTCATTCTTTATCTTTTCTTTAGTTAAGTATTCATAAAAGAACTTCCATATTCTTGAGAGAAATCTAAATTGACCTTCAACATCAGAATCTCCCCATTCTAAATCTTTTTCTGGAGGTGCTTTAAAAAGTATAAACATTCTTGCAGTATCAGCTCCATATTTATCAATTACAGTCTTAGGGTCGATTCCATTTAGTTTAGATTTAGACATCTTTTCAAAGGTGATTTCCAGTTTAGAATTATCAACTGGATCGATAGGATTCTTAAGATCATCAATTTGAGAAGATGCTACATACTTGCCAGTCTTTTTATTTTTATAAGAGATAGATTGAACCATTCCTTGTGTTAATAGTTTTTTAAATGGCTCATCAATATTAAATAATTTATTATCTCGTAATGCCTTTGTTAAAAATCTCGCATAAAGTAAATGTAAAATTGCATGCTCCACTCCTCCAACATATTGATCAACAGGTAACCATTTATTTATTTTTTCTTTTGAAAAAGGCCTATCCTTTAAATTAGAACAAGGAAATCTTAGAAAATACCAAGAGGAACACATAAAAGTATCCATAGTATCAGTTTCTCGTTTTGATTGAGTTCCACATTTTGGGCATTTAATTTCTAGCCAATTTCGAGACTCATTTAATGAGTTAATCTTATTAGCTTGAATCTTTAATTCAGTTGGTAATTTTATAGGTATATCATCTTTTTCAAGAGGAATTGAACCACATCTTGGACAATTAATTATAGGAATTGGGCAACCCCAAAATCTTTGTCTAGAAATCAACCAATCTCTTAATTTGTATTGGACAATATTTTTTGCCCATCCTTGGGTTATACCTTTTTCAGATATTTTTAATTTTGCATCAGTATTTGAAATTCCGTTAAATTCTTCAGAGTTAATTAAAAAACCACTTCCTTCATAAGCACACTCATTCTTGTTGTAATTATTATCTTCACTTTTATTATGGATAACTTCTTTAATTCGGATTGAATTTATCGTGGCAAATTCAAAATCTCTTTGATCATGTGCAGGCACTCCCATAACGGCTCCAGTTCCATATTCATCTAATACATAACTTGCTATCCAAATAGGAATTTTTTCGTTATTAATTGGATTAATAGCTCTGAAACCACTGTCAAAACCAAGCTTATCCTTATCATTAAATTTATTTTTTCTGTTATTATTTAAATCTTTTTCTAGGTTTTTAATTTTATTAATTATTATTTCATCATTAATTAAATTTGTTAATTTATGGTTTAAGGAAATAGCTAGATATGTCACTCCAAATAACGTATCGATTCTTGTTGTGAAAACTTCAATTGTTTGATTGCTAATTTGGTCAATTTTAAAATTTATATTATTACCAATAGATTTACCTATCCAATTTTCCTGCATTACTTTGACCCGTTCTGGCCAAAACGTTAATTTATCTAAATCAAGTAAAAGTTCATCTGCGTAATTTGTTATTTTTAAAAACCATTGTTTAAGTAATCTTTTTTGTACAGTAGCTCCAGATCTCCAAGATTTACCTTCAGAATCAACTTGCTCATTGGCTAAAACTGTATTATCTATAGGGTCCCAATTAACTTCAGATTCCTTTTGATAGACAAGATCAGATTTATATAATTCTAAGAATAGAAATTGAGTCCATTTATAATAATCCTCATCACAGGTAGCTAATTCTCTATCCCAATCAACTGAAAGACCTAATTCATCTAGTTGAGATTTCATATGAGAGATGTTTTCTTTCGTCCATATTTTAGGGTCAATTCCTCTTTCTATGGCTGCATTTTCTGCAGGTAAGCCAAAAGCATCCCAACCCATTGGATGAAGTACATCTTTCCCTTTTAACTTTTGATATCTAGCAATTAAATCTGTTATAACATAGTTCCTAACATGTCCCATATGTAAATTCCCTGAAGGATAAGGGAACATAGATAATGCATAAAATTTCTCGTTATTTGTTTCTTGAGTTTTATATAGCTTATTTTCTTGCCATTTTTTTTGCCATTTCCCCTCAAATGATTTTGGCTGATATATTTTATCCATAAAAGAATTAGTATTTAATAAATCACTCACTTTTTATCTTATTAAAAATTAACCTTATTATCATTCTACATAAATGAAATAAATGTAAATAATCTATTTATTTATTAAAATTGATTTATAAACAAATTATTTATGAAAAGAATTAATTTTGAAAAGTACCATGGCAATGGAAATGATTTTATAATAATTGATTCTCGAAATAATGAAATTTTGGAGATCTTTCTCTCAAATAAATTATTTAAAATTAGTAATTTATGTCAAAGGCAATATGGAATAGGCGCGGATGGTGTAATTTTTATTGCTAATACCGATGATTATAATAATGATGCAAAAATGATTATATATAATTCTGATGATTCTGAAGCAGAAATGTGTGGAAATGGTATTAGATGTTTAATAAAATATTTAAGTGATCAAAGCACAAATAATTTTAATGATCATGTTTTTAAAATTGAAACTAAAGCTGGATTAAAAATTGGTAGATTTGTTGATGGACAAATAACTGTAAAAATGGGTAAACCAATTTTAAACAATCACCAAATACCAACTAAAATAAATAATTTTGAAAAAGATTTACCTTTTTTTAAATTTAACTATAAAGAATTTTCTTGCTTAGGCTATGCTGTCGGTATGGGTAATCCACATTTGATTTTTTTTGTGAATGACCTAGATCAAATATCTCATGAAAAGTTAGGACCTGTTTTTGAAACTAATTTATTATTTCCAGAGAAAACAAATGTACATTTTTGTAAGATATTAGGCTCCAGTAATATAAAAGTTAAAGTATGGGAAAGAGGAGCAGGTTCTACACTTGCATGTGGTACTGGAGCATGTGCAATTCATGTTGCAGCTTTTAAATTAGGATTTTGTAATTCAAGAACAGAAATTCAATTACCTGGTGGTAATCTTATAATTGATTGGGCTGATAAAGATGAAGAGGTTCTTATGACAGGAGGAGCAGAAAAAATATTTAGTGGATCTATTGATTTAATTTAATGACTTTTGATTTTATTTACTTTGATCATGCTTCTACAACACCCTTATCCAAAAATGTATTAGATAAGATAATTAACTCTAATAAAAATTATTGGGGAAATGTATCATCTACGTATAAATTTGGAATTGAATGCTCAATTGAATTAGAATCTCTAAGACTTAAAATAGCTCAAATTTTTAATGCCTTCAATGAAGATATTATCTTTACATCTGGTTCCTCAGAATCTATTTCAATTGTTTTTAATAAAGTTTGTGATAAATATATTCCTGCAAATTTAACAATTTCAGCTGTTGAACATCAAGCTTCAATAATTGCCTCAAATATTCTAAAAAGGAAGGGATGGATTGTTGATGAATGGGAGGTTAATTTAGATGGAACTATAAAAATTGAAAAAATTGAAGAATATATTAATAATAAAACTAAATTAGTTTCAATTATTTGGGGTCAAAGCGAAATAGGTACTCTTCAACCTATTCAATATATTGGAAAAATATGTAAACAGAAAAATATTTTATTTCATATTGATGGAACTCAAATAATAAGTAACGGAATTTTTGATTGGTCTAAGTTAAATTGCGATTTTTTGAGTTTATCAGCACATAAATTTGGAGGACCAAAAGGTGTTGGTTTACTTTTTACAAGAAAAGATTCTAGAAATATACTAATAAATAATGATATTTCTCTTACTCAAGAGTATTCAATTAGACAAGGAACACAACCATTACCATTAATAGGAGGAATATATGAAGCATTGAAAAATATAAAAGGAGAAATTAAATATGAAAATAATAAATTTAAGTTTAAAAATAATAGTACTATCAAATTAAGTGAATATCTCTTAGATAAGTTAAAAGAAAATAAATTTATAGAAATTACTGGAAGTCTTGAAAATAGACTTCCAAATCATATATCTTTTATTTTAAGTAACAAAAATTTTATTCCTATAAAGGCTTATAAAGTTGTTAATTATATGTCAGAAAATAATATTGCAATTAGTAGCGGTAGTTCTTGTTCAAGCTCTAGTAAAAAACCTAGTATCGTTTTAATGAAAACTGGAAAAAGTGAAAATAAACTATTTTCAAATATTAGATTAAGCTTTGGAGATAAAAATAGCTTTGAAGAAATAGACAAATTCTATAACTTACTTATAAAGTGTATAGATATTTTCTAACAAAATATTATGTATAAACTACCTTATGATTTGAATAAAGCTTGTGAAGATATGGAGGATGCATTACAAGCAAATATTAATTCAAATAATTTAAGGTTCACTATAGAGTTTAGATTTGAAGGAATCAAATTTAATAGAATAGGTTTAAGAATATTTAATAAGTTAGCAAAAAGCAATAATGTTTATTTAACATATGCTGATCCTGGCGCAGTAGCTTTGGCTCAAAGAGACTTTAATAATATTAAGGATAATATATTTACTTTTAAATCTTTTAATGATTCAAAATATATATCTGATGTTGATTCCATTTTAATATCGATGCTTCCCCAACCATATGATTTTGATACATTTGAACCTATGTGTGAAAATTTTAAAGGAAAGCATTTCTCACTAAATCCAAAATTTGAGGATGCTAATATTGGTATAGGAAATATTATTAGGGAAAGAAGAAAGAACTTTGTAAAAACCTGGGAAAATATATACTTTATTCAACCTTTAAATCAATCAGCATTGATGCATATTTTTCCAAATAATTGGGCCTTATTTAAGGAAAAAGATAGTAAATATTTCTTTGTCAAAGATTTCGAAAATAAACCAGATAACGAAACAATATTTATGAATTTATAGTTTCATGAATTTTTATAAGAAAATATATTTAATGGTTTTTCCTTTATTAATATTTATATCTTTAATATATTTTTTTAAATCAATAATTTATTCTAGAAAATTAAAAATTTTAAATAACTTATACTTTAATTTACCAATTTCATTTATTACAAAGAGAGATTGTAATGACTATTATTCTGGGTTAAAAAATTATCTTGATGATACATATAGTGTGTCAATTATTGATAAAAAAGGGTTCATAATATTTGAACATAATTCAAAAAATTTAAGAATCCCTGCTTCAAACCAAAAACTTCTATCAACTTCTTTTGTTTTTAATAATAGTAATATTGAAAGTTCACTTAAAACATCACTTTATATCGATAAAAAAAATAATTATTATTTGTCAGGAAGCGGAGATCCTGATTTATTATTAAATGATTTATTAAAGTTAGTAGAAAATATCAAATATAGTAAATCAATTAAGTTATATTTATTAGAAATTAATAAAAATGCTTCATGGCCTGATGGTTGGTCAAAGAATGATAAATTATTTTCATATGGTTCACCAATAACGAAATTAGCAGTTAACAGTAATTCCTCTAAATATATAAATATTAATTTTATAAGTAATAAAATATTAGATCATCTTCAAAATATTTATCCTAACTCGACGGTGACTGTAGATATTTTAGATAATAAAAATGTTTATAAGAGAAATTTAAAATTATTTAAGTTTCATAAATCTAATAATATTTTATCTTTAATAACATTAGCTAATGCTGAAAGTCATAATTATACTGCTGAATCTCTTTATAAAAATTCTTCAAATACCTGGAATGAAAATGAATATAATAAAATTTATAAATGGTTAAAATATAAAGGTCTCCCTGTTCAAAATAGTTCTATATATGACGCAAGTGGTTTATCTAGAAAAAATAGAGTTACTACAAATTTAGTTGCATCGCTATTACATAAAATGACATTTAATAATAATTATAATTATTTTAGTTCTTCGTTATCAATTTATGGAGTAAGAGGTACTTTAGGTAATGTTAAAAATGATAGAAAATTAATTGGAAAGTTTTTTGGAAAAACAGGTACGTTATCCAATGTATTTGCTCTTTCAGGCTATTTATATAAAAAAGATGATATTTTATCATTAAGTATTATTCAAAATTCTCGTCAAATAGACAAAAACAAAGTTTTTAGTATTTTAAGTAAAGTTAATGAATACGATAATTGTAGATAAACTACTTAAAATAATTTCTTAGATCTTCCTCAACAGAAGGAGGAACCATATGTTTAATTTCACCATTAAATTTTGCGACTTCTTTGACAAGAGAACTACTTAAAAAACTGAAATTTGTGTCGGTTGATAGAAATATTGTTTCAATACTTTTATTTAGAGACCTATTAGTATGAGCTATTTGTAATTCATATTCAAAATCACTCATGGCTCTCAATCCCCTTAATATTAGATCTGCATTAAACTTTCTAGCACAATCTACAGTTAAGCCATTAAAAGAAATAACCTGCACATTATTAAATTTATCTACAGAGCTTCTTATTTGTTCTATTCTTTTTTTTAGACTAAAAGTAGGCTTCTTTGAAGTGTTTTCAAGTACTGCCACTATAACATTACCAAAAATTCTTTCTGATCTTGATATTAGATCCAAATGACCATTAGTTAATGGATCAAAAGTACCTGGATAGAGTATTTTCATATCAATTTTATAATTAAAAAGCTAAAAAATAGTTAAAATAAAAATATTACTATAATTAATTATGGCATTAAATTTAGAAGCTAAAAAAGTCTTATTAAGAAAAATTCCTCACGGTTTATTTATTTGTGGTGTTAGAGATGAAAATAAGGATGAAATAAATGGATTTACAGCAAGTTGGGTTACTCAGGGTTCATTTAATCCTCCACTTGTTGTTATGGCTGTTAGAGCAGAGGGATCAAGCCATGAAATTATCAAGAACTTCAATAAATTTTCTTTAAATGTTTTAAAAAGTGATCAAAAAGATTTAGCAGCTGTGTTTTTTAAACCTCAAAAGGCTTTAGGTGGAAGGTTTGAATCAGTTGAATTTAATTTTGGTGAGTTGGGATTGCCTATTATAAAAGACAGTGTTGGTGGAGTTGAGTGCGAAGTTATTGGTAATATTATTCATGGGGATCATACAATATTTGTTGGTGAAGTTAAAACTGCATATCTTAATAACGATGTTGATTCTTTAAATCTTAGTTCTACAGGATGGAATTATGGAGGATAATTTATTCTTATGTCTAAAATAGTACTTAAGAATGAAAAAAAAATTAATATTAAGTTTGAAAATAGATTAATTATAAATAAGAAATTATTAAAACAAAGAATATCAGAAATACCTAGATCTCCAGGTTGTTATTTATTTAAAGATGTCAATGAAAATATTTTATATATAGGAAAATCAAAAACGTTAAGAAATAGAGTAAATAGTTATTTTAATAATTATAAGGAACTTACCCCTAGGTTGAGTTTAATGGTAAGGCAGATTACCCATATAGAAATAATCGTTACTGATAATGAATATGAGGCTCTTAATTTAGAATCTAATCTTATTAAAACAAACAAACCATATTTCAATATTTTATTGACAGATGATAAAAAGTATCCTTATTTATGTATTACGTGGAGTGAGCAATATCCAAGAATTTTTATAACAAGAAGAAGAAGGAATAGAAATAATCTTGATAGATATTATGGACCATATGCTGATGTAGGTCTATTAAGAAAAACATTATTTTTAATAAAGAAAATCTTTCCTTTAAGGCAAAGTAAACTTTCTAAATCATTTTACAGAGAAATTACAGGTCTAAATTTAGATGAAATCTCATCTGAAGATTATAAAAAAATAATCAAACAAGTTTCAATGATCTTTCAAGGAAGGAATGAAGATTTAGTTAAGATGCTTGAACGAAAAATGGTTAAATTTTCAAATGAATTACAGTTTGAATCTGCAGCTAAGGTAAGAGATCAAATAACATCCATTAAATTGCTTACAGAATCACAGAAAATTTCTGTTCCAGATTCATCTATTAATAGAGATATATTTGGAATATATTCAGATGAGAAAATTTCAAGTATTCAAATTTTTCAAATGAGATCTGGAAAACTTGTTGGAAGGATTGCTTACAGTCAAAAGATAATTACATCTAATGAGGTAAATATTCTTCAAAGAATAGTCGAAGAACATTATTCAAATGTAGATAATGTTGAAATTCCTTCAGAGATTTTACTTCAGTTTGAAATCCCAAGACAAAATATAATTGAGGAGTGGTTAACAGATTTAAAAAAAAGAAAAGTTAAAATAATAATACCCAAAAGAAATAAAAAATTAGAAACTGTAGAGTTGGTAATTAAAAATGCAAAAATTGAGTTACAAAGAATATCGAATGGTATGCAGGAAAATGAATATGCTATGGAAGATTTATCTCAAATTTTAGAAATAAATCATCTTCCAAAAAGAATTGAAGGTTACGATATTAGTCATATTCAAGGTTCAGATCCTGTTGCTTCACAAGTAGTTTTTATTGATGGAATTCCTTCAAAACAAAATTATAGAAAATATAAAATAAAAGATGTTAATGTTTATTCGGGACATAGTGATGATTATGCTTCTATAAAAGAAGTAATTAATAGAAGATTTAGAAAATGGGCAAGATTTAAAAAAGAAGGAGGAGATTTATCTACTTTATTTGATACAAAAAAAAGTAAATTAGTCAATGAACTTCTCTCTGATTGGCCAGATTTAGTAATGATTGATGGAGGGAAAGGTCAATTAAATGCAGCCTTAAAAACATTAATTGATCTTGATTTACATAAAGAAGTTACTATTTGCTCTTTAGCTAAGAAAAATGAGGAAATTTATGTACCAGGAAATAAAAAACCATTAGATAGTGATATGAATCAAAAAGGAGTTATACTTCTTCGAAAAGTACGAGATGAAGCTCATAGATTTGCTGTATCCTTTCACAGAAATAAGAGGTCAAAGAGAATGAAAAGGTCACAACTTACAGAAATTCCTGGTGTGGGTTCCACAAGGATAAGAGATTTATTAGAACACTTTAAATCAATCGAAGCTATTAGAATAGCTAGTATAAAAGAATTATCCGAAGTAAAAGGTTTAGGAAGAAATACTGCAGAAGAAATTTTTAAATATTTTCACGAAATTTAAAACCTTATTGATATAAATACATAGCAAATGAGATTATTTATAGAAGTTGATAATTTGCATAGATTCAATTTTTATTACTAATATATTTTTAGTCTTAATCATTAAAAAA
>CEUU01038410.1_pt1 | contig 12982 bp, 9 predicted proteins | sample 531321 | NCBI WGS metagenome assembly CEUU01 (sample SAMEA2622658, study PRJEB7988) | marine metagenome | isolation source: saline water (ENVO:00002010), including
TTGGTCAAAAATGGAAAAAACAATTTTTATAATTTCGCACAATAAAGTGTGGTTGGAAGGAAATTGTGATACAATTTTTAATTTAGAAAACTCAAAATTATATAAAAATGATTAAATATCTTATTCAAAAAGATATCATCAATGAATATCGATCTAAAGAATCAATTATTTCCATGATTACATTTACAATAAGTTTAATTTTAATAATAGCATTTTTAATCGATCCATTATCTTCTGAATTTCAAAAATTTCTTCCGGGTTTATACTGGTTGGTTTACTTGTTTTCATCTACTCTAGGTTTTTCAAGATTATATAGCTTGGAGAAGGACAATCAAGCATATAATCTATTGTTACTATCACCTATTGATAGAGGTGATATTTTCTTATCAAAAATGATTTCGTTTTGGATATTTATTTCATTGACTCAAATGATAACGTTACCGATTTTTTCTACAATTTTAAACTTTACTATTCCCCAAAATTTTATTTATTTTGTATTATTTTTATTAATGACTAATTGGTCAATTTCAGCAATAGGAACAACAATTTCAGCAATTGGTCTAAGGACTAAAATGTCTGAAGTATTAATACCAATGCTATTGTATCCATTACTGTCACCAATTATCATAAGTGCTGTACAAATTACTGAAAATATGTTAAAGGGGTATGATTATGTAAATTACAGCCTATGGATAATGGTAATTTTCACTTGTGCAATTTTTTTCACTTTAACTGGTTATTTAACTTTTGATACATTAGCAGAGGAATGAATAAATTTTTCAACATATTATACAATAAAATATTATTTTTTATTTCCATTGTCCTATCACTTGTAGTTATAACTATAATGATTAATAAACTAGATATACAAGTAAATAGAGTATTACAATGGCCAATTTTATATTATCATTTACCATTAGCATTAAATACATTTTTAGGTTGTTTTTTATTAGCTATATCTAGCTTGTTGTATATAATAACAAGAAAAAATATTTGGGATATTGCAGCTAAATCTTTTGCTGAAATAGGATTTCTATTTTGTTTTTTAGTACTTGTGACTGGTTCAATCTGGGGTAAATTAAATTGGGGAGTTTTTTGGTCTTGGGAGCCTCGTCTTGTATCTACATTATTATTATTTATAATTTACATAGTATATTTTATGTTGAGAAACTTTTCTGAATACAAAGAAAGAGGTTCTAGATTAGCTGCTATTGTTGGTATAATAATGCTAGTGGATATACCAATCATATATTATTCAGTAGATATGTGGACACCTGAAGTTCAATTACACCCTCAACGATCAATTCGTGATTCTGATGAATCTATTACTTGGATTTTGCCTTTAGCAATGATATCATTCTTTTTTGTATTTATAACATTATTTTCATATAGATTTGCTATTGAAAAAAATTATCAGGACAGTAAATTTGAATAATATTTATTTCAATTTGGTTCTCAGTGCAGTTTGGATGATAATATTTTTTTATGTATTTTACTTACAGAAAAAAGATGAAAACGTTAATAGTTATTTAATTATTAAAACGTGTATCATTTTAATTATAACTTTTCTATTAGTTAATATTTTTTATCTCTTCTAAAAATTTATTAAGGTTTGTATTATCAGGATTCATTGATAATGCTATAGTCCAGTTTTTAAGCGCTTCACTCATATTGTCATTTAAATAATATGCTGAACCTAATTTCTCGTAAGCAATAGAAAAAGAAGGAAAATTTTGTATAGCTATTTTACATTCTTTTATGGCTTCAATATAATTTTTTTCATAGATATATCTATCCGCATTGTTCAATGACACCATGCTTTTATTCAGTTTATTAGCTGAGATACCATTTTCATAGTTTGAAATTGTATTTTTAGCGTTGCTATTTATATTTTTTAGAGCAATGATTTGAGCATCTAAATCAAGTATTATATTATTTGGATCAAAAGAATTTTTTTCATATATAAGTATCATATCGAACAGAAAATTAATATTAGAATCTATTTTAGCAAACTCATTGTTATAATAATCTTCTCTGTCAAGTATTTGATTTTTTTGCTTTTCTTTTGCTTTTTTTATCATGTTAATATATTGTAACATTTCTGGATTATCATTTTCTGTAAAACTATTTATTTGTTTTTTAACAATGTTATCTAATGAATCAATAATCATTTCATATTCTTTTTGGAGTGAATTATATAATGGTAATAGTCTGTTGTATTCTTGTTTTTTTTCAGCTTTTTTGATTAGATAATCCTTTTTCATATTAGCCACTTTCTGCCTGTGGTTATCAAATATAGATTTTTGTTTTTCCTTATAAGTTTTTTCTGTTTTGCAGAAAGATAAAGAAATTAGAAAAAAAAGATTAAATAAAATGATGTTTTTTAAATACATTAGTCTACTTTCATAATATCTTTTTCAAGTAGAGTTATCATTTCCATAATACCTGATATTTCATAATTAAATTCTCCAGCTTTCTTGTAGTTTAATAGTGATTTTTTTTTATTATCAGTTAAATAGTAGAGAGATCCGAGTTGCGCGTATATTATTGGAATATTTGGAGTTAATTTTTTTGCTTTTTCTACGTTAAATATTGCCTTGTTAAAATTACCTTCACGCAAATATATATTACTTTCATTAATTAGTTTAGAAGACTTTTGCGCATTAATTAGATTGACTCTATTAACCGATTCATACCAAGATATATCTATATATAGATTTTCCATTTCTTCATTCAATTTATACAGATCTTTTTTTAAAGATTTAATAGTAGCTTGCTCATCTTGTGTGCTAATTTTATTGATATTCTTTTTGATATTAACTAATTTTTCTTCTTTTTCTGATAATTTATTCAGCATTTCAATTTCAAAATAAATTAATTCAACTTCGGTCTGGGATTCAATGGATTTTACGTACCGGTCATAAGAGTCTTTAATTTTTGTATCTTTATTATTTTTTATATTTTTAATTTTTGATTTTAAAAAGACAATGTCTTTTTTCAAAGAAGTCAGATTATTATTTCTTTGCGATAAGTCATCATTTAATTTTTTTTCTACTTCAAGTTCATTGACTGTAAGTTTTTCTTGAAATCTATCAAGTCTAGCCTGTTCTGTAATTTTAGCACATCCATTGCATAAGAAAAGAAGAAGGGACATTATAAAATAATTTACAAATTTGTGTGTATTATGTTTCATTTTCTATAATATCGATAATATTATCACCGATTTTCTTACGAGCAATTTGTATAGTTTTTGAATCAACTGATTCGAGTAATTCTATTCTTCTTTTTAGTGCAAATTGTCCCGAATTGGATAATGTATCAAAAATTTTATTTTGTATCGGTTCATCACAATCAACTAATGAATTTGCTAGAGTATTTATATCAACATTGTTAATTAATTGGTCAATTTGATTGCTATTTAAAGTTAATATATCATTAAAATAACCAATTTTCTTTCTTATACTTGTCGATATAGTTTTATTAGTTTGTGAAATTGAAAATAGAATATTTTCTGACTCATCTTGGTTCATTTCATTTAAAATTTTGGACAAGACGTTTGCACCATTAATTGGAGTAAAATCTGGTTTTAATAAATCTTTTACTTTATTTCTAAATTTTGTCTTTATTGTATTTAGTATTTCTTTCGATGTCCCTTCCATTGTTGCCATATGCTGTGATATTTTTAATCTAGTGTCTACATCAAGGCTAAGTAGTATATCTGATGCTTTTTTTGGATCAATATGCGACAAGACTATTGCAGAACTTGCTTCATTTTCATCAGCAAAAATTTTTCTATTTATTTCCTCATCTAAAAATTGAATAAATTCAAATGGATTTTGTTGTTTCAGTTCTAAAGCTGTCGATTCTGATATTGCTTCTTTAACTGAGGATGTTACAGGTTCAGCTATATTACTAATTGCATCAATAATTTCAGCGCCAACTTCTCTAAAAGTTGACTCTAGGTTTGCATCTATTACATTTGTTTCATTAGAGCTTTGTATATTGGGTTCTACAGTTTGATTATTTGGAATAGGATCATCAATTTCAGAAGTATTATTATTTTTATTTTCAGTGTAATGTTCGTCCTGGAGTAGATCAGATTTTGATAACCCTTCCTCAAGAGCAAGTCTTACTGCATCTTGTCCTTCAAGCTGAGATTGGGAAAATGTTGTAAATTTTTTGTATAATTTGTTTATAAAAAATATAATAATGATAACACTAAATACAATTATAAAACCAATGAAGATACTACTAATTAAAGATTTATTCTTAAAAATCGATTTGGGTTGATTATCAGATTCGAAAGTATTGACAGGATAAACCACATCTACTGATTGAATTTCTGGAGACTTATATAATTTAGTTTTGTTAATAACGATATTATTTTTTATTTTTTTAAATAAAATATGGTTTTTAATGGTTTGAGTAGCAATGTCAATTACAGAATCAGACAAAGAATTTTCAAAAGTCAAAATAACATCCAATGATTCTATTTCATCATTTAGATCTTTATTCGTGTCTTTGATTTGATTTGGTATTGCTTGGGTTTGTATCCCTAGCCCAGGTAAAAAATTTATAGGTAAATTTTTTGATATATTTTGATTACTTGGTTTATTAATAATTGCGTTGATTTCAACACGAAAACTTTCAGGTCCAAGAATGGATTTTAATGCAGAAGAGTACCTTTTTTCATATTCACCTTCAATTTCTAATATTGGTATAGAAATTTCATTAGGGAACAAGAAGTTGATGAAAAATACTAACTTTAATATTATTTTTAGCATAAAATAGACTTTAATTCGTTACAATTATTGATATTACAATATATAAATATATTTAACGAAAAAATATATTTTTTTTATAAATAAGAATAAAAATTATAATAAAAGAAAAAAATAATGATTTTATATAGTCAATTTTAATAGCTTTGATATTAATTTGTAAATCTTTTTCACTAAAATCATAAATTGAAAAGTTCCAATAAAATCTATTATTTATGAAAGAATCCGCATTGTGATAAAATATTTTATCATTCCAATTAATTTCAAAATTGAACTTATCATTGATAAAATTAAGTGTCAAAGCAGATTCTGATTCATATAAATTAAGAATTGAATCTAAGTTGGTATTTAAATTTGAATTTATCAAATGATTATTAATAATTTTTTTCCCCTCATTTTTATAGGTATCGTAATTTTTAAAAATAATAGAATCTGATTCATTGTTTAATGATTTATACCAATTTTCAATATCACTTTTTACAATTGGATAAATATTGAATCCAAATTCACAATCCTCAATTGTTTGATTGAATATAAACTCAATTATTTCATTTGATATACCATTTTCTGATGTATTTTTTTTATTAATTAAATTTAATAAAATAGGAAATTGATTAGTTATATCTCTTTTTTTAAAAACAATTTCAAGGTTTGTTGTTTCAAAAAAGTAATAATTTTTTTTCTTAATATAAATAGGCTCATTAAGTAATTTTTCATAATTATTATTAAATTCCAATACACTCAATATATATTTATTATCAGGAAGAATATTTCTGTTTAAATCAAGTTTATTTTTTAGGACATACTCTTTTTTATATTTCAAACTTAAATCACCTTCAGGTTTTATGTCAATATAGAAGAAATGTTCTACACAACCGTTTAAAATAAAAATAAAAATAAAATAATGTAATTTTTTTTTCATTAAATGTTTATAAATTTGACTAAGTAAAATTTAATAAATAATAAATATTGTTTAGAAAATTTCTTTTTAAATATATTTTAGTGTAAAAATAATTTATCATTTGGCCCGTTCGTCTAGTGGTTAGGACTCAGGGTTTTCATCTCTGCAACAGGGGTTCGATTCCCCTACGGGCTACAAAAATGCTCAGATTCATCTGAGCATTTTTTTAACTAGTAAAAATCTTATGAGATCTTTTTTTTTATCTATAAAATTAGTTTTTTCCTTATTATCATACAATAAAGATAATAAACATAGAATAAAAGTATTAGATAGATACTATATTGATCGTCATGAAAATAAAGTTGTATACAAAACTTTTGCTTCACCTAATCCTCGTAAGTTGAACTTTATAATTTACCCTGGAGCATCTCCAACTGCAGAGTCCCATCCCGGATTAATAATGCTTGGTACTGTTTTATCAAAAATAGGTTATAATGTATATATTCCAAGAATACCTTTATTAAAAAAATTAATTATAAATGAAGAAGTTATTAAGGATTTTTCCTTTTTTTATAAATGGATAATAAATAATAAAAAAATTGAATCCAAAAATTTAGGTTTAATCGGGATTAGTTTTGGTGGAGTTATGACTTTAAAGATTTTTGAAGAAAAAAATTTAATAGCCCATCATCCAAAATCAATTTTTACTTATGGAACATATAATAATTTTAAATCAGCGCTTGATTTTCTATCGTCTGGTTTAATTAAAATTGATGGAAGAGAAAAAAAAATTTCTCCTCACCCTTGGGGATTAGTTGTAATGTTTTATAATTATTTTCAATCTATAAATACTAATTTAGATGTAAAAAAAATAAATAAAGTATTAGAATTTCAAATCAATGATGATACTGATCAGGTTAAAATACAATTAGATAAATTGCCGGACGATGAGAAAAAGGTAACTAAAAAAATTTTAGACTGTAATATTGATGCTGAAATATTAAATTATATTAATTTAATGATTGATATTAACAAGATTTCCTTTAATAATCTTTCATCGACCGATGATAAATATCTTGTAAAATCTAGAGTTTTTATATTTCATGGAGCAAATGATAATATGATACCCTATACAGAATCATTAGATTTATCAAAAAAAATCAAAGATGTTGACGTATTTATTTCATATCTTTATGAGCACAAAGAAATTGCAGAAAATAAAAATCTATTTGTAAAACTATTGGAAATTATTAAAATGATTAAATTTGTTCATTCATATATAAACTACAATGAAAATTAAATCTTTTTTAGGAGGATATGATAAAAATTTTAGTTATTTGATATGGTGCAAAGATACAAGAATTGCAGCTATTGTTGACCCTGCTGTTAAGATTAACCCAATAATTGATTTCATTAGTAAAAATAATTTAATTTTAAATAAAATTTTAATTACTCACACGCATAATGATCATATATTTTATTTGAATGATTGGATTAAATTATACCCTAATATCAATTTGTTTGGATATAATTTAAAATTAAATAAAAAAGTAAAAATTCATAACTTATTTCATAATGATATCATAGTTATTGGCCAAGAATTAATCACAACTTTGTATACACCTGGTCATTATGATGATAGTATATGCTTTTGGAATCAAAAAAATAATATAATTTTTACAGGAGATACAATGTTTGTTGGTAGAACTGGTAGAACAGTTAGTAATCGAAGTAACATCGATGATTTATATGATAGTATATATCAAATTATTTTACAACTTCCAAAACAAACTATAGTTTATCCTGGACATCATTATGGCTTCAAAAAAAATATATCAATAGAAGAAAACATAAAAAATTTTGATTTTTTTAGTTGCAGTACAAAGTTAGAATTTATTGAAGTAATGAAAAAATTTGAGGATAATAGGTAGTACTAATTATTTTTTAGTAGTAAAGTATTACATACTATACTTAGCGACGAAAGTGTCATTGTGATACCAGCGATCATAGGATTTAATAGAAAACCATTATATAAAAATAAAATACCCATAGCTACAGGGATGCTGATAATATTATATACAAATGCCCAGAAAAGATTTTGGTTAATTTTTTTTATAATTTTTTTACTTAATTTCAGAGCCTCTAAAATACTTGTTATTTTTTGATTGATTAAGACAACGTCAGAGGTTTCAATAGCTACGTCTGTACCAGAACCAATTGATATTCCAATATCTGATTGTGATATTGCAGGAGCATCATTTATTCCGTCACCAATCATTGCAACTAACTTACCCTTTGATTGAAGTTTTTTAATCAAATCTAATTTCCCTTGAGGCAGAACATTCGATACAACATTTTTAATTCCCAATAAATTAGCTGTATGTTTTGTTGTTATTTCGTTATCACCGCTTAACATCCATACTTCAAGACCTGATTTCATCATCTTATACACCGTTTGTTCACTTTCAGGCTTTATTTCATCCTCTAATGCTACAAGACCTATCCAATTTGTATCTGATGAGCAATGCATAATTGATTTACCTTGTCTTCTTAAACTAGTATCTTTTTTTATTGCATTATCTGGGATTTCTATTTTTTTATCAATTATATATTCTATTTTTCCTATAAAAATATTATTTCCTTCAATAGTACCTAAAATACCTTGCCCTGGAATTGTTTCAATATCAGAACATTTTAATCGATTTATTTTTTTGTTTTTAGAATAATTTGTTATTGCTTTAGCATATGGATGATCGGTGTTACTTTCAACTGAAAATAAAATTTCTAAAAAATCATCTTCCGTTCTCTTTGTGTAAATATCAGATACATACATGTTGCCTTTTGTCAATGTTCCTGTTTTGTCTAAAACAATAGTATCAATTTTATGCATTATTTGTAAAATTTTAGCTGACTTAAAATGAATTCCTTTTTCTGCAGCTAATCCTGTCCCTACTAAAATTGCAGTTGGTGTTGCAAGCCCTAGTGCACAAGGGCAAGCTATTATTAAAACAGAAATTAGGATATTTAGACTAAAACCTAAATCAGAGCTATACCAAAACCAGAAAGTTGAACTAATAGTAGCTAGTAAACAAACTATTGGTACAAAAATATATGAGATTTTATCTACAATATTTTGAATAGGGGCTTTTGTAGCCTGTGTTTGTTCAACTAATTGAATTATCCTTGAGAAAAGAGTATCCTTACCCAGTGTTTCAGCCTGAACAATCAATCTACCATTTCCGTTTATTGATGCACTTAAAACTTTATCTCCTGTTTTCTTTTCTATTGGATTAGATTCGCCGGTTATTGCAGATTCATCAACATATGAATGACCTTCCATTATAACACCGTCTACAGGTATTTGGCCTCCAGGTTTGACTAATACCCAAGTACCAATATTGATATTTTTTATATTAGTTTCAATCCAATCGCCATCTTTCTCTACAAAGCCAGTTATAGGGGCTTTTTTTAATAAATTCATAAGCGATTTTTTTGTATTAAATTTTGCTTTGTTTTCTAAAAATCTTCCTATTGTAATGAATAATATTATTATTCCAGCACTTTCAAAATAAAGGTGGTCAAATCCATTTATTTTTAAATTATAATATATATTAATTGAAGATATTATGGAATATAAGTAGGCTGCACTAGTACCAACGAAAATTAACGAATTCATATCTGGCTTTAATCTTAAAATAGCATTGAATCCAATTATATGAAATTCTTTTCCAAGGATCATTATGATTGTTGTGAAAATAAATTGAAAAATTATAGAAAAATTAGAAATTTTTATATCATTCGTCATTTCGTACATAGAAAAAATGAAAAGTGGCAAACCGAATGATAATGTTAGCAGTAGTTTAAATTTTAATGAATGTTCTGGTTCTGAGTCTAGTAATTTTTTTTGCTCATTATCAATTAAGAGTTCAAAACCTGATTTTTTTAAAATAGATTTAAATAGAATTGGAGATATAGAGTCTTCATGTTCAATTGCAACATTTTCTAATGCTAAATTTACTGATACGTGACTTACACCAGAAATATCCTTGAGAATTGATTCGATCTTCATTACACAACTACTACAAGACATTCCCTTAATTTTGTATATTGCTTTCATCAATTAAATTTAAATAATTAATTGTTATTACACTAACACATTGGTGAACGCATTAATTAAAATTCAGTTATAAATTGAATAGTATTATTTATATGAAATAGTTATTAGTAAAAAGGATTTTTATAAATTATTCTAATATTAAATTAATTATGATTAAGACATCTAAAATATCAATTAAATTATTTGAATCCATATCAGATATAGTTAGTTGAGTGCCAGAAGCTAAAATTTGGTCAAGAATTATGTTTACAATGATTATAATATCGGAGATATCTAATGATAGGTCACAATTAATATCACCTAAGTTTTGTTCTAAACAAAGTTCAGTTTCTAAGATATTATATGTACCATTTCTGTAAGAATTTGACCTGTAAATATTCCAAGGTAAGACTTGACCATTTACTTTAATATCAATGATTGATAAACCTTTTGAATCTCCTGTGATAATTTCTAGATCTTGATCATTATCAATATCATAAATAATAGGTGTATTTTCAATATTTCTATTCAAATCCATTGGAAAATTTTCGTAAGGACTACCATCTAATTGAATAACGTTTATTGCTCCGTCCTTTGATGAGAAAATAATTTCAGGAATGTTATCAAAATTTAAGTCTGCAAAACTACAAGATGATTTAATATTTGAATTAATTTGTATTGGCCATCCAGGAATGTACAAACCATTAATATCTATTCCGTGAATTAAATTATTGTCTGATGTAAAGAAAATATAAGTATTATTATTATATTCTAATATTGACGGTGTAGACCTAATAGGAAAATTTACATTTAATATGAATTCAATATTCCCTTGTTGATTTATGCAATAAAAATCGCCATTATCATTTCCGAAAAATATTAAATGATTATGATTGTTATTAAAGAATGCGACTGAAGGTGCTGATCTAATATTGTAGCCAGTACTAATTGTAAAATTATCGTCTATACTACCATCATCATTAATTAAGTATAAATTTCCACTATCCGTTGTAATTAAAATTTCATCAATATTATCATTGTCAACATCAAAAGCAGCAGCACCAACCCATATTTTTTCATTGATTTCTAACGGAAAACCATCAGCAAGGGTACCATTATGGTTTATTACAAAAACTTTTCCTTCATTTGACATTGATCCAAATACAATTTCTAAGTTTTCATCAGAGTCAAAATTACCTATTGTTGGTGTTGCTGTTAAGAACTGATTTGCATTAAAAGATGCTTCTTGATTTCCATCTTTGTCAATTATGTAAACTTGTTTACTTTTTGATGTTACAACAAATTCAATTTCTTGATCGTTATCAATGTCAGCTGCGCTAGGTGCACCCCAGATATCATTACCTGTGTAGAAAGGTGTTTCCCAAATGAAGTTACCTTGATTATCTATCAAGTAAACATATCCTTGATTATCACAAAACAAGATACTTGAATTTTCTATGCCTAAGCCGGATTCGATAAAAAGTGGTGACGATACAACTTCTGTATTAATTTCAATTGGAAAACCATATTGTAATACATTGATATTAACGTCTATTTTAATGGTTTGTTCAAATGTACCATTTTCTAAATCACCAAAAACATATAAATCAAAAGAATGGATACCAATTGGTGTATCTGGTGAAACATAAATATTGATGAGATCATTAGATTCTACTGTTTCAAACTCGTACAAAATTGGATAAGTAATTTCATCAACATTTATAGAAATATAATCATTATTATTTTGCGGGATTGCATATAAATTTGATATTACTTGATTTGATGGATTAAATAGCTCGGTTGAAATTGAACCTGATTCTCCTGGATTTAAAATTTGGTCGTTATCACCTTCAGTTTCTTGAACATTGAGATTATTAATAGTGAGCGTTGGAATATTTCTAAATGTTGCCGATATAATATTTTCGTTTTGTTCAATGTTAACTACGCTTACTCCTGATGGATTGTCATTATTAAAAGTAGAATTGGGTTGAGTATCAAAAGTAAAATTATTATTGTTGAATGAACCTGGATAAGGATCACCCGGGTCACCACTATTGATATTATAATTTAAATTATAGAAACCATCTGCCTGTTCTAAATCAACTAGTCTGTTCCAATCATTTTGATTACTGTTTTGAGATTCATCAACATGCCAAATAAGTAACCCTTGGTGAGGTAAATTTTGATCATAAAGTATTTTTTGTCTGTTTTCAAATAAATAATATTCATTTGTGTTATCTATTCCATCCATTCTAAAGACAATTGGGTTTTCTTGAACATTTTCAATATCATAGTTAACTATGGGTTCATCAATGGAAATAGGAGAAATCCATCCTAGTTGGTATTTTATCCAAGCAGACATATGAACTGGATACCACGGAGATCCTCCATTACCTCCCCAAGAACCACCAGACATTAGACACCAGTTACCTACACCAGGAGAAGAATAATCAGTATCATATAAATCAGGAACTCCTAAAGCATGTCCAAATTCATGAGCAAAAACACCAATGTGTACCATTCCACCAGTACCCATCGTTGTTCTTTCAGGTTGAATGACATAGTTATTAATTGTAACTCCATTACATTCTGTCGCATAATTCCCTAATTGCCAAGAATGTGACCAAATATATGAGCTGTTACCTTCTTCAGCACCTGCTCCTGCATGTACTATGTTTAATGCATCGACATATCCATTGTTATCATTATCATAAACTGACCAATCAACTCCATTTGTACAAGCTTCATTTACTGCATCACGGATCATAATTCTCACCATATTGTATCCGTCAGGGGCGCCATCACCATATACTGTGTAACTTTCATTCGCCATATACCAACCCATAACATCTGTACTCGGAATAAATTGGCCATAAGATACCTCTTGAAAATAGTCATAAAAACTACCTGTTTCTCCTTGAGAGGATTCATAGTTTTCCAAATTCATCATGTTATTAAATTGATTTACCGAATTTATTGAAGTGAGATCTGGAAATTCTATTAATAGCATTGGAATTTTAAAAGATTCTCTTGAAGAAAAATTTATTTTCGGTATATTGTTTAAAGGTTCTATTATTTTTCTATTGGGCTTTATGTGTTTTTCTATATTATTTAACTGATCATTCAATTTGTCGTTCACCAAAATATTTGTTAATTCATATGAATTGTTATTAAAAGATTCTACATATACCCATTCGTTTTTAA
>CEUU01110922.1_pt1 | contig 12942 bp, 11 predicted proteins | sample 531321 | NCBI WGS metagenome assembly CEUU01 (sample SAMEA2622658, study PRJEB7988) | marine metagenome | isolation source: saline water (ENVO:00002010), including
TTCTATGGATTGGATCATCAGTTGGGATTCTATATCTTGAAGATGGTGAATTATCGGATATTAAAAATTCATTTTGGTGGGCAATTGTAACTATTACGACCGTAGGGTACGGAGATTATTCTCCTGAAACTACATATGGGAGAGCTTTAGCAGTTATTTTAATGCTATCAGGTATTGGATTAGTTTCAACAGTAACTGGTTCAATATCTTCAATTTTTACAACAAGAAAAATTATGGAAGGAAGGGGATTAAGTATGATAGAATCAAATGATCATATTGTCGTTTGTGGATGGAATGAGAATGTGGAACATTTACTTGCTTGCATGTCTCAAATTACAACTCAAACTAATAAAGATATTATTTTAATTAATGATTTATCAGAGGACCAACTAAATTCTATACTAGCTAAGTTTCCAAATTTGAATATTAAATTTGTAAGAGGTGACTATACCAATGAGAGTACTTTAAGTCTAGCTAGCATTAAACAAGCAAGCTCTGTCATTGTGATATCAGATGATAGTATACCTGAGGATGATGACAAAACAATATTAACAACTTTAACAATAAAGAATTTATACCCACAACTGAAGGTTGTTGCATATGTTACAGAGAGAACCAAAATTCCATATTTAAAAAGAGCTAATGCAGATGAGGTAATAACAGACGAAAATTTCAAATCATTCCTTGCAGCAACCCATGTTATAGAGCCAGGTGTACCTCAAGCAGTAAATCAACTACTAGATGTTCATTCTGAGAATAGATTTAAGAGTGAAAAAATTGATGAAAAGTTTTTAGGTAAGCCATATATTGATTTATTTAACTATTACAAAAATAAAAATGAGCTTTGTATTGGTTTATATATTGAAAATTCAGCTATGGGATACGAACAATTATTTTCATCGGCATCAGATGCTGATGCACTTGATAAATTCATTGAACAGAAATTAAAAGCAGCTGGACATGGGTTAAAAGAAAATTCAATTGATGTAATGATAAATCCTGATAATGATTTTAAAATCAAAGAAGGGCAAGGAGCGATATTAATAGTATGAAACATGATTATAATCTTTTTAAAAATTATTTAATTTTTGATGGTTTATCAGAACAGGAAATTGAAAAATTCATGAAATTGATGACGTTCAAGAAAGTGAAAAAAAATGAAGTGATTATAAAAGAAGGAGATAATGGTGATACTATTATTCTTCTTTTAAATGGTGAAGTAAGTATGACCCAGGCTTTAACCTTAAAAAATTCTAAAGCAATTTCTGACAATAGAGAGAAAACATCAATTAGAATAGATTCAAAAAAATCTCATCACTTTTTTGGAGAGATATCATTGTTCAATGAAGTAGATAAGCGAACAGCAACGATTACAGCAACTAGTGATTGTGAAATTGCAATTCTTGATGATAATGAAATAATTAAACTTTGTAATGAAAATCATACTTTAGGGTATAAAATCATGAAAAATCTTGCTGAAAAGCTAGCGTCAAGTTTGGAAAGGACAAATAGTCAAGTTTTAAAACTAACTACTGTATTTAGTTTAATTCTTGATAATTAAAACAATCTACTAATATCATTCTTCATAATAATAAAGAAAAATAGAATTAAAAATAGTACCCCTACCTGCTGAATAACCATAAGGGTTTTAAATGGGATTCTTCTTCCAATAGCACCTTCAATTATAGCAATTAATGCATGTCCACCATCTAGTCCAGGGAATGGTAAAATATTAATTATACCTAAATTAACACTCAGTACTGCCATTAGATTCACCAATGCTATAATTCCTACTTTTGAGGCCTCTCCAGCTACAGATGCTATCTGGATAGGTCCACCAAAATTCTTAATATCTAAATTTCCTGTAAAGAAAGAAATGATTGATTGCGACATAATACTTAACCACCCGATTAGATCATTTAATCCATAATATAAAGATCCTACAAAACTTGGCTGAATAATATCAAAATTTGGTCTTATCCCTATTACACCTATACTATCGCCAGATGGGATTAGCATACTAGAAGTTAAAATGGTAGAAGAAATAATTTCTCCATTCCTATCATACTGTAAATATATATTTTGATTGGGTTTGTCATGAACTTGGTTTTTGATATCATCCCAATTATTTACATAAAAATCATCTATCGATATAATTTTATCTCCGCTCATCATACCTGACAAATAAGCGGGTTGGTCAGGGACAACCTCTCCAATAATTGCACTATTTTCGGGGATGGACCTCCCATTAAAAAATGTTATACCAGAAAATAATATAAACGCTAAAATAAAATTAAAAATGACCCCACCTGAAGTGAACCATACCTTTTGAAGCATATTTTTTGAAATATATTCGTAATCTTCTCCATTATATTGTTCATCTAGACTTTCATCAATCATCCCAGAAACTTTTACGTAACCTCCAATGGGAAATAAACCTATACCAAATTCTGTTTCATTAATTTGTTTCTTAATTCCCAATCCAAATAGATTAAATCCAACATAAAATTTTTCTACTTTAAGACCAATTGATTTTGCTGCAACAAAATGTCCTAATTCATGTATAACAACTAAAATTGTTATTATGAATAAAAATGAAAATATGTTTATTAAAATATCCATTACTTAATTAATGTATTTTTATTAATATAATTTTTAACCCAATGAATTTGATCAAAAATATCATCAATATTAGGTTTACTAATATAATGATGCTTTGTAATACATAGTTCAATTAATTTAGGTATTTGAATAAATTCAATCTTTTTATTTAAAAATAACTCTACTGTTAAGTCATTAGCTATGTTCAAAATAGAGGTTGAAGTTCCTCCAGATTCCATTGCATCATATGCAAGTCGTATACATTGAAATTTATTTAAATCTGGTTTTTCAAATGTTAACTGACCTATTAAGTCTAAATTCAAAGGTTTTAAATTCAACTTTTTATGCTTAGGGTAATGCAATGCATAATTAATAGGAATTTTCATTTCTGGAAAACCTAGTTGAGCTTTTATTGATGTATCATTAAATTCAACCATTGAATGGATAATTGATTGTGGGTGAACAAGTATATCTATCCTGTCCTGATTCAGACCAAATAACCATTTTGCTTCAATTACTTCAAAGCCTTTGTTCATCATTGTTGCAGAATCAATAGTTATCTTATTACCCATATCCCAGTTTGGATGATTTAGGGCATCTTTCACAGTTATTGATTTAAAATCTTTCTGATCTAAGGCTCTGAATGGACCACCTGATGCTGTTAAAATAATTCTACTAATATCTAAATTATTTTCACCTGCAAGGCATTGCCATATGGCACTATGCTCGCTATCAACCGGTAAAATTTTTACACCGTTTTTATCAGCAATCTTAGTAACTATTTCACCAGCCATAACTAAACTTTCTTTATTAGCCAAGGCTAAAAATTTTGTTCCACTTGCAATTATATTTAAAGTTGGTTTTAAACCGGATATACCAACAATTGCATTTAAAGATAAATCAACTTTTCTTGATTTAATAAAATCTAAAGAATTATTTAATCCACATATAATTTCAGTATTAGTATTATTAATTTCTTTTAATTTATTATATGACTCTTCAGAATTTATACATGCAAATTTAGGTTCTGTGCTTTTAATCTGCTGATATAGCAGTTTGTAGTTTGAATTTGCATATAGATAATCTACTATATAATCACTACTTTCACTTAAAAGTTCTAAAGCTTGCGTGCCTATTGAGCCTGTCGATCCAAGAATTGCAATTTTTTTCATATTTGTATATTAAACTCTATATTTTTGTTTAGATATCTAGTATCAAGATTGTAATTAAATAAAATTGAAGAAGAAATACCTTTTAATAATTTTAATCCAAATGATACGAAGCATATCTCACTACTATTAAAAGTATTTTTGTTTGAAGTATTGTAAAATATCCCAAATGAGCAAAAAACTTTTTTATTATATTCTAAATCAATACCTGAACCAATGTTAAGCCAATTAGATGATTGAAGCCTGTTAGAAAAATTATTATATCCAATCAAAAAATTAATTGGAAAGTTACTTTTGATGAATTTTAAAGAAAATTGACTAATTATTTTAAATTGATTAGGTTGTAAAATTGATATTTTCACTGAACTTATTAGATTGTGACTAATATATTTATCGATTGAAAAATTATTAGTTTTAATTAGATCAGAACCAATACTAAATTGAAATTCTCGATCCATTACGGATGAGTAATCTATTATTAATAGTTTATCTATATTTTCTTCACAGCAAACAAAAGATATACAAATTAAAACAGAAAATATTCTAATAAATATGCCTTTAAATAATACCACGATTACTGTTTGTTATAAAATTAATAATTTTCTTTACTTCCAGTTTAGAATTTGAATTTTCATCTAAAATTTTAATAGCTTGTAAAATATTATGTTCCGATCTGTAAATGACTCTATATGCTTTTTTGATTGTTCTAATAATATCTTCTGAAAAACTATTTCTTTTTAAACCAACACTATTTATTCCAAAATATTTTAATGGTTCTCCCATTGCTTTTATATATGGAGGGACATCTTGTACAATCCTGTACCCTCCACCTACGAAAGCATATTCACCTATTTTGCAAAATTGATGAATTGGTGTTGATCCACCAATAATAACATTATTTTCAATAGTAACATGACCTCCAACTTGAACATTATTTGATAAAATAACATTATTTCCTAGAAAGGTATCATGCGCTACATGAGAGTATGCCATTAATAAACAGTTTGATCCAATCTTTGTTATTTTTCTATCTTTTGTTCCTTTATGAATAGTTACATATTCTCTTATAATAGAATTATCTCCAATCTCAACTATAGTTTTTTCATTATTATATTTGAGATCTTGTGGTTTTTCTCCAATTATTGCACCAGAAAAAATTTCAACATTATTTCCAATAATAGTTCCTGACTTTATTAATACATTTGATGCGATTTTTAGATTTTCACCTATAGAAACATCATTTTCAATTATACTATATGGTCCAATTATAGTATTTTCGGGAATCTTGACTGATTTATCTATAATTGATGTTGAATGGATATTCAACTTTAAATACTCCTATTAACAACAGATGCTAAGAACGTAGATTCTGCCACTAAATTATTATTTACATGAATAGTAGCCTGAATCTTACATGTATTTAATTTAAACTTAAGAAGCTTAGCTGTGATTTTTAATTGGTCACCAGGGACAACAGTCTTTTTAAATCTTGTATTTTCAATAGCAGAAATATACATTAATTTAGATTCTGGGCTTGGAATTGTATTTAAAACTAGGAAACCTCCAGCTTGAGCCATTGATTCAATTAATAAGACACCAGGCATAACAGGCTGACCCGAAAAATGGCCTTGAAAAAATGGTTCATTAAATGTGACATTTTTTAAAGCATGGACTTCTTCACCAGAAATCAAATTACTAATTTTGTCTATAAGTAAAAATGGATATCTATGAGGAAGAATATTTAGAACTTCTCTAATATCAAATGATATTTTTTGTTTTTTGTTAACCATATCTGGTTTTGCCCCTTTTTTTAGATATTTCTTTCTTATATTTTTAACTAATTCAATATTTGCAAAATGTCCACTCCTTGCAGCTATAACATGCCCCTTAATAGGCATACCTAATAATCTTAAATCACCAATTAAATCTAGAAGTTTATGCCTAACTGGCTCATTATAATATCTAAGCTCAGTATCATTCAAAAGCCCGTTTGAGGGATCAATAGACTGAGAATTAATATTTATCTTTTCTTTTATCTTTTTAATTTCCTTATCATTTAATTCTGTATCTATGAAAACAAGAGAGTTGTCTAAACTTCCGCCTTTAATTAAGTCACAGTCTAATAAATTATTAACTTCAGAAAGCAGGCAAAAAGTTCGAGCAGGAGCTACATTATTTATAAACTCTTCTCTAATTGAATAATATGAAGTGTACTGAGTTCCCAAAGAATGATGTTTATAATCCATCATAAAAGTTATTCTAAATTTATCAGATGGGACTATATGAATATCTACACCAGATTTTGGATTACTATATGTAATAGTCTCATCAATAACTAATTCTAGCCTATGTTCATCCTGAACTTTAAAACCAGATTTAATAAATGAATCTACATAGCCCTTTGCACTACCATCTAAAATTGGAACCTCTAAATTATCAATCTCGATCAATAAATTATCAATATTTAATCCATGAATAGCAGCAAGCAAGTGTTCTATCGTATGAACTTCAGCTCCTTTTGATCCTATGGTGGTTCCCCTAGTTACATCTACTACATTTGATACTGAAGCATCAATTATGGGAGTATCTTCTAAATCAATACGTTTAAATTTTATGCCATGATTACTTGGAGCTGGTTTAATAACAACTTTTGAAAATACGCCAGTGTGCAATCCTATTCCAGAAATCGGAATATCTTCTTTTATAGTTTGTTGAAATTTTAACTTATTTAAATTAGTTACCAATGCTCTATTGCTTTTTTTTAGCTATTTCAGGTAACTTAGAAATCAAAACATCAAGCCGCTTTCGCTTTCGATGGTCTATTGCTGGAATTCCAGAAACTGTCATATTACTTTCAAGGGATTTCATTACAGCTGATTTAGCTGCAACCTTACAATTGTCACCAATATTCAAATTGTCAATTATTCCAACTTGACCTCCAAGTATAACATTACTACCTAGTCTTGAACTACCTCCGACAGCAGATTGACCAGCTATTATACAATTTTTACCAATTCTTACATTATGAGCGATATGGACTTGTCCGTCAATCTTAGTCCCTTCACCAATTACTGTTTGACTCATTGTTGCTCTATCAACAGTACAACTTGCTCCAAGTACTACATCATCTTCAATAATAACATTACCAATATGAGGAACCTGATTTAAACTTTTATTTTCCTGAATAATACCAAATCCACTGGCGCCAATAATACTTCCTGAGTTAATTATAACATTTTTACCAATTTTTACATTATTATATATAGAAACATTTGGATGAATAATACTACCTCTTCCAATTGATGTATTTTTGCCAATATAAGAATTCGGACCTATAGAAACACCATCATGAATTTCTACATTGTCTTCAATAACAACATTACCGCCCACCCTAATATCATTAGCTAGAACTGAGGAACTTGAAATCTGTGCAGAAGAACAAATTCCCAAATTAACTTCATTGAGGGTAAACTTAAAATAATGGTTTACAACTTTAAAAAATGATGCTTTGGGATTATCTACAAATATTATTGATTTATTTGTTGTATCAATCTTGACATTTTGTGATACAATAATTAAATCAGATAGAGATTTATATAATAAAGTTAAATCAGAATCTTTATTTAAAAATGAAACATGCAACTCTTTACCAGGACTTAAATCATACGCTCCATGGATTTCAAGGTTACTATTACCCTGTAAATCTCCTTCAATTAATTCTGTTATTTGAGAAGCTGTAATCAAAGAAGTTATTCATTTTGATTTTCAATAGCACTTTTTCTAAGCTCATCTAAAACTGCATGGGTTAAATTGTATTTATCTTCAGCAAATACAAAACCGCCTGATTGAGCATCTAAAACAAAATCATAACCCTCTGCAATGGCAACCTTATCAATTGCTTCTTGAATTTTTGCTTGAACTGGAGCAAAAAGCTGATTTTGAATTCTGTATATTTCTCCACCATTAGGGCCAAATTTTTCCATATTAAATTGTTGAACTCTTTGCTCCATTAGCTGAATTTCTTTTTCTTTTTCAACTCTTCTCTCGGCACTCATGAGTACTTTTTGCAATTCATAGGCCTGAAACAAACTATCCCTTCTTCCAATTAGAACTTCCATTTCATTTTCCCATTCTCTTTGTTTTTTTTCTAATTCAATCTGCACAGCTCTTACTTCTTCTAGCTCACTTAAAATCTTTTGAGAGTCTATATATCCAATTTTTAAATCTTTTGAAAACAATGAACCTACAAATGCTAGTAACAATATAATAAAACTACTTCTTTTCATATTTAACCTCTTTTTAAATTAATTAATTCCTGCTCCAAAAATCAAATGATGATCCCAACCCCATGGTGAGTTATCATTACCTATTCCTGACGGATCAAAACCATACCCAATATCATATCCAATTAACCCTAGCATTGGCATAAATAATCTAATACCTAATCCAGCAGAACGCTTCAAACTGTATGGGTCTACAGTATTAAATCCTGACCATACATTACCAGCATCAGCAAATATAAACCCATAAATAGTAGGATTACTAGAGAATAAAAGTCTTCCTTCAATAGAATATCTTGATAGTAATTTACCACCAACTGGGTAATTATTTTCATAATAATAAGGACCTACAGAATTCTCTGGATATCCTCTTAACATCTCTCCATATGGAATGCCACTACCTCCCATAACAAAATATTTTTGAGGAGGTATAATTGAATCATCTGATATTCTTTCAATATTTCCAAACTTAAACATATTGCCTATCGATATTTTATCGCTAATAGGTATAAAAAAATTAAATGAAAATGAACTTTTTATATAATCTTCTCTACCTCCAAGCACACCACCTGAGTATGTTAAATCCCAAGTAAAATCAGATCCAGTTGTTGGAAACTCTGGGTGGTTTAAACTTTTTCGTTTTAATACTTGGGAAATTGATACTCCAGATGATTTAAATTCATATTTGTCATTATTTATATCTATTTGGTTTTCATTCACAAATGCAAAAGAATTAAGAATACTTTGCTGATCATTTGAAGAATATATCTTTGTTGACTTGGTAAAAGCCCACGTTACCTTAAATTTGTTATCGGGCCAATTTAATTTTCTCTTTCCAAATGATATAGATATAGAACTACTATTAACATCTAATCCAGATATTGTTCTACTGCTTGGAGTTTCATAATAACTATATGATGCACCGATCATATTAGGAGTATCATATAAGGCAGGCTCAAAAAAACTAATAGAGAAACTCTGAGCTATACTATTGCTTGAGTTATTAGAAGTATTAAAGCTAGTTGTACTACCACTACTTAAACCCCTATTATAGTTAAGAGAAATAGTTTGACCTCTTCCTAAAAAATTTGGAAGCTGAAATCCACCTCCTCCATTAAAACCTTGAACTCTATTCCAACCCATTGTAAAATTTGCTTGACCAACACCTTTCTCAACTACTTCAATAATTAAATCTACTTCATCTTCATCAAAAGGAAGAATATCTGGAATAACATTTTCAAATAAGTTTAAGAGCATAATTCTAGTTCTTACATCAATGAATTTGGTTCTATTAAAAATATCTCCTGGATATATATCTACTTCTCTTCTAATTACATTTTCATTGGTCTTATGATTACCTTTGATAATTATTTTTCTAACTTTGACTATATTATTTTCAACTATATTAAATACAATATCTAAAGAATCGCTATCATTATACTCATAGGAATGATTTATATTAAAGTTTAAATACCCTTTATCCATGTAAAGAGGAGAAATATTCTGAAATAATGAAAAATTAAATTTCTCTAAGCTATATATGTCTCCATTATTAATATCCATAGCATTCGTTAGAGTTGAATCACTAAACAACGAATTGCCTTCCCATTTAAGGGAACGATGGATATACTTTGGACCTTCATATATTTTATAGTTTAAATCTATTGAATTATCTTTAAAGTCAGTTAAATCCTCTATGAAATAAAAATCTTTAAAGCCCTTGTTGTGATAAAAATTTGAAACTAATAGTTTGTCCATTTCAAGCTCATTTTCCAAATATTTACCTTTCCATGGTAGATACCATACTTTTTCTTTATTTTTTTTAAAAATTCTTTTTAATTTTTTGTCAGTAAATGAGCTATTACCCTTAAAATTAATATTTTTAATTTTTAACTTGTTTCCTTCAACTATTTTTAAAGTTAGATTTGAAGCATATTCAAAATTAGATTCTTGGATAGAGTGAGTAATTTCAATATTATGATAGCCTTTAGTTTTATATTCCTGAGTCAACCTTACAATGCACTCAAAAATACTTTTATCTGTTAATATCTGACCTTTTTCAAGTTCAATTATATCTTTTATTTTTTTATCATTAAACTTCTTATTTCCTGATATGAAAACTTCATTTAACAAATCTGCTTCTTCCAATTGAATAATTAAATCCATACCTTCTTTGGTTTCATTATCTAAAATTATTTTAATATCATTAAATCTATTAAGATCCCAAAGTCTATTAATACCTTGTTGTATCTCACCTGCTGCTGTAATCTGCATTCCTGGAAAAATATTTGAAATTCTAATAATGTCATCATTTGATAATCTTTTAGTACCCTCAATCTTAATTCTATTAATCTGAGCTATAGATGTATCAGCCAATGAAAAAGATATCATTAAAGATAGTAATAAATATATTCTAATAATTAATTTGTTCACTTGTTTTGCCAAATCTTCTTTCTTTTATGGAAAATTTATTTATATCTAATTTTAAATCTTCAACTTTATATTCAGGCCAAAATTTTTCATTCACTATAATTTCTGAATAAGCTAATTGCCACAATAGAAAATTACTCAATCTAGATTCCCCACCTGTTCTAATAAGCAAATCTGGATAGGGACTACAAGATGTATATAAGTTTTCATTAAATAAACCTTCGCTTATATCATCAATCGAAATTTCATTATTTTTAATTTTTTTTGAAATAATTTTAACAGCATTAATAATTTCATTCCTTGCTCCATAGTTTATAGCAAGATTTACAACTAATTTATCATTATTTTTAGTTAATTCCATAGCTTCAACTAATTTTTCATGAACAAATTTAGGAAGAGATTCAATATCACCTATTATTCTAATCTGTATACCATTACTCACTAAGTCATCAATTTGTTCAATTATTGTTGTTTTTATCAACTTCATCAATGAATTTATTTCTAATTTGGGACGCATCCAGTTTTCGGATGAGAAAGTATATAGAGTTAAAAAATTAATATAAGAACTATTTCTACAGTATTTCACAATATCTCTAACCCGCTCTACTCCACGTTTGTGACCAAAAATTCTAGGCTTATTTCTAAGTTTCGCCCACCTTCCATTTCCATCCATAATGATTGCTATATGACTAGGATAATTTTCCATTATTTTTTTATAACTATATCAATCATTTTTAAATTGGATTATTTTCTCAATATTTATGGATATATCTTTAAAAATATTAGAAATCAAAGAATTTTCGTTTTCAAATACATAGGGTTTACCTTCATCAGATAGTAGAGATAAATTTGGATCTAGAGGAATTGAGCCCAATAATGGAATTCCTAATCGAGAACTTTCTTTCTTACCAGAGCGGCCTTTGAAAATTTCAATATCAAAATCAAAGTTTCCGTTATCATCCACTATAATATTTTTACTTAAATTATCAAAAGATAAATTCATTAATTTATTGTTAAAACCATCAATCTTACCCTTAAGATTATAAAATGACATGTTTTCTACAACTCCAATCACCGGAGTATTAACTTTATTAAACATATCTGATCCCTTCTTAACATCTTGATGTGCTAAATCCTGCGGGGTAGTTACAATTATAGCTCCAGAAAGTGCTATTTTTTGCACTAATGTTAATTGTATGTCTCCTGTCCCTGGAGGTAAATCTAGTATCAAAAAATCTAAGTGTCCCCAATCAACATTATCAAAAAATTGATGTGTTAACTTTGAAACCATTGGCCCCCTCCAAATCGCAGGGTCATCTTTTGCATTCAAAAATCCAAAAGACATAAATTTCATATTATACTTTTCAATGGGAACTAATAAATTATTTTCAATTACTTTAGGGGTATCACTATTTCCTATTAAAGTTGGGAGACTTGGGCCATATATATCTAAATCTAATAAGCCTACTTTAAATGTTTTGCTTAATTCTGCAGCTAGGTTAACTGCTATGGTTGACTTTCCTACTCCACCCTTTCCACTCGAAACGGCTATTATGTTTTTAATGTTTTCGTTTCTTTTACTAACAATATTAGATTTATTTAAGTTTTCGGATGGCACAAAAGTAACTTCTATATTTCTGCTCAAATCATCTATAGATGAAACTTTATTTATTGCTGATTGCTTTATTTTATCTAAAATATCTTGCTCGTTGGTCGGTTGTGAGAAAATTATACTAATTAGATCATTAGAGATTTTTATATCTTTAAGTATTCCAAAAGAAATTATATCCTTTGAAAATCCTGGATATTTAATTTTACCTAACTGTTCAACTATATCTTGTTTTAACATAAATAATTAATTTTTTAAAAATCAAATTCGCCTTGTGTAATCAAGAACAAAAAATCATAATTCATTTTAATGAATTCAATCTACTCATCAGGCACTGCGTCTTGTTCATAAATAGCTTCAACAGGACATTCAGGTTCACAGGCTCCACAACCAATACCTTCATCAGGATAAATATAAAGTATTTCACCTTCAGGGTTTATCTTTCTTTTATCGCTTCCAGGCCACAATCTTCAGTGACTTCTGGGTCATGGATACAATCTGCAGAACAAACATCAGCACATATGTATCACATGTACCTAAGCATAGCTCAGTTATAATATAAGACTTAGCCCCTCTATTTTTTTACACTTTAAATTAATGATTATAAAGCATGATTATCAAAATAATTTTATGTTGTTTATTTGAGTTTTGTTTATAAATTTAATTGATAGATATTTTTGGAGAGTTATTAATTCAATTAGTTTATTTTTTTATAGTTTCATTTTTATTTTTTAAAATTTTTTTTCAAGAAGCTCTCCATAAAAAATAAATACAAGTAATATAACCTTACAGAGGAAATTGTGACTTATACAAAAGAGATATATATAAATGTCTCAATTGGAAGCACGCGTAT